>Ga0099851_1000061_pt1 | contig 39902 bp, 22 predicted proteins | sample CB_VirMetaG_6_FD_78176 | JGI IMG/M metagenome (GOLD analysis project Ga0099851, IMG submission 78176) | Freshwater to marine saline gradient viral communities from Chesapeake Bay - CB_1508_2 Viral MetaG | ecosystem: Environmental > Aquatic > Marine > Coastal | place: USA: Chesapeake Bay... | reverse complement strand
TACTTTACATAAAGCATTTTCTATAGGTTTAATATTACATTTTAATCTTCTATCAGAGGTAGCAAACGCTACAACATCATTTGTTGCATCAATTCTACCTGTAGTTGTATTTAATGTAGTAGTACCACCAACTTGTAAATGGCATGATACTGTTAAATTAGTAGCATATGCTGTATTACTTGTTGTTGTGGTTAAGTTATATCCATTTAAAATTGAACTATAAGTGTGGCATACCTTCTGGGAACAACCTCCTAAAATAGCACCACAACCTCCAGTTGAATATACGACATTACAATAACCACCAAGAACAGAGGCTTTTGCAGCATCTACACCGTTACTTGCACCCCCTCCTATAAAGGCACAACTAGCGTTGGAAATAGTATTATTATAACCCCCTCCTATGAATGATGCATACCCCGCTGCATCATTAGAGTAACCACCACCTACAAAAGCATACGAGTTTCGAGCGCAATTATATCCCCCACCTACAACCGTGGTACATAAGGATATAGCCATATTTCCGGTACCACCACCTATAAAGGACTTGGTAGCTGTTATACAGTTATTATAACCCGAAACAATTCCACTACAACCACCAACTACTTTGTTGGTAGATCCTGCTCCAATAAAGTTATTCCCAGCACCTGTTATTGTATCATCAATTAAGTTTGAAGTCCCTGCAACTATGGCATTTGCTGAGTTTGCAGATGTTTGGATAGAATTACTTACACCAGCCCCAATAAAACTTTTGTTCCCTGATCCTGATATATTATTCCCTGAACCAGCTCCTATAAAACTACAAGACTGAGAACCTGTATTTTGTGCACCACCTGCTAATGATGTATTATTTCCTAATGGTTCTTTATGACTGTTTCCAAATTGTAAATTACCACCTTGTACTGTACTTAAAGCTAAATCTTCACCATTTATGAATATATGGTTACCCCCATATGAACCATACACATTAGGTTCACCAGCAGCAAAGGTACCAGCTTCATCAGAAATAATATAGGAAAATTCATCATTACCATAAGATAGAACTAACTTATCATTTTCAGCAATTTTAGCACCCCCATTTACTGTAAGGTTTGAGCCATCAAAGTATAAGTTTGCTTCTCCATTAACTCCTGTACCACCTGTAGCTGTTAATACTCTATTGTTAACATTACCCGAAATTGATAATGCACCTGTTGAACCTTGTGCACCTTTAGTACCTGCTGCACCTTGTGAACCTGTACCACCTTTTTCACCTTTTTGACCAGTTGAACCTTGTGAACCTGTACCACCTTTTTGTCCAGTTGCTCCTTGTGAACCTGTGCCACCTTTTTCACCAGTTGCTCCTTTTTGTCCTGTTGTACCTTGTGTTCCTGTTCCTGTTGTACCTTGTGCTCCTTTAGTTCCTACTCCTACTTCACCTTTTTGTCCTTTTGCTCCAGTTGAACCTTGTAAACCAGTAAAACCTTGAACACCTTTTTGTCCAGTTGCTCCTTGTGAACCTGTGCCACCTTTTTCACCAGTTGTACCTTGTGAACCAGTGCCACCTTTTTGGCCTGTAGTTCCTTGTGTACCAGTTGTACCTTGTGTACCAGTTGTACCTTGTGAACCAGTTGCTCCTTTTTGTCCTGTTGAACCTTGTGAACCTGTACCACCTTTTTCACCTTTTTGACCAGTTGAACCTTGTGAACCTGTACCACCTTTTTGGCCAATTGTTCCTTGTGCACCTGTACCACCTTTTTCACCTTTTTGGCCAGTTGTTCCTTGTGAACCAATACCACCTTTTTGTCCAGTAGTACCTTGAGTACCAGTAGTACCTTGAGTACCTGTTGTACCTTGTGAACCAGTACTACCTTTTTGACCTGTAAATCCTTGTGAACCAGTTGTTCCTTTTTGACCAAATTCTCCTTTTTCACCAGTTGTACCTTGTGAACCAGTACCACCTTTTTGTCCAGTCGTACCTTGTGTACCAGTTGTACCTTGTGAACCAGTTGCTCCTTTTTGGCCTGTAGTTCCCTGTGTACCAGTTGTACCTTGAGTACCAGTTGTTCCTTGTGAACCGGTACCACCTTTTTCACCTTTTTGGCCTGTTGTTCCTTGAGTACCAGTTGCTCCTTGTGAACCAGTACCCCCTTTTTGGCCTGTTGTTCCCTGAGCACCTATTTCTCCTTTTTGTCCTTTTTGACCAGTTGTTCCTTGTGCACCTATTTCTCCTTTTTGTCCTTTTTGACCAGTTGAACCTTGCGTACCCGTTGTACCTTGGGTACCTGTTGTTCCCTGAGCACCTATTTCTCCTTTTTGTCCTTTTTGACCAGTTGTTCCTTGAGAACCCGTTTCACCTTTTTGTCCTTTTTGTCCTCTATCACCTGTAGCAACAAATGATATAATTACATCCTCATTATTTGTAAATGGGGATGTTGCTGATGATGCTTGATCATTAATGTTTATTGTCCACCAACCTGTGTTGAATGTTAAGTTAGCAATACTAAATAATATATATTGTGTTGCGTCTGTTCTATTTGATAATCTAACGTGACCTTTAACAGCTGATGTAACAGCATCCATAGTTTGAAGAAATTCATCTATGTTTGAACCATTGTCGTCTGTTGAGTCAATATACATCAAAGTAGATGCATTTTGAGTTGTTGAATTTAATCTTACTTCCCCTGTTCCTGGATCTGCAGCACCCGTACTTGAATCAAATGTATAATCGAAAGTAGCACCTCCAAATGAACCATCTGTTCCTTGAGCACCTAAATCACCTTTTTGTCCGGTTGTACCTTGGTTACCTGTTTGTCCTTTTTGTCCAGTTGTTCCTTGTGTACCAGTTGTTCCCTGTGTACCATTAGTACCTTGAGAACCTATTTCACCTTTTTGTCCTTTTTGTCCAGTCGTACCTTGTGTACCAGTTGTACCTTGAGAACCTATTTCACCTTTTTGTCCTTTTTGACCAAACGTACCTTTTTCACCAGTTGTACCTTGTGAACCAGTTGTTCCTTTTTGTCCTGTTGTACCTTGTGTTCCTGTAGTTCCTTGGTTACCTGTACCACCTTTTTCTCCGTCGGTTCCTTGTGAACCAGTTGTACCTTGTGAACCAGTTGTTCCTTTTTGTCCAAATTCTCCTTTTTCACCTGTCTGGCCTGTTGTACCTTGAGTACCTGTTGTACCTTGTGAACCAGTTGTTCCTTTTTGGCCTGTTGTTCCTTGTGAACCAGTTGTTCCTTTTTGACCAAATTCTCCTTTTTCACCAGTTGTACCTTGTGAACCAGTACCACCTTTTTGTCCAGTCGTACCTTGTGTACCAGTTGTTCCTTGTGTACCAGTTGTTCCCTGTGTACCATTAGTACCTTGAGAACCTATTTCACCTTTTTGTCCTTTTTGACCAAATTCTCCTTTTTCACCAATTGTACCTTGTGAACCAGTATCACCTTTTTGTCCAGTAGTACCTTGGGTACCTAATTGACCTTTATCTCCGGTTGTACCTTGTGTTCCGTCTTCACCTTTTTGTCCAGTTGTACCTTGTGAACCAGTTGTTCCTTTTTGACCAAACTCACCTTTTTCTCCGTCGGTTCCTTGTGAACCAGTTGTACCTTGTGAACCAGTTGTTCCTTTTTGTCCAAATTCTCCTTTTTCACCCGTTTGACCAGTTGTGCCTTGAGTACCATTCTCTCCTTTTTGTCCAGTTGTACCTTGTGCACCATCTGTTCCTTGTGAACCAGTTGTTCCTTTTTGACCAAATTCTCCTTTTTCACCAGTTGTACCTTGTGAACCAGTACCACCTTTTTGACCTGTTATACCTTGAGTACCAGTTGTTCCTTGAGTACCAGTTGTCCCCTGTGTTCCTTGATCTCCTTTATCTCCTTTTTGTCCAGTATCACCTTTTTGACCATCAATACCAGTTTCACCTTTTTCTCCGTCAGTTCCTTGTGTACCTGTGCCACCTTTTTGACCAGTTGTTCCTTGTGAACCTGTAGTACCCTTTTGTCCTTTTTGACCAGTAGTACCTTGTAGAGATAAGTTTGAACGTTGTTTGATGTTTCCTGAACCATCTAATACTAAGATGTCTGTTTCAGTTGTACCTGTAGGGGTACTATTAAGTTGTAGTGTATTTAGTGTAGCGTCTGATCCGCTAACTATCAGTTTTTTCCAATTTGGCATATGTCTCTTTATTATGGTTGGTACTTATTTAGTCCACTTCCGTTAAGGCCTATAATATAGTTATACATATGAACATAATAAAGAATAATCGAAGAGCCTATTGAAACTAGGAGTTTTTTTTAGTTTGAATATTGATAAACATCACTATAAAAATCGTTTGTTATATCATAAATCCTAAACCATTTTGGGTCAGTATTCCAAGGTACACTTACTTCGTCTGTACGAGTATATGTTGTACCCGAGAAAGTGAGAGTACTAAGGCCAACCCAACTACTACCTTCGTTAGGACTAAACTGTATACTGTATTGTAGGGGGTTAGATCCTGAATTGTTATCAACAGTAACGTCTACTTGTAGCATTGAAAAAATAGAAACAAACTCAATATTAGAAATACGGGTTGTTGGTGAGTTTATAAGTTGTGTTGGTGGTATACAAACATCTGACCAATCTATAGTATTTTGCTTTAATCTTGCGGATCCTCCTATACCATACATATAGTTTTTATTAACAACTTTGAGGAATGTTATTTCACCATTCGCACCAATATTCTTTTTACCCACTAGATTATTACCTGTACCATTTGTAAAATGATATTGATATACAGGGCGAGTATCTGACGCATCTAAATTTTTAACAAAGAAGTCATCTGCGTTATTACTAACTGGGTCTATATATCCTATATCCGTTCCGTAAAAATAAATAGAGGAAGCACTTCCTGTATTTGAAAGGTAAGTTACTGAAGATCCTGATAATTCAACTATAGAACTTAGATCCCATGCTGTGTTCATCTCATATTGTTTAACATACATAGGACCGGGTAATTGAGCGCCTACTGAGTTTTGTTGGTGACCCATGATTAAATTTAACCCATCTTGTGTAAAAGAAACATTTGATGATTCAGAATATACTGTGTTAATAGATGCACTTGAGTATGTTAAATATGGTAAAAAATCCGCTCTTTGGGCTACAGTAGAATTAACAGAAGTAATATCCCAAGCTGTAGATAAATCCCATCTACACAAAGCCCCCTTACCGGAAAGGGTTCTATATAATTTAGTACCATCATCACTAAAATGTAACCCCAACCCACTAATACTAGATCCTTGATCAGAAGAGTTAAACGAAGTAGAACCAGAATTTACAAAGCTAATGGTAGACATATTATGGGGTGTAGACATAGAGAACTGTATCACCTCCTGAGATAGATCATTCGTAGTATTCCATCCCTGAGAGATGTAGAGTCTTGTTCCTCCTTCATCCACATAAACTCCCCCTCTTGCAAATGATTCAGAATTAGGAAATGATAATTGATAAGATGACATATTACTACTTATTCCTTCGTACCATTCTTCACAAGTTGGGGAAGGAGGTATAGCTGCCCCACTATTTTTACCCATTATTCTAAAAAAGTTAATATTACTCATTTATTTTCTTTTTAATTGATCTATTTGAATTTGTTGTTCTTTAATAGCTTCAATTAATAATGGAATAATTTTTTCATAATTAACCGCTTTATACCCACTTTCTCTTGTTGTAACAGCATCAGGTAATACTTTTTCAATTTCTTGAGCTATTACCCCTATATCGTGTCCTTTATTACCATGTATGTTTTTTATACTTTCTTCGTCTAATTCTTTCCAGTCAAAGTTCACACCATTAATTCTTTCTACTTTATCTATAGCATGCTCAATAGGCTTAATGTTTTCTTTTAATCTTCTATCAGAAGTAGCATATGCTACAACATCATTTGTTGCATCAATTCTACCTGTAGTTGTATTTAATGTAGTAGTACCACCAACTTGTAAATGTTGAGTTACAGTTATATTATTAGCATATGCTGTATTTACTGCTGTTGTAGTAATACTAGAACCTCCTAAAATTACACTTTGAGCATGATTTATACGTCCAGTATTACCCCCTAATATAGCACTACAGCCACCAGAAGTACCAATACAGTTACAATACCCACCTAATATTTGGGCATGATTACTACCTGATATTATATTACATCTTCCCCCTAATATTGAACTATATTGGGAAGATCCTGAGATTGCAGATGAAGATCCTCCTAATATTATACCACAACTTACTTGTGGTGTTATTAGATGATTGGCTCCTCCTACTATTGAATTACGAGTCCCATTTAAAGTTTGATTTGACCCTATAATAAGGCTATCGGATTGTATTCGTCCTAAAGCACTACCATCTCCTTCTATAAAGACGTGTTTAGATTGAGCAGAAGCATATATTGTTTCCTCAGAACCATATCCATACGCGTCTGCACTATCAGATAATATAAAGCTGAATTGGTCACCATCAGCATCTGTTACTAGTTTATTTCCTACATATACACCTATATGTCTGGTACTATTAATTAAATCTGAACCATTATATGTTAAACCAGCTTCACCTATTACACTCGTCCCACCAGTAGCTGTTAATACTCTATTATTAACATTACCCGTAATTGATAATGCACCTGTTGCACCTGTTGCACCTTTTTCACCTACAGCTCCGTTTGGAATAGAGAAGAATAATGTAGTTCCATCATAATAAAAACCTATTACATCAGTACCACCACTAACTGTAGTTGTAGTATATGAACCTCCACCTATTGTAACTGAACCTGCTGGTAGGGTTAAATTGTAAGTTGTACCACTTCCTTGTTTAACTAATATAACTCCTGTATCACCAGTAACTGCATTGGTAATAGATAATGTTCTATTTCCTGCTAATGTTACTTTAGCATTTGAACCTTTACTTTGATTCCAAACAAGAGGAGAAGCATCTACTATTGTCTGTTGGTCAATCGTTATTTTACCATCAGTTAGTCTTAAATCCTTTTGCATTTGGAAATCTTGACTAGCAGTTGTTCTTGTGTTAATTAGGAATGGGTAGTCATTTGTAGTTGCACTAATTGTTGTTCCTAAACCATCTACTTTTATTGCATAATTATTTGATCCTGATTGTGCTCCAGCGGCTATACCGACTGTAGAACCACCATAAATTGCTATACCATTATCATCGGCATCTGCTACATCATTTGTAAATACTATATCTCCGTGCCACCCTTCTGCAGATTGACCCTTAATAGTCATATTACCACCTTTAAGACCTACTTCGCTAATTGCCGAATTATAAGTAAATTTAGCTGAACCAGATATTGCTGTTCCACCTGTCATTGTGACAATGTTATTATCAACATTACCTTCTAAATCTGCAGCACCTTTTTCACCAATTTCACCTTTTTGTCCTTTTTGACCAAATTCTCCTTTTTCACCAATTTGTCCTTTTTCTCCAAATTGTCCTTTTTCTCCTAATTCACCTTTATCACCTTCTTGTCCTTTATCTCCTGTTTGACCTTTTTCACCATCAATTCCTTGTGATCCTTTATTATCCCCTTTAATACCTTGGGCACCTTGTGCACCAAATGTACCTTTCTCACCTGTTGTACCTTGTGACCCTTTATTATCACCTTTAATACCTTGGGCACCTTGTGCACCAAATGTACCTTTCTCACCAGTTTCACCTTGTGTACCAAATGTACCTTTCTCTCCAGTTGTACCTTGGGCTCCTTTATCACCTTTATCACCTATTTGACCTTTTTCACCAGTTTCACCTTGTGTGCCTAATTGGCCTTTTTCTCCAAATTCTCCTTTTTCACCAGTTTCACCTTGTGTACCAAATGTACCTTTCTCTCCAGTTGTACCTTGTGTACCAGTTTCACCTTGAGTACCGAACTCACCTTTTTCACCAGTTTCACCTTGTGTCCCCGTTTCACCTTGTGTACCAAATTCTCCTTTTTCACCAGTTTCACCTTGTGTACCGGTTTCACCTTGAGTACCGAACTCACCTTTTTCACCGGTTTCACCTTGTGTCCCCGTTTCACCTTGTGTACCAAATTCTCCTTTTTCACCAGTTTCACCTTGTGTACCGGTTTCACCTTTATCTCCTATTTGACCTTTTTCGCCAGTTGTTCCTTGTGTTCCAGTTTCACCTTGGGTACCGAATTGACCTTTCTCACCAGTTGTACCTTGTGTACCAGTTTCACCTTGTGTACCAAATGTACCTTTCTCACCAGTCTCACCTTGTGTTCCTGTTTCACCTTGTGTTCCTGTTTCACCCTGTGTACCAAATGTACCTTTCTCACCAGTCTCACCTTGAGTACCTAATTGTCCTTTTTCACCAGTTTCACCTTGAGTACCAAATTCACCCTTTTCACCGGTTTCACCTTGTGTACCAAATGTACCTTTATCTCCTATTTGTCCTTTTTCACCAGTTGTTCCTTGTGTCCCAGTTTCACCTTGAGTACCAAATTCTCCTTTTTCACCGTCTGTTCCTTGAGTACCAGTTTCACCTTGTGTACCAAATTGTCCTTTTTCACCAGTTTCACCTTGTGTACCAGTTTCACCTTGGGTACCGAATTGACCTTTCTCACCAGTTGTACCTTGTGTACCAGTTTCACCTTGTGTACCAAATGTACCTTTATCACCTATTTGGCCTTTTTCTCCATCTGTTCCTTGTGTTCCTGTTTGGCCTTTATCACCTTTTTCACCAGTTTCACCCTGAGTACCAAATTCACCCTTTTCACCGTCTGTTCCTTGGGTACCAGTTTCTCCCTGAGTACCTGTTTCACCTTTATCTCCTCTATCACCTACTGTAGTAAATGACACAACAACATCTTCGTTGTTTGTAAATGGGTTTATATCTGAAGCTGCTTGGGATCCTATATGTAGTTCCCACCAACCTGTTTTATCTATTAATGTGCTTATACTAAACAAGGCAAAATCATTTGCATCTGCTTTATTAGCAATTCGCATGTGACCTTTAACTGCAGATGTTACTGAACCTATTGAGGTTAAGAATGAATCTATTGAATTACCTTCATCGTCTGTAGAATCTATAGAGGATGAGAATGAAGATGCTTGACTTCCATTTCCATTATCTAATGCTATTTTACCAGTACCATGATCTACCATAGTGGTAGACGATGTAAAAGTATAATCGAATGAAGCACCACCAAATGTACCTTCAGTACCTTGAGCACCTAAATCACCCTTTTCTCCTAATTCACCTTTATCACCCGTTTCACCTTGCGTACCTAATTGGCCTTTTTCCCCAAATTCTCCTTTTTCACCATTAGTACCTTGTGTACCTGTTTGACCTTGAGTACCGAATTCACCTTTATCACCTATTTGACCTTTTTCACCAGCTTCACCTTGAGTACCAAATTCACCTTTTTCTCCGTCAGTTCCTTGTGTTCCAATTTGACCTTTTTCACCGAATTGACCTTTCTCACCATTAGTACCTTGTGTACCGGTTTCACCTTGAGTTCCATCTGTACCTTGCGTACCTAATTGGCCTTTTTCACCCGTTGTACCTTGTGTTCCTGTTTGGCCTTGAGTACCGAATTCACCTTTATCACCTATTTGGCCTTTCTCTCCATCTGTTCCTTGAGCACCAGTTTCACCTTGTGTTCCAAATTCACCTTTCTCACCATCCGTTCCTTGTGTTCCAGTTTGTCCTTGTGTACCAAATGTACCTTTATCTCCTATTTGACCTTTTTCACCGTCTGTTCCTTGAGTACCAATAGTACCCTTTTCTCCAAACTCACCTTTCTCACCTAATTGACCTTTATCACCATCCGTTCCTTGTGTTCCAGTTTGTCCCTGTGTTCCAAACTCTCCTTTTTCACCTATTGCTCCCTGGGTACCAATATCCCCTTTATCTCCTATTTGGCCTTTATCACCATCTGTTCCTTGAGTACCAGTTTCACCTTGTGTTCCAAATTCACCTTTCTCACCTATTTGGCCTTTGTCACCATCTGTTCCTTGTGTCCCAGTTTCACCTTGAGTACCGAATTCACCTTTTTCACCGAATTCACCTTTTTCACCATCCGTTCCTTGTGTTCCAGTTTGTCCCTGTGTTCCAAACTCTCCTTTTTCACCTATTGTGCCTTTCTCTCCATCTGTTCCTTGTGTCCCAGTTTCACCTTGAGTACCAGTTTCACCTTGCGTACCTAATTCACCTTTTTCTCCATCTGTTCCTTGGGCACCTAATTGACCTTTCTCACCGAATTCACCTTTATCTCCTATTTGGCCTTTTTCTCCATCTGTTCCTTGTGTACCTGTTTGTCCTTGGGTACCAAATTCTCCCTTATCACCAAATTCTCCTTTTTCACCAAATTCTCCTTTTTCACCAGTTGCACCAAATTCTCCTTTTTCGCCAGTTTCACCAAATGTACCTTTTTCGCCAGTTTCACCTTGTGTTCCAAACTCACCTTTATCTCCTATTTGGCCTTTTTCTCCATCTGTTCCTTGTGTACCTGTTTGGCCTTGTGTTCCAAATTCTCCCTTGTCACCAAATTCACCTTTTTCACCAGTTGCACCCGTTTCACCTTGCGTACCTAATTGACCTTTTTCGCCAATTGTACCTTGAGTACCAAATTCACCTTTATCTCCTAATTGGCCTTTATCACCAATAGTTCCTTGAACTCCTTCTCTACCTTGTGCTCCATCTGTTCCTTGAGCACCTAAATCACCTTTTTCACCAGTTTCACCTTGTGTTCCTGTTTCACCTTGAGTACCATTTGTACCTTGTGTTCCTGTTTCACCTTGGGTACCAGTTTCACCTTTATCACCTATTTGGCCTTTTTCACCAGTTAATCCTGTTTCTCCTTTTTCACCTACATCACCTGTTACTAGAAAAGATACAATAATATCTTCTGTATTTGTAAATGGAGAGTTTGTTGAAGATGCTTGATTTGTTATGTCAATTACCCACCATTGATCCGTGTCTTGAACGGTTAATTCCGTTATTTGAAACAATAAAAATTGGGTTGCGTCGGTTCTGTTAGATATACGAACGTGTCCTTTTATAGTTGAAGCTACAGCCTTAATTGATGATAGAAATGAATTAATGCTTGTACCATTATCGTCGGTAGCATCAATATACATTTCATCTGATGTATTTTGTGTTGATGAATTTAATTCAACTATACCTTGGCCTGGATCGTTTCCTCCTGCTGTATCTGTAGAAAATGTATAATCGAAAGTAGCACCTCCAAATGAACCATCTGTTCCTTGAGCACCTAAATCACCTTTCTCACCTGTTTCACCTTGAGTACCAAGTTCTCCTTTTTCACCAGTTTCACCTTGTGTACCAAATTCTCCTTTTTCACCAGTTTCACCTTGTCCACCTACGGGACCTTGACCACCAGTTGTACCTTGGGTACCTTTATCACCAAATTCTCCTTTTTCGCCATTAGTACCTTGTGTACCTGTTTGGCCTTTTTCACCTTTATCACCTAATTGACCTTTGTCACCGTCGGTTCCTTGTGTCCCAGTTTGTCCTTGTGTACCAAATGTACCTTTTTCACCAGTTTCACCTTGTGTTCCAGTTTCTCCCTTATCTCCTTCTGTACCCTTATCTCCTTGTGGGCCTGAATCTGCATCTACCCATTGTGAGCCGGATACAGTAGAACTTAGGACTTGCCCTAAAGTACCTGTAGTTTCATTAGTATCATATATAGATTGTGATAAGTGGGTTGATCCACTAATAAGAACATCATTATCTGATGTTAAAGAATTTAAAATTGCATCTGATCCACTAAGGATGATTTCCTTCCACTGCGCCATAAGTTATAATATATGATTATAAATATTAAAATTTTATTCTAATACAGGGGGGGCGATATCATCTGATTTTTCTAACTCGTGTGATTCTATTTCTTTAATTTGAGTTTGAATCTTTATTTGTAGAGTACCCATAAAAAAGGCATCTATCCCTGTAATTTGTACGAAGTTTAATCCTGTTCTTAGTGCTTTTATTTCTCTAAGGGTTAAACCTTCTAATGTATATAACTCTTCCATAATAACCTCTTTTTAGTTTTTTTTATTTTTTCTTGCAAAGTTTTGTAAATCCATTTGGGCTTGTTCTTGGCTTATTATAATTTGCTTTTGGTACATTGTATCTAGTTTTTGAGTCAATGTAACTATCCGTTGCATATCTTTACCTCTAAATTCAGATTCACCTATAAAGGTAAGTAAGAAATGTAATTCTTCTATAGATAAGGATGGTAGATCCCTTTTGAGATCTACCATTCCTGTTTCTATATATCCTACTTTAAAACTCATTTTTTACCTAAGTAATTATGAGTATATGTAGATATCTTCATTAGCTGCTACGAAAAGGTTACCCTTTTTAGTATATTTAGCTATTACTGCAGTTGGATCACTAGCTGCTCCTTCAATTACAGATGCCATAAATGCATCTGGTACCATTGCGCTTTGTGCTGCATCGAATGAACCTGTAACTCCCCAACGTGAAACTGCTGAGTCCCATCCAAATGCCTCTGCATCTAAAGAACCACTTTGTTGAACCGCGATACCACCGTCTCCAGGGGCATTTGATCCAGAAGCCATTCTAATCCATCTATCAGCTACATCTAAGTTTTCAGTACTTTGGAAACTTGCAGTACCTAATACTGTTAAGTTATTATTTACTGTTAAGTTATTTTGAACTGCTACATTGTTAGATAGCGATACATCTCCTGATGAAACTGTAAAGTTACTATCTGAGAATGAAGCAATACCTTTGTTAGCTGAACTTGCATCTTCTCCGCTAACAGTAATACCTTGACCTGAAGCTACGGTATTGATACCTTCCCCAGCTAAAATACTTAATGTTTGTGTTTTTAATGCTACTGTTCCAGTTCCAGATTCCCCTGCAGTACTTAATGTTGAAGCGATTCCAGTTATTTCTGAACCATCTCCTTTAAATGAACCGGTAATAGAAGTTGCTTCTAAACTAGTTAAACCTACAATTGAAGCTGCGGTTGCACCTAAAGCTACTGATGTAGTACCTAATGTTACATCATCATTTACTAATTTAGCATTAGTAATTGATCCTGCTAACATTGCATTAGTAATACCTGCTGCTTTAACATTTAAAGTATCGGTAGTGATTTCAATAGATGAATCATCTACGTTTACTGATAATGCTGTTCCAGCACCACCTGCTAAACCTGCTCCTGCTACTGAAGTTGCGATTTGAGTTGCTGTAATTCCAGCATCTGCTACTTTAATACCATTTGCACTTACATCTAATGTAGTACCTGAGGCTGAAACTGCAAATGTTGCTGTTGCTGCTCCATCGTAAGGACCACCTGATAAACCATTACCTGATACTAGGTCTGGTAAATCTGTTGTTCCTGAAAATGAACCACTAAATGTACCTGTTGCTGTAACATCTGTAAGTGTTAAACCGTCAAGTGTAGTTGCAGTTGTACCTAAATCTACTTCTGTAGTACCTAATGTTACACTATCGTTTGTTAGTGCACTGTTTGGGATTCCAGATAAGTTAGCTTCAACTACTTTAATACCACTTGCACCTACTGCAATAGTTGTATCTTCAGCTTGAACTACAAGCTCATTACCTGAAGTTGAAAGACCATTACCATCTAATGCGGTTACATCTACATCTACTGTTACTCCACTAACAGCACCATCATAACTAAATGTTTGTATTCCTACTCCATTGGTTAAAGCGTTAGTATTTGAGGCTACTACCCCTGTTAATCCACTACCATCTCCTTTAAATGAACCAGTAAAAGAACCTGTAAGTTCTGCTCCTGCTTGTCCATCTACTAGATAGTTAGCATCGTTTTGTAATGCCGATATCGCGGATCCCGATACGACTACTTTTTTCCATGTTGCCATTGATTTTTTTGTTTTTTATTATTTGTTAAATTTTGAGATTGTTCTCATTTATAAATATGAAACCTATTTTTTAAATTAATGTTTTTTATTCAATTCCTATATAAGCAGATGCTGAAGTAAAGTATAAACCACCTAATATAGCAGTAGGTGTGTAAGCATTATCTTGAGCAAAAAATTGTATTGTTCCTTCACCGTTTACGTTAAACACTCTTGGATCGTTTGCTGCAGATCCTGATTTTATAAAGAAATTATTAGCTTCATCCCCTACTGGAATTGTAAATTCTGAACTACCTGTTACTGCTAATGAACCTGTAATTTCTGCTGAACCTGAAAATGGGAAACCTGCTCCTGATGATCCTGATGATAATACTGCGATTGTAGATCCTACTACATTATTATATGCCGCTAATCCTAATCCTTGTCCACCACCAGCTAAATCATTTGCACCAGCTATAGACATAAAACTTCCTGATAATTGTGAAAGCATTAAGAATGATTGGTTATATGTTAAAGAATATCCTGTAGGTTCTTCAAATGCTGGTATAGTTGCACTTGCGGATGCATAAAAACTAATTGTATTAGCATTATCTCTAGTTAATACTCTAGTTATCTCATATTGAGCATATTTTCCTGTTAGCCCTGTTCCTGCACTTGAAGTTGCTTCAAGTTGTCCAATAATACCCCATTTTAAATCTCCTGCTACATATTCTGCATCTTCACTACCTGTTATTGATCTAAAATCTTGAGGTGGGTTAATATTACTACCTCCTGGTTTAGAAAATGAAGATGTAGCTACATAAATCCATCCTGCTGGAGGGGTAATAAATGTAAATTGATCTACACCAGAAGCTTCTGATGTTGATTCTAAAGTTATAACTTTTGTACCTGGATTATATGATGTTATTCTTGTAGGGTCTGTATATTCACCTGAAGATCTTAACATCATTCCAGGTTCTATTGAACCTGATCCTAAAAATCCTACCTTATCTCCAACTACTGTTGCTTGATCAGACCCTGCTGTATAAGTTACACCAACTCTAATAAATGAATTTTTTAAGTTAGAACTTGTTGTATATATTTTAGCACTTGATACATTTATCGAAGCAAATTCTAATGTAGGCTTAGCCATATTTTTATTTTTTTTTTATTTACTATAATTTAACACTCAATATTATTGGTGTACCGTTGTCAATTCCTGTTACAAGTATACTATTTATGTTAGTACCTAAATTATACTGGAATGCAGGTGTTAAACCTCCTGATGTTCCTGTTCCAGATACACCTATTGCTGACCCTACTACTGGTATAATTTGTTGTTTATCACTAAACCCATTTCCATTATTTAAACTACTAGGTACAGTTAATGTTAATCCTGATACTTGTTCATCTGCATATAATTGAATTGTATTAACTCTGATATTACCTACTGATGGGGCTGCTAATAATATTGCTGTAACATCACCACTTGAGTTTGTAACTGTTGCTTTAGGAGCTGGTATATAAGCACCTTCTGTACCTATTGTACCTCCAGAAGCTGCTACTGTTACATCAAAAGCATTTGTTGTAACATTTGAAATAGCTAGGTAGGAATAATCCTCACTCATATTTCTAATTACAATATAATCACCACTTGATAAACCATGTGCTGGGGATGTTATTGATAAAGTTGTAGTTAATCTACTCCAAGATAACCCTGAATATACATTACCTGTTGATGTTAGATGTAATTCATAATTAGATCCATCTTGAGCTGCTTGGAATGATATTTCATTATTGTAGCTAGTTCCACCACCTGAACCATCAGCACCTTTTTCACCTGTTCCAGTTATACCTTGTACTCCTTTATCTCCAATTTCACCTTTTTCACCAGTTTCACCTTGTAAACCAGTTTCGCCTTTTTCACCGATTTCTCCTTTATCTCCAGTTTGTCCAAACTCACCTTTTTCACCTATGGCACCTTCTTCACCTTTATCTCCTTGTGTTCCTGCTCCTATTTCACCTTGTGATCCTTTATCTCCAATTTCACCTTTTTCACCAGTTTCACCTTGTGTTCCAGTTTCACCTTTTTCTCCTAATTCACCTTTTTCACCAGCTCCAGTTTGTCCTTTTTCACCATCGGTTCCTTGTGTACCTGTTTCACCTTGTGTTCCAAATTCACCTTTTTCGCCATTTGTTCCTTGTGTTCCAGTTTCACCTTTTTCTCCACCTACACCTTGTTGGCCTTTTTCTCCTTTATCACCTGTACTTCCTGTACCTGTTTCACCTTGGGCTCCTTTATCACCTACTCCAGATTCACCTTTTTCACCAGAACCATCTGATCCTTGTGTTCCAGTTTCACCTTTCTCACCAAATGTACCAGTTGAACCTTGAGCACCTTGAGCACCTTTATCACCTATTTGGCCTTTTTCACCATCTGATCCTTGTGTTCCAGTTTCACCTTTATCACCATTATTACCTTGTGTTCCAGTTTCACCTTTATCACCTATTTCACCTTTTTCGCCAAGACTACCTAAAGCACCTTGAACACCTTTTTCACCATTTTGTCCTGTTGCACCTTTTTCACCTTTATCACCAAACCCAGTTGTTCCTTGAGAACCCGTTTCACCTTTATCTCCTGATAATCCACTACTACTTCCTGAGTATAACAAACCATCTGGATCAATTAATACAATACCATATGCTGTATCGGTTTTATTTTCTTCTACTTGTTTGAATGTTACAGATCCTGTTGTAAACAGAGAACCTGTAAGTGTTAAGGATCCTGATAGTTTTATATCATAAGCTTCAGCTCCTGTAAAGGCATCTATGGATTGTGAGACCTGTAATGCTTCAATTGTTTGTCCGGTTTGTATCCCGTTATTGGATAAAGTATTTGCCATTGGTATTAAGGTTTAATATTTTGTTATAAATATATAAAGTTTTATTGTCTATCAATATTTACTAAAATTGTTGTGTCAGTAGTTCTAGAGGTTGGAAGCGGTTGTGCTAATTTGCCAATAGCTACTAAATCATTATTATTATTATATAATCCTACAGTGGTAACATATGGGGAAAAATATGACCCTGTTACATAAGGATATACGGACCCATCATTACTTGATCCGGTTATTGTTGTAGGATTTAATGTATAATTAAATTCACTTTCTCCTAACGTACATTTGTATTGCGTCTCATAAATAGAAAAAGAGGATGAAAATGACATAGTTATATTAACAGTATTTACAAAATTTTCAACATCGTTATTTCCCACAGTTCTTCCACCATAAAACCCAGCACCATATTCTGAATCTCCATATTCAGAAAAGTTTCCTGTTCCAGTTTTTCTATCACCTCCAGTAAATATTACCATACCATGTTCGTATATGACGTTACCTACTACTATTGTTTTATAACTGGTTGGGACATTCATTTGGAGTCTACCCTCACCATCATCAAAATAACTTCCACTATCAGTAGTAATTTTTAATGAATTTGGTTGAATATAATCACCGAACATTGCTTTGGGTACAGAAAGTACTCCAATAAATGGTTCATATACTACTAAACCATAATTACTTTCACCATATTTAGATTCACCATAGTTACCCCCATCGTTAGTATATGTAGAGTAAGAACTAGTAGGCCAATATTTTTCTGGTGATAAATCTGTTTGTTCGTAATTATTAAAGGCATTTGATGCTATTCTACCTGTAGTAGTACCATCAATGTTTATAGATTGTGTGTTAGCTATTTGTACTTCTCCATTACTACTAGAGATGTAATTAGCATAATATAATTGTTGTACCGAATAGTATACACTAGATTCGGTTATTTCTGTTACATATCCTGTTACAGTGCTAGAAAATTTATTTCCTAAAAAACGATCAATACCCACATCAGATGCAGTCAGGGCGTTTCCTTCAAAAGTAAAGCCCTTAGTTATCTCTAATGGTGAGATAATTATATCTTGTGAGTTTAATGTTTTGTACGCCGCCATCCATTTTTAGAAATCTAGTTTAACTCTAATTAAAGATTCTTTTGTAAAATCTTTGTTAAGAGGTTTTGATAATTTTGCTACTGCTAATAATTCATTACTATCATTATACATACCTACTGTTGTAATATATGTTTGTGGGTTGTTTATGAAATAATCATAAATAACTTCACCAGTTGATCCTGAAATATATGATGGGTTTTCTGAATAGTTAAATTCACTGTTTCTAGTTCTAACAAATATAAAATCTGAAGTGATTGTTTCTTCAGAATTTAATCCGAATTGTGATCCAGTTAAAAAAGATTGAAATAACCTTGCTGGATTATTACCAGGTGAATTTGAATCTGTATCAGTGTTTAAGTTTATCCCCTCGTTACTATTTAAATCTAAAGCGTCACCATTTAGAAGGATTGTCCCAATATCTGGTAAGAATAAACCATATGAACCATTTGCTGCTGTATACCCATTTCCTCCTGAACCTGAATTATAAGCATATCCGTTTGAACCACTAATTACCTCATATGCTCTGGTTGTACCATAATATGTAGGTATATTTACCATGTTTGAGTTATCAGTTAATTGTAAGGTATTTGTTGATGATGGATTACCAACACGTCCTCCTAACACTAGATTCATAGAACCTGGGAATAGTGATTGTTTGTATCTTGCTCTTTCTATACTTAAAGCATAAATTGAACTTCCAGTAACTCCTCCAAATACGAATGAAGAATTTTCATCTTCTAATACTAATGTTCTATACTGACCATAAATTGTTGAAGCTGGTGAAACACCAGGAGCAACATTTTCATTATAAGCTAAAGAACCACCTCCAAGTGCATTACCATAGGCTATTTCAAATTGAGCTTGTGAATTTGAACCCGTTGGGTTTTCGTTGAATACCGTTGTATAATAAACTCCTGATGCCCCATTTACCTGGTTTGATTGAGTAAAGTATGTGGTTAAAGTAGGTGCGTTATTTGTCCAACAGGTTGCAGTTTGTGCCTGTGCACTTACTACAAAATCATCTGCTTCTAATCTTTTAAATCCCATGTTTTATATATTATGTTGTTGACTTAGTTATTGTAATTGGAACTGTTATTCTTGCCCCACTATCTAATCCTACTATTGTTAATGTACTAACTAAAGTTGCATTAGACCCGAACAATGTATTAACAGTTGTTGCTCTTAATGACATCTGTGTACCTGTAATTGTTGAGGAAACGTTTGTACCAATAGTTGTTGTAGAATTAATATTAGCATTTGTAGCAGCTACAGTATTAATACCTGTTGCTTCAAATGTATTTAACAATCTAATATCAGCTATTGTAGCTGAATATCCTGCAGTTTCAAATACTTGATCATTACCTAAGTAATTTAACGTTTGAGGAGTAATAGCTAAAGTAGCACCTTGTTGTAAGGTAATAGCTGAGTATCCTACATTTAATACTGGGAGTTTTGAAGTACCTCTTGGTAATGTTGTTAACTTATACTTCATTATTTGTGATTCAAGAGGAAATGCTTCTAATAGAGGCATTCCATCTATAGCTTCACCATAGAATGCAGAACCAGAGGCATGTGTTGGATTATAAAGTGTATAATCTATTTCATCATCTGCTAATGCAAATTGTGTAATTCTAAAAGAACCATCGTTAGCTGCTAACAATTCTCTACCTTTTGTTGTTAAGATAGCATCAACTGTTATTACTGAATTATTTAAATATCCCATTTGTGTTTATTATTATATGTTATAAATATGTTACTCTATTAGTTTTTTATCCCTTAGGTCACGAAGTACTTCATCCGGAGAAATTTCCAATTTAGCTATCGGATATTCTGGGAATAAGAAACCTGAAGGTGTGTTATCTTGTTTTCTTAAAGGTGGTGTATATGATATATAACTACCTGAAGCATTCTCAGTGTATGATTGAGTCGCTGGGAAAGTACTTGTCCAATCCATTTCTGCAATTGTACTACCTGTGTTTAAAACTTCGGTGTTTTTAGAATCTACCCATTTAGTTAATTGTGGTAATGAACCATAAGGGAATAAATCATTTACTATGACTGTGTTAGGAGAATATACATTTCTTCTTATTAAGAAAAATTGAATATTAATACCATTAGAAATATCTCGGTCAAGTACTATTTTTAATTTATTTACCCCAGTTTCAGTAAGGTTTCTAGATGGAGATACTACCTCAATTATTTTATATGTTTGACCTTCAGTATTTACAAAACGAATTTCATCATTAGGATCTACTCTCCATTCTAAATTTGGACGAGGCCAAGCTGTATCTGTTGGTTCTTCCCCACCAGGGAATGATACACTAGGACCTGGTTTATAAGGCAAGTACCCTATATAATAACTATCATTGTATGATATATTACCATTTTCATCTTTTAATAATAATGTGTTTTTTACAGGTTGTAATGTTGCGTTACCTTTTGTAAAATTCATACTTAGACTAGCCTCGTCTTCTATTTGATTTAAGAAAACATTTTGTGTATTGTCTACCGGAACTCTATAATATTTCGTTATACCACTACCTAAAAGTTGTATACTTCCATTGATAGAACCCGTAAAGAACTGTGCGTTATTTGATGTGTTTGCTATTTGAATAAATCCTTTACTACCAACACTAAGGGTGTTAATTTGATTTACATCAGATGTCAGGGATTCACCTAATGATGATGAAAATGCTACAAATACGTTCTCAACACTACTATAATTAGTACTATCAAAAGAGAAATTAGGTAGTTGTTGTTCTACATCATTAAAATCACCATTAAAAGGTGGATTTGATGTTACTGTTGAGCTTGTAAAAGCATATGAGTAATCGTTTGATGATAAAGATTGAGAAAATTCCCAATAAGGTCCGTTTATAGCATTATCCTCTGTATTATCTTCTGCTGAAGGGGAGGTTATAGCCATATTAACAAAAGGACCTTTAACTGGAACTTGGAGTTTTATTGGTGTTGCATTACCTCCTCCACTTAATCCACTTCCCTTTACTGGTATTCTATCTGGGTTAAAATAATTTTTTCTACCATCACTATTAATTACACTTTGATTTTGAACTAAAGACGTTGGTTCTGCTTTCCATCTATATCTTTTCCCTGTCTGTATAACGCAGTCAGATTCTGCTTGAAAATTCCATTCTACATAGGCTACTTGAGAAAGAGGTCTACCTGCACTTGTAATTGCATTTTGAATAAGTCGCCAAAATATACCAGTTCTATAATATGGAAAAGAAGACCCCCAACCACTGCTATAGAAGCCTTCATCTGATGATATTGCTGCTACACTTAGTACTAAAGGAGTACCTGTTATACTAACCTCGTTTGTTGAAGTTATTTGCCCAAAGTATACACTTAAAGTTGGTGGTGTTGTAAATTTAAATTTTCTCCTTGACCACCCAGTATTAGAATCACTTGAATTATTATTGGCTTGGCTTGTTACTTGAAAAGAAAGTTTAATCTCACCCACTCTATTACTACCATATTGAGATGAAGCACCACCCCAAAATGAGGAATATCCCACCCTTGTTCTAAATTCGTTAGGAAGGGTTTGTGTTTGTTTATAATTTAATGTAACTTTATAATCATCTGAAAGTGCCGTACTTCCTGCAGCACTAGCACTAGCTACTGGATCTAAAGTAAAAAATATTTCTCCTGGGGCACCATAATATGGATTAGTAATTGCAGTATTATTATAGTCTGGGGTTGCAGGATCTGCACCTGGTTCTATAAACCATTCTGAACCGGTCCATTGTGCAGGTGACAATGGGAAAACATCTCCTGTTGCCGCTGTTGGATCACCATTTATAATAATAGGAGGTGGAACCGCCCCTTCAACTAACTGCCCATCATATTCTCTTGCAAATTGTCCAAATCTATTAAGAAATGTTGCTTGTAACCTAGAGGTATCTAACGGTTTGTCAGCACCAGAACCTGTAATACCAGCAAATAAGTTAAGATATGATGGATTTTGTTGGTTTACTTTATTTACATCAAAAACACTACCTTGAAGTCTCATTGAATATTGCATAAACTCTTGTTCAAAGCTACTAACAAAATTAGGATTCCCCTCTAATGGGATAGAATCCGCATAACCATTAGATGATGTTTGAGAAAATAATATTGGTAATGGTTGTTTTGCTACTAATGAAGTTGTCTTAAACCCATTTAATTGGTCATATTGTGATGAACCTGATATTTGTGATATTGACACGTTTCCTAAACCTCCTTCATCCCATACTCCTTCTACATCAAGTGCAGTATAAGGGGATAATAAAGGGTTTAATGCATCTCCTTGACCATTAATTAAATATTTAAGGTTAAATTGAGTATTATTATTTAATACTGGGTATGGATCTATAATTTGATCACAATAAGCAATATATGCTCTTTTATAATCAATTACAGGCACCTTACCATAACCACCTTGTAAACCATCAATAGTATTTATATCATTAGCCGATGTTCTACTACCTAAGTATCTATTTTGTGTCCACCCAAATGATGAATAATTAGATTCAGGTACTGAAGATTTTTCAGCTGAACCACTAAGTATGTTTTGAAAGTTAATTGGGTTAGTTATGTTAGTAGAATAATCTATTTCTTGTATTTGACCATTCGTTCTATATGCAAATGTATTATTTAATAAAGGCTGACAATCTGGTGTATTACTAAACCCTAATGTGCCTTCAAATGCGTTTTCAATAAATGTAGGTACTCTACCATCTCCCTCTCTACTAGCTGTAGGTGTATTAAATTCTAATCTATATTCACTAACAATAAGTGAATTGTCTATTTCAGATAGAGGTTGTGATGAAGTTACAGCTAAAGATAATGATAAACAATCTTTTATTTGGATTGATTCCGATGGTATTAAATAACTCATAGTAACAGCTAAACCATTAACATGAATATTTTCATCTAAAAATAATGATTCAGTTACAAAGTCTGATGTTATGTTAGGTACATTATTTGGATAACTACCTGTGTATATTCTCATAGAAGCAGTAGGCCAAGTTGGTCCATCACCTTCTTCACCTTCACCATATATGTCAGTTCCATAATCCGCTGCTCCATACTTTGCACCATCATCACTACCTGTCCATGCATTTAAAAACATTGAAGCTGTTACTTGAACATCATTTTGTGGGATTTGGTTAAAGATATATAAACCATCTAAAGATTGAGTAAGAGAGGATGAATAGTTAATATACACATCATTTACTCTAGTAGAAAATATACCTGCGGGGTCAGCGAATGGGGTTTGAGTAGGTCTTGGTCTTGCATTAAACGCAGTAACAATGAGGTCAAAGTTTGATGGAGAATTTCCACCTAAATTAGTAGTTATAGTACCAGGGACTGCAACAAATATTGCCTCCTGGTTTGGTTGTAAATCAAAATACTCTCCTGTATTTTGAGACCCAGTATATGTAAGAGTAACATTGGAAAGGGCATTATTTGATAATGATGCTTTATATCCTACATAATATCCATATTCAGCGTACAACCCAAATTGTGTTGAACCTGAAGAGGCGGCATTTGTACTATCTAAATCCTGAAATACACTACTTGTATAAGTAAAATCTCCATTTGGTAAAGTAATGCCTGGGAATTGTGTAGGTAAAAAATTGGGACTGAAATATTGACCTTGTCTAAGTGTGCCTTGCATTTCAGTTCCCTCAAACTGTATATCTATTGATTCATTATTTGTAAACATATTAAACCCAGCAGATGTACTATTAAAATTTCCTTTTAATTCATAAAATTGATTACCTGTAGGAGTTATATTAATTGTTTGTAGTGTTAGTACTAAATCACCAGTTGCTTGAGATAGCCCTTTACTTATTAAAGTAGCAGCTGTTATTGTTATAGTATCCCCGCTAGAATATAATCCATTTTGTCCTATTTGATTACCCGCTCTGGCTCTATAAGCATAATAACCCAAATTCCCTAATTGAGGATTTCCTATCTTATACTTGAGATAAATAATTGCTCCTGTTCCATTACCACTAGTAGTATAATCTGAAGATTGAAGGATTATTTCATCGTTGGGTAAATTTGGGTTTGTTGATTTAAGTAAATATGTTGATGGTGCAAAATCAATAAATCCTAACATCATAACCGTTGAAGCTGGTGCTATATTACCTGTCCTTACCAGATTTACTTGATCTAAATTAAATAGGAAAAAGTTAGTAGTTAAAGAATTAGAACGAACCCTAGCTGTACCTATCAGTTTACCATCTTGAATTTGAGAAAGGTTTTGTAGTTTTTCTAAAAAGGGAGTTGGAACAAATGTGGCATTTGTAGCACCCATAGACATAGTTGTTACTGATGTCGCTGTAAGAGAGTTAAATTTTATGTCATCGCTTAGTACTGGTGGTGATATTGTTGTATCTGTATCTGTGTTAAAATCTTGTGGAAATAACGAAGATGTTGTATTTTCTTGATATAAATATACTGTAGAACCATAAGCGTTATTACCACCTTGATTATACCTAGTCATTATATAAGGGTGAATTAATCTACCCCCATTAAATACTTGAAATGAACCACTAAAAGCTTGTGTTGTTAATAGACCATTTGGTGGGGGGTATGTACCTGATTCATTTTGGGTGTTAATATAATTCCCGTTTAGATTTAATTCTTGTGCTATTGCTCCTAAACCAGCAAAATCTATACTTATAGTATTTGTATTGGTATCAAATAAACTTGTACCTGGGGCGTTTAAACTATATGAACCATAATAACTTAGACCTACTGGTAGCCAAGGTTCAACTGGTAGTCCAGAACCTGTTTCTGTTAATATGTAAGCTTTATATGGTCTATGTAAATAAGGGTTATATCTAAATGCATTAGCATCTTGTACTCCTATAGGTTCTTTACCTCTATATACCCACAATTCTTGATTAGATTCTATTGGGATTGTAAATGAACCCGCACTAAGTGAATTAGCAGACGGTACAATATAAGAAACGCTTGTACCTAAAGAAGATATCTTTGCAGTATATTCAGGATCAAAATCAGGGTTAGGAGATTTACTAGACGTTAGTAAAGCATTCATATCCGCTTTATTATCCGAACCCGATACTAATATTTGATTTGTGTCTTCTTTAAAGTAATATTTAATTTGATCCGGCATTGCTAATATTTAGTTATAAATAATATAATATTTTTTTTTCTGTACTCCAAGGGGTTTTACATTTATGGTTGGAGATAATTATTACCATCACTACTCCATACATCTTGATCTATATAAGCAGTGAAATTATTGTTAATGTTACTCTGATTTCTGAATATTAATCTTCCTGATCTTTCTGTACTATTGTAACTACTTCCATAACCCCCAACGTCTATATCTAAATAAACAGTTAATGTTCCTTGTCCACTATTAATAACTGTGTTTCCTGTTGGTGTAGTATAACATCTAAACCAGTTGCTACCATCATCAAATTGGGTTAATATCGTCCAGTTTAGTGTTGTCAAAGATGCAGTTACCGTAATTGGATACCTACTCGTTGGGTAATTTGGTACTGAAGATAGATTGTTAGGGAAATTAACAGTAATAAAAGGAAGGGGTGGTTGAGTAAGTGTTCCAATTATCACTGTAGGTGAATATATTGGTGCCTGATCATCAAACATATTTAAGGTAATGCCTATTTCAACAGAAGAAGCAGTTATTGAACCTGTATATAACTGCAAATCAGTTTGTCCTAAGTCTCCTACTAATGATGAATTATCTAATACTTGTGTTAATGATTCTTGTGCATTCATAAACCAAGGCACAGTACTTTTAGCATTTACTTCTCCAGCTGTAAACCCTGTTTCTTCATCGGCATCAAATTCTCTTGAACCAGTATTGAAATTACCTAAAATGTCAGTATTAAAACCAGTACCTGATGATACTCTATATATATCTCCATTATCATCCGCCTGTAAGTAACTTGCATCATCCCATCCTCTAAAGAAAGATTCTGTTGGAAAACCCGGTGATCTATCAGTTGGTGGAAAATATCCTTGTGCTATAGATTCACTAAGATTAATATTTGGAGTAACTGTTGGGTCAACTCCAGAAGATGTTGCATAATAATTAAATACACCACTAGCACTAAATGTTAAATCAACAAATTGAGAATCAAATGATGATACAGCATCTGATGAAGGTGGTTCATTTATTATAAGTAATGTTGCATCTTCAGTAGCAGGAATGTTATCATTTTGTATTGAAGCATTTGATATATACCATGTTTGGTACCCTTCAATTAATGTATTATTAAAATCAGAAGCTCCAGTTAAATTTAAAATTAAATATTCACTATCTTGTATGAATGGAAGTATTGTAACACCATTAATATCACTATTAGAGATTTTAATATATTTTACTTTATTAGTTGGAATAGGGTCTAATATCCGAGTTGGGAGTGAAAGTGATAAATCTAGAGAAGCAAAAGAAATGTCAAATCCTAGATTTGTTAACTCGGCTGCAGTAACTGTTATTACACCCCCACCTTCATAATCTTTTGGGGCATCAGCTCCTGCAACAAAATATGCAGATATTATCTCAAAACCTGCTCCTTCACCTACCCCAGACTCTAAATAAAGTCTACCTTTTTCAGCACCATTTCCGGATATTTTTGAATATACAAAATTTTCTGTAATAGCAGAAGTTTGGTTTGTAAATTGTGGGGATGCTAATACAGGTAAAGAGTTATTTAACCCCATTCTAGGGTCAGATAGTGTGTCTGCCCATAACCATATATTGCTTTTTAATGGTAAGTTATCTGGGGATAAAAATGATGATTCAAGGAAGCTTCTTTTATTAAAAAAGTTAATATAAAATTGATAATCAGGTACATCGTCTTGTCCAAAAAAGGCACCACAAATATCTTTTAATTTTACATCTATAGTATTAGGAAATTCCCCATTATAAAATTCACGTTGATCAATTCTTTCTATTGTTAGAGGACCTTGTCCGTATGAATCTAAGTTTGTATCCTTACTTGAACCTATAGGGAAATTAGTACCCATTGTTGGGTATACAATTTCTTCCATATCTTGTATAACTCCAGGATATGCTTTACCAAATAATGATGCGGATACTTCAGCACCTGTTTTACCGCTATATGGTGATCCAGATGTTACAAAGCAGAAAGTAGATAACTCATCTTCGTCCTTTAATAATATTGCAGGAGGACCATTGCTTATTACTGTTAAATGGGCTATAAATGAAGCGGTAGTTTGGTACCCATATGTATTTGAATTAGCAACAAAATCAGACCCATACTGTGCATCCCCATAACCATTATCTGGGAGTATATCTATAAAATCTATTTGATGTGTAATATCAGTACCATTAAAGCCTGCTGCTAACCCAGTTAATGGGTATGGAGTAGCTATCCCTAAGTTTAAAAATATTTCTGATTGGGATATTGATGAGGTTAATGAATTAAAGAATTCAATATTATTGCCTCCTTGTTCATTATATATACTAAAACTCATTGTATTAGTTGAAGTTCCAACTGTACTTGAGAATAAAACAGTACCATAATTATATTCTGCTGCTGTTAAATCGTTAGAAGAAGAATACGAATAAAATGGTAAACATGTTTCTTGTATTGAGGTGCTTATTGGTGCGTTGTATATATTATTAAATGGGTCAAATACTCCACCTGTTCCACCATCAAAAACATATATAGATGAACCACTTATTTTATTGTTTTGTGGATAATCATTAGAGCCAGGATTAAAATCTCTAGCTTGTGATAATACTGTACCTTCTAGTACTTGATCTTTTTGTACTATTGGCACCACTACACTAAATGGATCTGCAGGTGTGTTTTCAAAGTAAGTAGACATAGTTACAGCAGAAGAAACTTGTGCTGGTCTTTGTCTATTTCTTTCTAATAAGTTTTGTTTAATTACAACACCAGACGATAAACTTGTTCTAGCAGGTGTAAAATCTTCTAACATTTTAAATAATGAATTGTCGAAGAATTTAATTAACCTAACAAAATCGTTTACATCATAACTAGTTATATATTTTGTAAAATATTCATCTCTTAGTCTATCTAATTGAGAATATGAATACCCTGATTCTGATATTTGTCTTGGATCACCAATATAATCTCCTAAATTAAATGCACCTATTTGTGCTATAATGTCATCGTTAGTTTGGTCTGTAGGTGAAAATGCTACCTCTAAATAATTTATACTTGGATTACTTCCACTAGGGAAGACTGATTGTTGAATAGATATATAAGGAGATAATGTGTCACCTATTGGTAATACTTCTTGATCAATTTTAATTTGATCTGATATTCTGTTTTTAATACCCCCTGGTACTTGGTTTAAGTATATTTCTTCAGTATTTTCAATAAAGTTACCTTGCACATAAAATGAACTGTCATCTCTAAATGAACTTGTTGTTACCCAAGATCCTGTTACTTTAGGGTGTATTGATGTTCTACTAGAAGTTATTAATTGTGTACCTAAATCTGCTCTAAAAGCTAAGTCTAAGGGAGTAGAATTAATTGTATTACCCTGTGTTGAATAGGGGTTAACTACATAATCATAAAATAAACTTTCACTTAATGGTATGTCCCAATATCTTATTTCTTGAAATGCCCCAGTAAATTGGATGTAATTATTACCATTTAAATTATAAGTACCTTCACTAAATGAAGAGGTTTCACTTGTGGCATAATATTGCCAAGTGTAAGTAGTAGAATCGGAACCTGTAAATCCTATTTTGTCACCAATTCTATTAGCGGCATATAAGATAGCCTTTTCGGAATTATTATAATCTACTGTTACCATAGCTGACCACCAACCTCCGTCAAAGAAAGGTAAAGTTATAGAGGCAGTATCATTAGTATTATTAGCACCATCAGGCCAAAAAGTTAGTTTACCATATTGATTATCAAGTGCTGGAACTGACCCTGAGTATGAACCTGAGGTTAGACCCGTTCCCGAATATTCTAATGTTATGTTAGATTTATTTTGGTCTGTTTTCCATATATTATAATAATATGGTGGTGGGTTTTGAGTTTCATCTGGTAGTCCAGGTGTCTTAAACCTAAATTGCATTGATCTTGGTGCTGTAGCACTATTTGGGAAATCTTGATTTAATACAAAAGAAGATGTTATATAACTATTAACTCCTCCATCTGCATGGAAAGCATAATTATAAACATTTTCACTATAATCCCAATCTTGAAAATCATTTCTATCTTTACCCCCAAATTCATTTATTCTTAAAATAGTATCTGGGATACCATATGAAGTAATTAATGCTCTTAAACCAGCTACTGTACCCTTAGTTTTAAGTAAATAAGGTATATTGTGGTAAATTCGTTTATATAAACGCTTGTTAACATCATCCAATGGGACTATATCATTCGATGCCGATATTTGAGTAGTTACGTACTCATACCCAGAAGGTGTCGCAACTGCGCCACCAATTGAACCAGTCATATATGGAAAAGGGAATGTACTACCTGAAGGAGTTAATCCTAAAAAGGATGTATATAAATCGTTAGAATTAAAATTATTTGAATATAATTTAATACCAAAATCCCTAATAGCATCTGCTACTAAATCCTTAGAAATACCATAATCTAAACGGTTATCCGCGTCAAATCTAGTGGTAATATTTTTAGTGTATAACCATGTATTATCATACTGTTGAGCAACCATATCAACGAATAATTCATACTTCGCGTTATTTGGGTCTGATCTTAAGTATTCTGGGATTGAATTATATAAATAATCTTGGTTATTTTCATCATAATCAGAAGCAGATAAAGCCTGACCACCATAATAAGCATTTTCAGGATCTGCACTACCTAACCAGGTTTTAATTATTGTACTAGTTGTTGGTTCTAGAATATAAGGAGGTTCTGTATTGGATTTTGGGTAGGATTTAAGTGAACCACTATTATAGTACATAAAATACTCATACCCATCAAAACCCTCAATTATCTTAGTAATTGAAGTTGTTAATTCCGCTTTACTTGCACTATATAACCCATCAGTAGTAGGTAAATTACCTATTTTTGTATTTGAGGATTGAATTAGCCCTACTTTATAATAAAAATTTTCTAATCTTGTCTGTGCAGAAGAGAAATGTACAAATTCTTTGTAATCTTCATAGTTTACATTGATGTTTATTTCTTTTCTATTTAATATATTTTTTAATTGGTCAAATGAACTTGTTACATTTGTACTAAGTAAAGTATTATAATTAAAATTTTGTGATGCCTCCCCTGTTTGTTGAGTTACAGATATACTGTAATTTGGTCCTTTTATTAATTGAAAATCATTAGGTATAAAATCTTCCTCGGGGAAAGTTACTTTATAGGCCTGTGGTGAAGATATTTCTTCTACTACCCATAATGTAGACTTTAAAGTAAAATTAGGAGGTAAAGGTTCATATAATTTAATTAATACTGAAGGTTCTACTTCTGTTTCAATATCTAATCTTAAATTATTAGCAATAACTTGTTGGTCATTTCCAAAATTAAGGAAAAAATCTACAAAATAATCAGCATTTTCTCTATATTCAATAAACTCTTGTGAAGATGATATTATTAAATCAGAGGGTATTGTTGAACTTTTTAACCTAAGTTCTGTTCTATCTGAACTGATTTCACAAATATAATAATTTGCGAATTGGTCAGATGTTAATCTTTTTTTATAAAAATTATAGGTAGAATAAAAAGTACCACTATCATACCCAATATTTTCTAAATTTTGAGCTGGGTATAATATTGTATCTCCTTCTATTACACTATATTCTCTTTGATCATATATTCTTGTTTCTTCTCCTTGATTTGGAAATAACAAATTCTTCGAATTATCGTAGATATAATATTCAATATAATCACTTGATGAAGTAAAACTTGTATCTAGTATTCTAGAGTCAATTAGATTATTATCTTGCTCCGAATACTCTTGATATTCAAACGTAGTTGGATCAACTTGATTTATTATTATGTTATTTTTTTCTTCCATATTAGTATCCTCCGCTTGTTGATGTTGATGTTGGGTTTGCAGGTGAACTGCTTACAATAGTTGTATTAGTAGTGTTTGTAGCAGGACTATCTCCTACATCTGAAACACTATCTACTATTTGTCTATAATCATCTGAATTTATTTCAACATCATCTATTGAGTTTATATCTAGGCCTAAATCAGTACCTGATAAAGCTTCTGCTTTTTCTATTTGAGATTGTAATAAATCTCTTCTTAATTGGGTAATTTCTTTTCTTAGGGATTCAATTATCTTATTATTATCCTCAAAGCCAATATATTCTTTACTAGTTTCTATTAAATATCGATGAGAATTAGTATCCCCTAAAGCAGGAATCTCGTAAAATAAATCATTATAGTATTGAAAGAATTCATTAACAGTAACTGTTATTTCTAATTCCTCATTAACAGAGAGATTACCTAACTCGTTAAAGTTGGTATCAATTATTATAGGATACCCCGTTTTGGAATATACTTCTTTTGCAAGATCTACTCTTTCTTTAATTCTCTCCATGTTGTTTACCCATTAACTACTTTAAAGTAATAATTTTCATCCATAACTATTGTATTACCTTTAATATTAGTTTGGATTAATATATTATAATATCTTTCGGGTTCCAAACCATTCATATAAACAGTAAAGAAACTTCCAGTTTCATCACAGCTAATTTGTGTAAATTGGGTATCAAAGTCCACTATAAATTCATTAGTATCTAAATCTTTAATAGCGTAATATGATTCTGAGGGTAAAGCATTATTAACCGTATATAAAGATGATGTTTTAAATGTACGTACTGGAAATTCAGGTCTTACATTTAATCTAAACTGATTAATACTTTCACTATAAAATACCCCCGGGTTGTTATCTAAAGCAACAAATAAATCTGGTGTATCAATTACATCTAATGTTCCTGTATTATAATCAAAATCTCTCCATTTTATATCTAATTGAGGAGGATATATGGTATTTGTATCTACAGAATAATAACTTAGTTGAGGTGTTATTGCACTAGAGGTAATAAATTCAAATTCATTATCCCATTTAATTATAAACCCTTCATTACTAATTTCAATTAACCCTGCATTTATATCTTGTGAAGAAGAATACCATACTTCAACAGCAGGTCTAACACCTACTTTTAAATCTTTATTACTTCTTAAACTAAATTCTTGTGATGAAGTTAAAGATTGTGGGATATTTGGGTAACCACCTGAGCCGGTATACCAATTTCCTCCACCTGCATTATTACTACCTGAAAAGGAACCTGTAATTAAAGGAGCCCACCCAGCTGTAATCCATTCATTTGAACCTGAGAAGTCAGTATATTTCCAACTTACCCCTGTACCATTAATATTATTATCTAAATATTGACCGGTACCATTATTCCATGACCCCGAAAGAGGTGCGACAATAATGTTAGAATCTATAGTTACATTGGATGCTTTAGCAACATATAAATTTAAATCAACATCCCAAACAACACCTGCAGATGCTGTAACTTTTGCTATGTTATCAAGAACATTTACTATCTCATCTTGATCAAATTTAACTAATGTCCTAGCTACTTGTGCTGTAGGATTTAAATCTGTTACTTTATTGTTTACCTCTAATATAGGATCTAATCCTGTATTCATAGCAGGATATGCACTATATATAGCTGCATCTTTTTCCGGGAATAATTTATATATGGCCATAATTATAAGTTTACTACCCTTCCTTGTATGTCTGTGTCTGGGTATTTAAGTTCAAATATACTTGGGTCTAATGATGGGTATATTGTTCCATTTTGATTTGCTCCACTCATATCATAAGCCCATTGTGAGTATCCTGATGATGTTCCTGCTAAGTTACCAATATTAACTGTTTTTACAGTTTGTACCCCATCTAAAGTATCTAATAATACATAAATATCAGGTACTATAATAGGTTGGTTTATTTGCCATTTATCAATTAAAAAATAATCTCTTAAAGCCGATATACATCTTTCTATTACTTCATTACTATTAAAATTAGGATAAGTTATCACTTCAAATGAAACCCCAAAATTAATAATGAATGCATCTTTAATACTAATAGTATCACCGATCATTCTATACTGGTTTATATATGTCCTTAAATTTTGTTTCAGTGTATCCGATGCCAAATTTAATTTATTGTTAAGATTATTGGATAATACATATAAATCCAATGTAGTATTACCATCATCAGCATTAGGTTTTTGTGTCCATCCTTTTGATATAGTACCATATTTAGAGGGCATACTTAAAGCTCTTACTAAATAATCATCTTGAGTTACATTTCTTAGTTGAGTAGAAAACTGTGATATAGAGTTTTGTCTTATTTCTTCTATTGTATCACCATCTTGACCCCCACTCGCTGCTATTTTATTATTAGCAGCAACGGTATTAAAAATATAATTTGAAGTTGCTTGATTTAAGTTGCTTTTATTAAAAGTAATGTTAGTATTATCTAAATTAGTAATAGTATTTGATAATACATTAGATTGAACTCCACCACCAGTATAATACCTAACTGTTAAAGTAGTATTTGTTGGTGAAACACCATAAGTATTTGTAAATATAAAATTTGTTGGACTATAAGCTGTTGTAAGTTTGTCTTGCTCAAATGGTAAACCTAAACCTACATTCATAGAATTTGGTATTACATCTTCTGTTGTATCTGCTGGATTTCCTGATCCAAATTGAATTTGTAGTTCTGTTGGGGATAAAAATCTTGTAGCAAATCTGTTTTGAACGTTTTTAGTTTGTAATAAAAATGGTGCATCCGAATCTTCAAAAGTATTAGGACTATTTATATTTGTATTTTTTAAACTATCATATACTAAATCTTGAGCTAAATAATCTACCTCATACCATCTATTTCCCTCAGAATCAAATATATCTATAATACCCGCAATATTAGGGGATGCTAAAGTTATAGTTTGGAATTCTTGTGGGTTAGTAAATGTAAAATTATCTGTAGTTATAGTTCCTGAGAATGCTTTTCGAGTTTTTTGTAGTAAATAATATGAGGGTACACCAGCATTTGTTTGAGCAATAAATACTTCCGTTGTATCCGAAGAGGATGAAACGGAAAAATCAATTGGGTCTTCTATTGAAAATTTAATTGAGGTACCTGTTTGAGTACTTATACTAGTGTTAGCTGGGATTGTTACGGAATAATCATAATCCGGTACATATTCATTATTTACTAACTTAGCTGGTAATTGTTGGTAAAACTCCATTGTAGTTTCTGCTAAACCTGTTGCTTTAGGTCTATAACCCCACATATATGCTAAATCATATAAGTTACTATTTTGTCTTGCGTATTGTAAAAAATTCTCTTGAACTTGGTTATCTAAATAGAAGGATAAAACATCACTAACATAAGCTGCTTGTTCAATAAACATCATACCAGGTGATGTCTCCGTAAAATCAGTATAAGTCGTTGGAAAATAAGTCTGTGAGTAATTAATTAATTGAGACCTATATTCCGAAAATTCTTTATTTATATAGTTTATGTTTCTTCTTATTGCCATTATGTAAAATTTAATACGAGTTCATCTTCAATTGAAGTATTAGTTACTCTATAATACAATTGTATTGTTACTTCATTGTTGTCGGTTGCTGCTAAAACATTTAATTCAACTACTTCAACATTAGGAAATTTAATTTTTATTTTATTAGAAACATCTTCTTTTAAATATTCTAAATTACCATTTGTAATTTGTTCAAATATAAATGCTCTTAAGCCCCCACCAAATTTAGGATTACCTGGTCTTTCTCCGGGGTTTGTTAAAAAATAATTAATTAAATTATTCTTAATTGATTCTGCTGTTGTATAATTTGGAGTAAATACCCCACCCTCATTAAAAGGAATATTGACACCAATACCAACTCTGGGTCTAGTGTCATTTGGGAATTTATTTATTGCTCCAAACGCCATATTATACTTTACCTTTCATTAAACTCATTATTTGGTCCATGTCTACTTCACCTTGTGGTAAACTACCATTTGGGCTTGTTGTATCCATGTTACCACTCATTTGTAAAGGAACATTATTAGTTGTTGCTTTTATATTACCATTAGCATCAGGCATCATTGATCCTAATACACTTTGTATATTTTCCCTCATTGCCATTCTATTATCTTCAGGCATAGAAGTTTGCATTACTGGGTTCATTGGACCAGGTGTTCCTGTTGTTGTTGTAGGAGCAGCTGTTCTAGTTTCGATAACGGTTTGTTTAGGACTACGTACAGCTTCCATAAGAATATCTTTCATTTCTTCTTGGATTGCTTCCTTTACGGCTTCCTTTACGATTGTTTTTAATTGACTTAGTTTCATATGGTTATAAATATTAAATTAATATGCTTTTAAATTGTTTTGTTTAATGTAAAACGCGAGTTCATCAAGTAATATTTGATCTTCAGCACTAAATGAAGGTTCACCTTCAAGTATAATAACTCCGTCTGCATTTTTAGCAATTGCTCTTCTTCTATATAAATCTCCTTGTTCATTACTCTGTTGTTCTGAAATTACAGGGGATACTGATAATGTAAATCCATTTACAAGTTGTAATTCTTCATTACCATCTTCTTTAGCAGCATCAGATAATGCTAAAAGTTCAGCATTAATTTCATCCATAGGTATACTACCATCTGAACATCTATTTATTAGTAAATCTACTGTTTTCATATATTTTAATATAATAATTAAAGATATAATTAGAAATACAAGTGATATTATTAATGCTATTTTTAATTGTTTAGTAAAATCTTCAAAATCTTTTAATAAGTCTTCTATTCCTTGTAATTTGGATACTATATTATAAGGAATACCTACTCCTAAAGGAGCACCTAAAGGTAAAGGAATAGAACCAATACTTATTTTTCCAATTTTAAATTGAATACTTAGATAAAGTATAAGTGCCGCTAATGCTGTATTAGCAGCTATAACTCCCCAAATTTGATTAATTTGTCTTACAATAGAATTTCTACGTTTAATAGCAGCCTTTAATAAGATGTTATTAGGGCATTTTTCTTGTTTTTGTAATGCTTGTTCTCGTTTTGTTATACCAAATATAATCATTAAGGATATAGCTAAGGGAAATAGCTTAGTTTGACACACAAGCGCCATTTTCATTACTTGGGATTGTATTACATTTAAAGCTTTTTCTGCTGCTCCCAATGCAAAATCTGCTGCTTTTTCTGCTGCGTTACCTACTTCTTCTTTAATTTTTTGAGCAGCTTGTTCCGCTGCAATTTGTAGGTTAAGTAAAGATTTTATTGGAAGTGTTTGTAATACTTCATTTTCCCCTGTGATTAGAGTTTGAGTAGCAGGTAGATATTTGTCTTTTTGATATAGTACTATGGGTTTAACTAATATTTTATTATTTAAATTAGGTAAAGCAGGTACACCAAATCTTATAGTATATCTACCTTCAGCATCTGTTTTTATTTTCTTTTTACTATCTTTATCATACTTGTATTTTATTTTACCCTCATCATCCCTGGTTTCAATCATAGGATATAATAATAATTCAGGTTGTACAGTAACGCCAACAAGGGGACTACCAGTCTGTTCATCAAATACTCTACCTTTAGTAGTAAAAGTTAAAATTACTGGTTTGTATTTTTCTTTTAATTCATCAAATAATTCTTTGTTATCATTTAATTTTTGTTTAAAAGCTTCAACATCTCCTTTTACTGCTTCTGCCTTAGCAATTAATGCTTTTCCCTTATCTGTTTGTATAAATTGACCAGCAAGGTCTAGAAGGGTATTTTCTAAATCTTCATTCCTTTCCATACTATGTTATTTTTACTTTTTTAGATAAATAATTAGGTAAAGCTTGCCTTATAGTATCAATGTTACCTGATGTTAAAGTTGCTTGTGCTTTTGCTATTGAAAGGGAAGGTTCATTTTCTAATGCTTTACATAAAAGTTTTAATTGAACTAATAGGGCATCAAATTGTATATTAAAATCATCACCTTTAACTGCTGATTGGTCTGCCCCTTCAGTACCTACTCTTACTATACCTTTTTCAGCTATTATATTTACATTTCTAGTTTGCGATTTCAATGCAGCATCTAATCGAGCTTCAGCTACTATAGACTTATGTGAAGAAAAAATTATACTGTCACTTATAGAGTTAAATAATAACCTACCTGAATTTAATATTATTTGGGGTTGGTTATATGATTTTGGGGATTTAACAGGGGGTGAAGTCATTGTAGAAAATGGTACTGTTGATGCTTGACCTGCTGCTGTTATAGAAGTTGCTACTTCAATTGGAATTTTTTGGGTAGAAGTTAAATAAATAGAAGTTAAATCTTTGTTTATATCTTCTACTTCAGGAATATACCCTTCAGAACTACCCGATATTGGTTGTCCATTTCTAAGTATAGAAATAGGACTTCCATTTTCTCCTATTTCAGACCAATTATTTTGTTTTCCTCCTGTTTTAGAGGTGTTTCCTAATCTAATACTGTTACCAAATCTACCTTCAAATATATTATCACCAGCAAATGGTAAAATAGGATGAATATTTGCTTTTTCAGAAAATGTTCCTTTACTATTACCATTTAAATTTACTTGAGTAACTGTTTCAGATTGTTTTTTAGTACTACCTGCTAATATATCAAATATACTTTTATTCATAGGAGGAGCAACTTCCGTATTAGTAAATACATTATCAGGATACGGATTAGCATGTTGGTTATTCCATAAAGATACAGAATTTACATAATAATAAGTAGTTGTTCCTGAGGTTTGTGCATCTGAAGTTGCAGGTCCTTTAAGTATTAATACTAACTCATTTACTAAAGGATAACTTTTAATTTGGGAATTTAATGGAGTAGCAAAAGTAGTATTTTCCTCAGATTTAACAGAAGGATTTACAACTTTATCTAATTTTTGAAATTTAATAGAACCAATACCACCCCATTCACCAGTATCATCAAATAATTCTGAGTTTGAATTAATTGATATATCAACTACTCTAGCTAGGAAAAATTCGGTACTAATATTTTCATTTGAAGGTGAATTAGAAGAAATACCTCTAGAGGCCTGTGATGAAGCGGATGCTAATTTTGAAAATCCAGTTTTTAACATTACTTATTGTTCTTTTCTTCGAAGTTTTTATTAAGGTTATCTAACTCCGCCATTAATTGTGATTTTTCTTCTTCAGTAATCCCACCTACTTCCTCGCTTGAAGAACCATTTACAACACGTTGTATAATAGTGGCCATTTTAATTAACTGTTCATCATTACGAACCCCAATTTCCATATATTCTTTAATGAGTGGAACGATCAAAGTAGCATCGCCTATATCATTAATAAGAGGTTTTAATTCTGAGATTAATCCTGTAATTTGTTGTTGCTTAGTTTTTTGGTTATCGTAAATTTCACTTAATATATCGGAAAATTTCTTTTTACCAAATACAACGCTGTCTAATGCTCCCATAATAGTATTTTATTATAAATATGGATATAAGAGGGATTTAGAATCTAGCGTAGCCGTTTTCTAAATAAAATATGTATTGCTCTTTAAATACGCCATGAAGTTTATCAGCTATTTTAGTAATTTTAGGTGTTTTAACATCTATTATCTCACGAATGTATATGTAAAGCGCTTTTTTATTAAATACTTCTATAGTTTCTCTTTTTCTAAATAATTCAAGTATAGCATCTGCTATTTGAGCATCATTCTTTTTTGGGAAAAGAGTAAATATATTACTCGTAACATGATCTACAAATATATCAATGTATTTATCTAAATCAGATTTTATAATCTCATCCCCCATACTATAAGTGTGGGTTGAATGTTCCCCAGTTAATACATCAACCGGTACTTTTTTAATCTTCTTAGCATAATTTTTAGTATTATACAAGATTAACCAACGTTTTACTATGGTTCCAAAATAGGAATATGCTTTTGCCCCTCTAGTAGGATCAAATAAATGCATTTTAGATAAAAGGAAAGTAATTATTTCATGTTGAAGATGCTCTAAATTTTCTACCTCTGTATGGTAAAATTTAAAGGTATGTATAATATTCTGAGTAAGTTTGAAGAAAGGATAATGTATTTCTTTATCATAGATATCACTTCTAACTTTAAAATTAGGTTCATTGTTATATCTTACAATAGCTAATTCTGTATCATGAGTGAAGTAGTTTTTACTCTTAGGTCTTCTTTTCTTCTTTATAGGTTCCATATATTTTATTAGTCGATTTTGAATCGAGATAAACTTGTTTGTAATACCTTTATTTGTTCAAAAAACCAACCTATTTCATCATCACTTTTAAATGTACCTTTAGTATCTACTTGTTGTAGACGTTTATCTGCTATATTTAATTGTTTAGAAAATTCTCCGATAAAACTATTTTGATTAATAATTATATCTAACATTTTTTCATTCTTCTTTAATAGATTAATGGTCGTAAATCCTAAGACTACGACCAAAATCCCTAATACGGTAATTGCTATGTATAATATCATAAGTTTTCTAACATACTCTTTAATCCTGGGCTCTGTATTGATTTAAGTGCTTTAGAATTAACGGGAGATTTTTTATTTCCAGTCAATGTATAATTTTTCTTTGGCGTATCCACGCTATTCTTAGAGAACTTTGGTAACCATTCAATTTCAAATTCAATACGCGCCGCCATCATGTCAGCCTGATGTAAAATGAATGGGAGTGATGTGCGAGGTTTTTGTTCTGGCATAAATGCCTTTAAATATTTCTCATTTGCTGAGTCATATAAACCATCATGTGTCTGAATAGCAACCATTTCATTAAAAGTATATTTAATATCATGTTGCTGAAGTAGAAATAAACCACGATCTGGAACGGCTGCGAATGGTAATGCCTTATTAAACATATAATCTTCTCCTAATTTTTCTTGTCTCCATTTATCTGTCTGAGGGATATAAGATTCGTTTTGTTCGTCTCCTATTTTACCTAAGTCATGATTTAAAGCAGAAAATACTAATTCTTCCATAGTATAAGTAGAG
>Ga0099851_1000059_pt1 | contig 40010 bp, 57 predicted proteins | sample CB_VirMetaG_6_FD_78176 | JGI IMG/M metagenome (GOLD analysis project Ga0099851, IMG submission 78176) | Freshwater to marine saline gradient viral communities from Chesapeake Bay - CB_1508_2 Viral MetaG | ecosystem: Environmental > Aquatic > Marine > Coastal | place: USA: Chesapeake Bay... | reverse complement strand
TCCGCACGTTTTTTTCCGCAAAATGAAAGTGACCTATGGCAGGGCGACCGCGAAAACCAACGGCACTGAAGATCCGCGATGGCGACTTCCAGAAAGATCCGCAGCGGCAGAACCACAATGAACCGACACCGGAAACGGGTATTCCGGGGTGTCCGGATCACCTTCCTGAGTTGGCTCAGGAGGAATGGAACCGGGTGTGCCATGAGTTGAATTCGATGGGTGTGTTGACGCTGATCGAGCGTGGGGCACTGGAGCAGTATTGCCGGACGTATGCGGAATGGAGGATGGCCGCAGCGGATCTGGACGCGAACGGGCGGTACACGTTCAACGCATCGGGCAGTCGGGTTGAGAATCCGGCGGGCAAGTCGCTTCGGTCGTTATCGGCATTGTGTCATAAGTTTCTTTGTGAATTCGGGATGACTCCGGCAAGTAGGACACGGCTGCACATCGAAAAGGAAACGCAGCGTGACGAGGCTGAAGAACAGATATTCGGAGTCGCCTAAGTGGGAATTCGATCCGGACGAAGCAGCTCGGGCGGTTAAGTTCTTTCCGCTGTGCCTGAATCACGTCAAGGGAATGTCGGGCAAGTTCGAATTGCAACCTTGGCAGGAGGATATTGTCTCGACGCTATTCGGCTGGAAGTCAAAGGAAACGGGACTGCGACGGTTCACACGATGTTATTGCGAAGTGCCACGGAAGAACGGAAAGACGACGTTGGCAGCGGGGATCATGCTTTATATGTTGCTGGTCGATCGGGAACCAGGAGCGGAAGTCTATGCTGCGGCGACGACTCGGGAGCAGGCTGGTCTGATTTATGAGATCGCGGCGGATATGGTTTCAGCTTCGCCAGCATTGTCGAAACGGTGTAAGAGATTGGACAGCCGGAAACGGTTGGTGACGGATAACGGGTATTTTCAGGCATGTTCGTCTCAGGCGGGACCGATTCACGGAACGAATCCACATTGCGTGATCTTCGATGAGCTGCATGAGCAGAAAGACGGAAAGCTCTGGGAGGCGTTTCAGACTGGATTCGGGGCACGTTCTCAGCCTTTGTTTTTCAGTATTACGACGGCTGGTTTCGATCGGTCGTCGATCTGCTGGCGTCAGCATCAATATGCGAAAGCGGTGGAGGAAAATCCGGAACTGGATGAACAATTCCTGCCTGCGTTGTTTCATGCTGACGAGGAAGATGACTGGACAGCGGAATCGACATGGGAAAAGGCGAATCCATGCCTTGATGTATCGTTGAAGCGTGAATTCCTGCGGAGCGAATGTGCGAGGGCACAGGAGATTCCGGGGACGGAGAACAGTTTTCGCAGGCTGCATCTGAATCAGTGGACGGAGCAGGACACACGAATCATTCCGATGCACGCGTGGGACGAATGCGAAACGGAGATGACAATTGATGACTTCGAAGGGGAGGAATGTTTCGCCGGATTGGACTTGGCATCGACGCGAGACGTGACTGCGTTGGTATTGTCGTTTCCGACTGATGGCGGTGGTGCTGCTGTGTTTCCATATTTCTGGATTCCAGAGTATAATATTGACCAGCGATCAGGACAGGATCAGCGACTGGTGAGGCAGTTTGCGGATATGGGTCATATCCGCACAACGCCGGGAAATGTGATTGACGATCAATGGCTGGTGAATGATATTTACGAGATCATGGATCGTTTCAGCGTCCGGTATTTAGGGTTCGATGGATGGCGGGCGGACACGCCGATTCAACTGCTGCACAAGGAAGGTATTCCGCTTGAGGTGATGCGGAAAATGCCTCAGACGTTTTCAACGTACAACGAACCGTTTCAGAAGTTGTTGTCGTGGTTGATTGATGGGAGTTTCAAGCACGACGGAAACAAGGTGCTGCGGTGGATGGCGTCGAATGTAGCTCATAAGGAAGATCCATCGGGAAACATTAGGCCAGACAAGGGACGATCTGCGGAGAAGATCGACGGGATCAGTGCGATGCTCATGGCAATGGGTTTGCAATTGCACTACGGTAGCGATGAGGGTGCTTACACGTCCGGCAATTCGGGCGTGATTCTGATCTGAGTGACAGCAGATGTCTGAAATCAGCACCTATGGCGTGACGGTATTCGCCAATCCGTCACCGGCACAGCCTGAAAATTTGAACCTTCGCGACGCGGATCAGTGGAATGAGATATTCCATACTGAATCGCGTACTGCTGCGGGTGTCCGCATCAACACAAAGTCGGTATTGGGATATCCGCCGTTTTGGCGTGGCGTGAATATCCTGTCAGATGACTGTGCGGGACTGCCTTTCGATGTGTACCGTAGGAACGGTGACGATCGCGAAGTGGACTGGGAGCATCCGGCTCAACGTCTGCTGAACGATGATGCCTCGCCAGTGATGTCTGCTTACAAATTCCGTCAGACGATGGAATCGCACGCTCTGACCTATGGCAACGGGTACGCATACATTGAGCGGGACATGCGGACGTTTGATCCGCTGGCGTTTTGGATTCTTGATCCACAGCAGACGGTGATTCGGTACGTCGATGGTGATCTGTGGTACGCGACGACGATTGATGGCCGGCAGCACAAGTACCCTGCACGAGAGATATTCCATATTTCAGGGCTAACCAGCAACGGAATCGCGGGGTATTCGGCGTTGGATCTGTTCGCGGAGGCACTGGGATTACCGATTGCAGCACAGAGATTCGGCGGGAAATTCTTCGAGCAGGGGTCGAACATGAGCGGGATTCTCATGGTCCCGCACGGATTCAAGGAAGAAAAGATCCGAAACACGCTCGCAGCGTGGGATCAGATGGCGACGGGCATCAGCAAGGCACATAAAGTCGCATTGCTTCAGGACGGTGTGAAGTGGCAACCGACGACGATCACACCGAATGAGGGTCAATTTATCGAGACACGCGAATCCGAGGTGCGGATGACGGCTGCGAACATTCTCGGGCTACCTGCTCACCTGCTCGGAGACAACTCAAAGAGCAGCCACAACAGCCTCGAGCAGGAATCAATGAGCTATCTGGATCACAGTCTCGATCCGCGATTGCGAACGTGGGAGGCGGAAGCCAGTCGGAAGCTGTTGGCAGCACAGCAGCGATTCGAGCGTACTCATTTCTGCGAGTACAACCGAGAAGCAAAGGTCCGCATGCAGTTCAGCCAGAAGATTGACGGAATCTTCAAGGAGATGAGCATGGGGATTCTGACGGTCAACGAATCACGTAAGTTGCTGAACATGCCACAGATCGGAGATGATGGCGATCAGCGATTCAGGCCAGCGAACTGGATGAAGCTGGACGAGGAAACGCCAGAACCAATCGAGATGCCACCAGTGGACGATGACGGCGAAACGGCAAACGAGCCAACGGAAGCAGATGACACGCTCGAGGCGTTTATTCGCGGGGCAGCACAGGCAGCGATTGACTTTGAATGTCGAAAGATGGTGTCAATCGCGGCGAATGCGAATCAGTTTCTGGATCGCGTGGCAGCGTTTTATGAGAAATGGACACAGACAGCAGTCTCGACGATTGGCAACGCGAAAGCAGATCAGATCCGAGCGAAACATGCAGCGGACAGCCAGCGTCAGATCATCGAGGTAGCGGGAAGCTGTTCGGCTGCGAATCTTCAGGACAATGTGCGTGAATTGGTCGCCACATGGGGTAATCGGGCAGAATCACTGTTCAAAGAGCTAAGGGGAACGATATGAGACCGAAAATCACGCTGAAAATGCCACTGAATGACGCGGGAATCGACGCAAATACGGACGATAAGCTGCGGATCAGCTATCTGAAAACAGATGAAACGCTCGATGTGTGGCTGCATGGGGCAGTCGGTGATGAGTTCACGGAGACGGATTCTGGTTCGATTGGTCGCATTTTGCGTCAGAATAGTCGGATGCCGGTCAATTTCCGGGTCAATTCGCCCGGTGGATTGGCGTATGACGGGGTTGCGATGTTCAACGCACTTCAGTCTCACGACGGAAAGACCACCGGCATCATCGAGGGCATGGCTGGATCTGCTGCATCACTGGCAGTTCTGGGATGTGATGAGGTCCACATGCACGCGGGGGCGGTATTTCATCCGCACTACAGTCTCATTGTGGCATTCGGGCATCAGGCACAGATTCGCGATGCGTTGGCAGTCCAGGAACAACTGGACAATGATCTGGAGCAGTTGTATTCGTCGGTCAGCGGTCGCACGATTACTCAGGTCAAAGATGATCTGGAAGGTCCGAACGGTGACGGGACGCGATTCGGGGCACAGTCGGCATTGGACGCTGGTTATGTGTCGCGGATCATCAAGACGACTGGACCGAAGGCGAGTGCAGACGACGAATTGAAGCGGCGACAGGTCGCGAAAGCAAAGCTGGCAGTGTTGCAGTTGATGCCTCAAAATTAAACTAGACACAACTATCTGATTTGATAGTATTCGTGAGCTGGCCACTGTCGCATAAGACATGCCCGCACACTATCGCCCGACTCCGCATAAGGTGTCAGCGAAATTGGTACCCTCATCCAATTTACGCTGGCACCTTTTTTCGTGTCAGCAACCTGATAAGGAACTGACACAATGAGCATCAAAGCACAGCTAGAAAAGCTGTCAAAGGAGCGGAACACGCTTCTGGACAAAGCGAAGGAACTGCTGGCATCAGCACAGGACGCCGGTCTGAGCGATGAGCAGGAAGCGGAAGTCGATCAGATGACGGCATCTGCGGAAGAACTGGACGGACAGATCAAAGAGCTGCTTGAAAAAGAGCAGAAGATGAAGTCCCGTCTCGATGCAATCAATGGATTCGATGACCATTCGGACGCGATCAATGCGGCTCGAGGGATTCACATCGAAAGCCCGCCTGCTCGGCAGGAAACGTCAAACAGCATCCCGGCACGATGTCGCCGGCATGGCAAGTTGACGAACTTCACTGGCGATGAAAACGGCATGTCTGCTGAAGAGCGGGCATTCCGATTCGGTCAGTGGGCACTGGCAAAGATCACGATGGATATGCCTGGTCAATTCGGCGGGCGTTTCCAGTATTCGCGGCAATTTGCACATGACCAGTTCGGCCTGCCGACGATGGTTCATGGCGAAGGCAGCAGCGATACCAGTGGTGCTCACGTATTCGTGCCCGATGAATTCGGCACGGACCTGATCAAGCTCCGTGAGATTTACGGGGTGGCTCGTGGCGTGTTCAAGTATCGCACGATGAGCAGCGATACACGGACTGATCCGCGTCGAACGGGTGGTCTGACTGCGTATTTCGTTGGCGAAAATGCTGCGGGTACGGAATCAGATGCTGCCTATGATCAGGTGACACTGACAGCGAAAAAGCTGATGGCTATCACTCGCATGTCGTCGGAACTGAATGAAGATTCGGTGATCGACTTCGGTAACGAGTTGGCTGGTGAAATCAGCTACGCATTCGCCAACAAGGAAGATGAGTGTGCCTTCAACGGTGACGGAACATCGACCTATGGCGGAATCGTTGGTCTGCGGACGCAACTGGACACACTGACAGCGGGCACTGCTCCCGGTCTGATTCAGGGTGCTGGTGCAACGTGGGCGAGCCTGACGCTTCAGAACTTCGAAGATGCTGTGGGTGCTCTGCCTCAGTATGCGGATGTTCCTGGTCAGGTCTACTGGATCTGTCACAAGACGTTTTTCCACAGTGTTATGCACTCGCTGATGAATGCTGCTGGCGGAAACACATCGTCAGAATTGGCAGCGGGCGGTATCCGTTCGTACCTGGGCTATCCGGTTCGATTCTCGCAGGTGTGGCCATCTGCCACGGCATCCGGTCACATTCCAGTTGTCATTGGCAACTATATGCAGGTTGGTTGCTTCGGTGATCGTCGCATGGAAACGATCTCATTCAGTGATCAGGCCACCGTTGGCGGTCAGTCACTCTGGGAACGTGACCAGATGGCAGTCAAGGGCACTCAGCGGTTCGACATCAACATTCACGACTTCGGCAGCAACACTGTCGCTGGTCCTGTTGTTGGTATCGAAACTCAGTAGTCAGGATGAACCGTAGGCGGGTGCATGGGTGCCCGCCTTTTCCTTACACGATCATGCTTTTAAGGAGCAATCAATAATGTTGGAATCACGTCTCGACGGTTCAACTGTACTGATCTCGCCACAGGCGATGACAAACAGTGCCACCGTCACAGCAAACCTGGACACGCAGGGAGCGGCACACGCCACTATCCGCATCGCATTCGCAGCCGAAGTCAACACCAATGCCATCGGGCCTACCATTAGCCTGCTGGAATCGGATGACACGGTTGTGACGAACTTCGCCACCGTGACCGCAGATCGAACAGCGGAAGACATCACATCGGCAAAGGTCGTTCAGTACGATGTGGACTTGCGTGGACGCAAAAAATACCTACGTCTTTCGGTCACCACAGAAACCACGACGAACGATAACGTCACGCTGTCAGCAGTGGCGACGAAATCACGTCAGGGTGAATCTGGCGGCACAGACGTTCTGGTGAATGTCTGATGGGCGGTGGCTCAATCAATTATCATCCTCTGGTGCCGTGGTTGATCGGAAAAGCCAGAAACGTCTACACGCAATTTGGTGAGGACGGATTGATTGAGGCCACATTCGAAACGATTGGAACAACGAACAGACACTGCTTTGAAATCGGGGCAGCGGATGGGTTGTTTTATTCGAATACGCTACGCCTTCGGGAGTCCGGTTGGATGGCCGTTCTCCTGGAGGCAGACGCGAATCAGTTCTCGAAGTTGCAACGCGATTACGGTGACACGGCAGTCTGCATCGAAGGCAGGGTGACGGATCTCGACGCGGAACTGGCAAAGACTGGAATCAGTCAGAATCCCGACTTCGGTGTGATCGACATCGACGGGCAAGACTATTGGATGTGGTTAGATTTGGAGGAGTACCGGCCTCGCGTGATGCTGGTTGAGATTTATCCACCTGACAGGAAGCAACCGTTTCCTAAGCGTGGAGCGAATGGAGGTCAGGCAGGACTGGACGCAATCGAGTCGCTAGGCATATCGAAGGATTATGTTTTGGTGGCGACGACGTATTGCAACGCTCTGTTTGTCGCAAAAGAGGAATTGATGGATGTCCGTTACTGAGGTTGAACAGTCACTGAAGCTGAACATCGGAAGCGGTGAGACAGAGCTGCCGGGATTCACGAACATCGACCGGCGGGACGGGAAAGAAGCGTATCCGCTGGAATACGAGACAGACAGCGTTGATGAAATTCGAGCGTCACACATTCTGGAGCATTTCAGCTTTCGTGAAGCGATTAGCGTTCTGGAAGAATGGGTCCGTGTGCTGAAACCGGGCGGACTGATTCGGATCGCGGTCCCTGATGTGGACAAATGCCTCAAGTCAAATCACAAGAATCGTCTGTTCTATTTGATGGGCGGTCAGACGGATGAGAACGACTTCCACAAGTCCGCATGGGATGAGAATCGGCTGCGAAGCTACATGGAACTGGCTGGACTTGGTTCGATTGAATCGTGGGAATCGGACGGACTGGATACATCGGCACATGAGGTATCACTAAATCTGCAAGGTCGCAAGCTGGCAGAAGATGAGGTCACGGAGCAAAAGCATCTGGACGTGAAAATCGGTGCTTATATGACGTTGCCACGGTACGAGGCAGTGGCGGCACGTTCCACCATTGAATCAAGTTGTCGGGAACTGGGGATTGGTCTGGCGACATCGCAGGGCGTGTTCTGGGGGCAGTGCATGCAGCGGATGTTCAACGATGCAATTGAGCAGGGCGTTGAATGGATTCTGAGCATTGATTCCGACTCAATGTTCAACACCGGACACCTTGAAAAGCTGTTGCAGCAATTCGCACAGACGCCTGAAGCGGATGCAATGGCGGCGTTGCAGTGTAGACGCGGGAAAGGGTTTCCGTTGATGACGATCGAGGGGCAGACATCGCAAACGATCTCAGACAAAAAACCATTTCGGGTGACAACAGCACACTTCGGACTGACATTGATTCGGGTATCGGCGTTGAAGGAAGTGGCGAAGCCGTGGTTTTTCAGTCGGCCTGATTCGGATGGTGAATACGGCGATGACAGATTGGATGATGACATCTGGTTCTGGCATCAGTGGAAAGAGGCGGGCAAAAGTATCTACGTGGCACCAGATGTATCGATCGGCCATCTGGAAGAAACGGTTGCCGTATTTGATGACGATCTGAATCCGCGAATTGAGTACCTGAACGAATGGCGGGAAAAGAATCTCAACCGAAGGCAGTACAGTTTCTAGTCCCGTGGATGGGGTTCGATGCTGGATCTGTCACAAGTACGCTGTCACCAGGCGTCATGTCAACGCTTGTCACGCTTGGCAAGGCGGAGGCATATCGGGAGCCACGTAAGCGGAAGACACGTAAGAATGAAAAACCTGAATAGCACATACCGGGTTTCCGTCGAACCGACTGTCGAACCGCTCGACCTGAGCGAGTTGAAGGAACGGTTGCGTATTCTGACTTGTGATTTCGATGTCGAGTTGACTGATCTGATGGTCGCAGCTCGGAAACAGGTCGAATACGACACAAAGCGAAAGCTGATCACTCAGACGATGATTCTGACAATGGATGCGTTTCCTTCTGGAAATGCCATCGAGTTGAGACAGATTCCAGTGCAGTCAGTCACGTCTGTGCAATACCTGGATGAGGACAGGGCAACGCAGACGTTCAGTTCCGCATTGTATGACACGGACCTGAACAGCGAGCCGGCTCGGATTGTGCTGCTGGAGGATGAATCGTGGGAGGACACGGAGCCACAATATCCTGCGGCAGTCACCGTGACATTTGTTGCGGGATATGGCGACGACGCAACGTCAGTTCCTGTCGAAGCAAAGCTGGCGATTGTGGAATGGTGCAGAATGCACTGGGGAAGCTGCGACGGGGATCACCTGAAGTATCAGAACCTGGTGAATCATCTGGCGTGGACGGGCATCGGAGCACCGATCTAATGAGATGTGCGAGCGAATACAATAAGCGGGTTGTGATTCAGCAACTGACGGGGACTGCGGATGATCACGGACACATTGACATCACGTCTGCTTCGAATTGGACGACGTATGCAAATGCGTATGCCACTGTTAAGAGCAAGGGAGGCAGGGAATTCTGGAAAGTCGATCAAGTCAATGCGGACGTTGACCACGTCTGGCGGGTGCAGTGGACGAAAACGCTAGCGGCTGCGACACCTGATATGCAATTGGTCAGCGAGGATGTGACGTATGAGATTCTCGCTGTGATTGATGTCGATCTGGCTCATGAGGTCATCGAGATTCAGACGAAACGGCGAGTCCAATGACGGTTTACGTGACGGGAATAAAAGAGCTGGATCGGAACATTGAAAAGCTGACAGAAAAGGTGCAGAAGAAAGTTGCCACGGCAGCGGTGCGTAAGGGATTGCAGGCTGCGGTGAAAGGGATCAAGGCAGAGATTCCATCCAAGTACAAAGAGGCACGGAAGGCGATTGGATGGAGTTTTAAGGTAGACCGATCACGTAAATCGGACACCTACGGCCAGAAGGTTGGCAAGGTTGGCTCAAAAGTAGGCAAGAAACGAGCCAAGCTCAAAGAGTGGGGCATCAAGCAGAAAGAGAAGCGAAGGTCGGCAGGGAAGCGTGGTACAGGTATTGCTCCGAACAATCTGCACTGGTTTATCACGGGGACAAGGCGGATGAAACCGAAATGGCCGGGCTTGGCGAAACGAGGAATGAATTCGTCGAAGTCAGAAATTAGACAAGCGGTCACAAAGGCATTCGCTGACGGTATCAGAAAAGAGGCATTCAAACTGTGAGAGGCGGACTTGTTTCAGTTCTGAAGAATGAAGGCACGATTTCAACGTACGTTGGATCGCGTGTTTACATCGGCAAAGCTCCGCAGAAAGCGGCATTGCCTTACATCGTGATAACGCAAATGGGATCGGATGAGTTTCTGTCACTGGATGGCACTGGTTCACTGAGGGCGGTTGATTTCGACATCGATTGCAAAGCTGCATTAAGTACAACGGCGGAGGATATCGGAAACGCGGTGCGGGTGTTTCTGGATGATTACACGGGGGCAGCAGGCAGCCAGACGATTAAGGCTGTTCTGATGAACGACGAAAGCACTGATTACGAGCCACCGGCAGACGGTTCTGACGGTGGAATCCATACGACGTTGCTGGATGTGACAATCCAGTACGAACCAGCATAGGAGTGAATCGATGGCAAAGGTCATTACAAAGGGAACGGTGATCAACCAGACGATCACCACAACACTGACACCAGTGGCACAGATCATTGAATTCAGCCAGTCGGGTGCGGAGTCGGAAACATACGACGCGACGACACTGGACACGACTGGAGCGGGGAAGGAATACGCACCGACTGGATACAGTGAAGGCGGCACGTTTGACTTCTCGCTTTTTTACGATCCGAATCTCGCTGGTCATCAGGCGATCACTGATCTGATCACGACTCCCGCGACGTGTGCCTGGTCGATTGTGTTCGTGGATGCTGGAACAACAACATCAACATTCGATTCGGCAGGTGTCGGAATGGACATCACCGGGGCCATGAATAACGGGCTGACAGCGGATGTGTCTCTGAAACTGAATCAACTTCTGGAATACTCGACATAATGAAAGCTGAGTATCTATTCGACGTTCACGAGCCACGAGATTGGATCGAGGACGAGCGTCTAATCGAGCGGGATGGAAATCGGTACTGGCCAGCAGGCACGATTGAGGAACATCCGAAAGCCTACATGCTCGTGAGGATGGGAACAGCGAAGCCAGCGGACGATGAATGTGTGCTGGCGGCTGGAATGTCATCCCGCGAGCAGACGGCGGCTCAACGATCGAATGAAGCGGTCAGGCACGGAATCCATCCAGATGACTATCAGTTGTTTTTCGATGAGAAAATCAAGGGATACAACGAGGATGGATCGTACATCAAGGGTCCGAACTGGGACGAATCACTGGAAGATGACACGGAGGAAGACAACGAATGACGATCGCAAGTGCGGAGCTGTTGCGGAGCGGTGTGACGCTGAAACGTCAGGAGGTGCCATTGCCTGAATTCGGTGATGGCGTTTCCGTTTATGTCAGGCAGTTGACCGCGAAGGAATGGTCTGAATTTCGAATGTCTATGCTCAACTCGAAATTCGAGAAGGACGCAGGCAAGCTCGGAGAACTGAAAGAGCGGTACATCATATTTTGCATGGTCGATGAATCAGGGCAGCCGATTTTCAGCCTGGATGATTTGGAGACTGTGAAACAGTGGCCTGCAATCGTCGTGAATCGGTTGAATGACGCGGCAGATGCACTCAACGAGGGTGATCTGAATTCGAAGTCGTTGGGAAACGACTCAGAAACAACAGGCGGAGATTCTTAGCGTACAAGCTGGCACATCACGTGGAGGGAACGGTTGATGTTGACGGGATGCTGGAACGGATGACGGTTCAGCAATTCGACGAATGGGAGCAATACGATGAGATCCAACCGATTGACCATCAAACGGACATGCTCGGGCTGATGGCGTGGTTGTTGTCGAATTACATGGCTCAGGATCAGTTGGATGTTGATTCGTTTATGCCGTGGATGAAGAAAAAGAAGCAGAAGGTCGGTACGAGTGCTGGCAAGGCGTATATCAAGCAACGTGGCCTGAAACTGAAATGAACCAATGCCCAGTATCGGTGATTTAGTAGTCCACCTGAATGCAGACACTCGCAAATTCAAGGCGGGTATGAAGGATGGCAAGCGTGAAATGGCCGTCTTTTCGGAGGCTGCGACTAAGCTGCTGAAAATCGGCGTAGCTGCGGGCATTGCTGCGATCGGTGCGGCTGCGTACAAGACTGCACAGCAGTTCGGTGAACTGGACAAGATCGCCAAAATGTCGGACAGGCTCGGCATCGCGACGGAAAAGCTGGCAGGTCTGAATCTGGCATTTGAGCAAAGCGGATTGAGCATCGAATCCGGTGCAACGGCTTTGCGAATGATGACGCGAAACATCGGTGAGGCACTCACTGGAGTCGGTCCGGGGAAAGACGCACTGGATGAACTCGGATTAAGTGCCGAGGAACTTTCGCGAATGTCACCTGACTTGGCATTGGCGGAGATCGCGGAGGCGTTTAAGGGTGTCGAGCGTCCTGCGGAACGTGTCAGAATTGCGATGGATCTATTCGGACGATCCGGGGCTGACATCATTAGCATGCTGGATGATGGGAAGGATGGTCTGGCAGCATTTCAGGCGGAAGCAGAACGGCTGAATCTGACGCACACACGCGAAGAATTAGCCAGAGTTGAAGCTGCAAATGATGCCATGAATCGACTGTCGAAAGTGTTTGTTGGTCTATGGCAAGAATTCGCAATCCAAACGGCACCCGCAATTGAGTCAATTGCAATTGCCATGCAGGATTGGCTGCTTCCGGCGATCACTAAGGTGGCAGATGTGACAGAAAGAGCAATTGCATTGATGCAGGAGTTCACAGGTGAAGCTGGAAAGATCGATCCGAAGCTGTTGAAGCAATGGGAAGATGAAGCAAGAAAGGGAGATTTGCAGAGACGTAAGCAGCGTCAATTGGATGTAGCAGATATTGGCATAGAGATTAAACGTGGGGACGGTGGATTTGCTGCAACATTGGAAGAGATGGAGGACCGCCTCAAGATACTGCGAGGCGAAGCTACTGAAACGAGTCTGAAACTCCAGAAGATGCTTGACGCGGGAGTTGATCCGCTGGACGTTGAGCAATTGCGTCAGATATTCGCGGAGGTGGAACGATTGCAAAAAGAAAAGGGAGATGACGGAAAACAGATAAGAAAAGAGCAGCGATTCACCTCAGCACAGCAACAGGGATCTGCTGAAGCATTTGAGACAATTATCAGAGCAATGCAGCGGGAAAAGTCGCCTGAATTAGCAGAGGCTAAAGCACAGACAAAGATTCAGAAAGAGATCAAAGAGGCGATTCAGGCAGCACCAGTCCGAATTGAAGTATTTGGAGCGGCAACGTAATGGCAGTTGTGGGAAGTGCAAAAGAAGTATGGGAAAGGCGATCCGCTCGATACAACGGCGGTGAATGGACCTATACGCGGGGCTGGCTGGTAGAAACGGACAGCAAGACTGATCGCGAAGGGACCGTTTCAGGTGCAACTGGACTGCCTGCCTATGGTGCTGCACATCCGGATCCGATTGGGTCGAATGCCTACGCGACAGATATCAGCTACACGCAGAAAAGTAGCACGCCGTTTGCGTGGGATGTGGTCGTGACGTATTCATCGAAACGGACGCTGGACAGCAGCAATCCGGCGAGCGATGAGGTGTTGGTGTCATGGTCGTCAGAGATTTACGACGAAGCGATCTTTGCTGACACCAGTGGCAACGCGATCCTGAATAGTGCGGGTGATTATTTCATCGATCCGACACCAACGAGGGATGCAGCACACCTGATAGCTAAGATTCGATCAAATCAGACATCGGTTCCGTCGTGGGTGCTTAGTTATCAGAATTCAATCAACAATGGAGCAATTACGATTGGCGGGCTGGCGATCGCGGCAGGACTTGCGAAGTTTCAGCGGTTGGAAATTGGCGAACGTGAAGACCGGAACGGGACCGCGTTTTATCCTGTGTCCTTCGAGATTCACATCCACAAGGACGGATGGGCATTGAAACCGCTTGACGCTGGATTCCGTGAAATATCACGAGGCAATTTGATACAGATACTGAATCCAGAAGATGGCGAGGAAGTGACGACGCCAGCGTTGTTGGACGGTAGCGGGGCACAATTACTGAATCCGTCACCTGCAACGGCGGTGTTCGGCAACTTTACGATCTATCCTCAACTGGATTTCACAACGCTACCGGGGATCACGTAATGTCAGGCGGACTGATAAGCCGCGAGCTGTACGATCAGATTGCCCGTGTGATTCGTGAGACGATTCGACGCGAACGGAATCCGAGGCAGACGCGGAACCGATGGCACAAGAAGGGCAGCGGGGCCACAAATGCCATTATCGGGCATGGTGTCATTGTCGAAGCGGTCTGTGAAGATTGGTACGTGAAGGTTGATCCAGATGCCGCCACAACATGGGTCAACGGATGCCAAACGCTGCCGGATCAAGACTACGAAGGCGAGATCCTGATCTACGATCCATGCCCAGACACGAACGGCAAAATGGCAGGCTATACCGAAGCGGAGTTGCTGGGGGCTGTGGTGCAGTTCTATCGTGCGTGCAATCCGTATACGAACGAATCGAAGTATTTCATCATTGACATCTGCATCAATGTGACCTGCGATGAGGTGGCATGATGGGGCGAATTCGCAGCCCGATCAGTAATATCTGCCATGAGCGGATTGTAGACGATTGCCCGGAACAGGCACTGGTGCCGGCGGAAACGACGTGTGACAAGCTGGATGTCATGTTTGTCGTGGGTCGCAATGATCCGTCATTGTATACCGGCCTGAAAAACGGAATGAAGCTGTTTGCTGATGACATTGCAGACAGCACGACGGACTACCAACTTGGCCTGATCGTGGTCGATTATCTGGGAGTGGTTACCGAAGAACAGTCATTCAGCCTGAACAATGCCACCGCGTTCAAAACGACGATTGACGGGTTATCTGACGGGACCAACACCGGGACAGCACGCGACATCAATGGCGGTTTAGAGGATGCGGTTGCAGCGAGCGGATGGCGGTCAGATCCGACTGTGCGGAAGTATATTTTCTTCGTCGATGACTTTTTGCCTGGCGGAAACAATGACACATATTCGACGACTGACGAAAACGAATTCCTAACAGCTGCCACGAATGGGGCTGCGTCGGACATCATCACCAGTACGATCTATCTCGGGTCTGGTTTCCGCTCAGACAGTCACACAACTGAAGCTCGCAGGATCTACGGTCAGGCTGCCACGAATGGCGGTGGAGTGTTCCGGGACTTCATCGGGACGCTGGACTTCGGGGCGATCTTTCGCGAAGTGCTGGACGCCCTGTGTAATTCGGACGGTGGCACAGATGGCGACGGATACACGTCAACAAGTCACCTGCACTGCTGCAAAACGGCGGTGTGTCGCCTGTGTCTACTGCATGAGTGTTACGAAACGGACCATAGCTCATTCGCGTTGTGGAGTGATGCGGAAGGGGCGTACACGGGCACGATCAACGGCTCGACGTTTCGCGGGTACTGGGCGGTCAGGACTAATTGCTATTTTTTCGTTGAGATCGATGGCGTCATTGTCGGAGTCTGGCCTCAGTGTCCGGCCTACGGTGAAACGGGGCAGGATTGCAAGGATCTCGAAGGCACCATTGAAGATGTGGTGACCGGAACGTATGACGACGAATGTTCTGGCACGTTTACGTTCTGGACGTACAAGCCACAGCGGTTGCGGCGTCGGAATCCTGAGTACGATGGGTGCTCCGAATACTACTGCGGGACCGTGGATTGTACCTGCCGTCAGTTGTGTGCCACGATCGCGAGAAATTCGCAGGGTGCCATCTGGGATGATTGCCTTGTGCAAGGAATCATGGACTGGGACGGTGAGGGTCCGTGTGATCTCGGGTGGGCGTTGGCTCGCTGGTCTGGCTCGTTTCAATGCAGCGATGACACCTATGATATCACAGCGACATTGACGCATCAGGAAAACCAGTACACGGGCGAATCGGAATGCCTGCTGACGATCAACGCGACGGAATACGGTGGCGGAGAATACGAGTGCAGCGAAGTCATAACAGACGCACATTCCGGGCTATTCGTGACGTGTGAAATTGATCTGGGTGATTACACGACACTGACGATCACGCTGCAATGTCTGATTTGCGGCACATGCCAGACACCACCGGGACAGCTTGAGTGCTGCGACTTTGCATCCATCGGGAAAAACTGCCCGGATAATTCGACGGTCCTATTGTGTGGCGGTAGCGTCGATGTGCTGATTGCGGGTGATGCGTGTGCAGAATGGCAGGGATCTGGTTCAGTCGGTGCGGCGAATCTGGACATCAGCATCAACTGTCAGCCAGCACTCGGACAGGCGAACGGACTGGGCGATTATGAGCTGAGTCTAAACTGCAACAATACCGGGCCATTCCCAGTGTACGCTTATGCAGACTTCATATCCTGTGATCCATTCGTGGTGATTTGGACACTTGATTTCGACTGTGTTGGAGTCTGCGAAGGCGAGATTCAAGTGGTAATGACAGGCGACGGGGGGGATCTGCCACCATGAAGCTATGCAAGTGTGAACATCACAGCGAATGTCCTGCTGCGATCGTCAAGAGTGCGGAAACGATGCACCTATGCCAGACGAATCCGAAACTGCGGGAGGCATTCATGCAGAACCGCAACAGCACGCGACCGTCACAGCCTGCACACAATGAGCAACCGGGAACGGTACTGGCTCGAAAGATCGCGTGGATCACTGGCTTGAAAGGCACCGGCAGTTGCGGATGTAAGAATCTGAAAGCACAGATGGACCGCGAAGGATGCGACTGGTGTGAAGCAAGTCGGGAATTGATCGTCAGCAAGATGATGAAGAATGCTGCCCAGCTCGTTACGTTCGCGAATATCGGTGAAGCGGTCGTGAATTCAGCGGTCGGGCGTGCAGCGTGCAAGATGGCGGCGAATGCGTTGCTGACATCAGCGATTGAAACAGCGAGAGCGGAAGCGAATCAGAAACGGAAAGCACGACCGCCACGAGAATTGACGCAGCGTGCGAGACGATATCCGCCATTGTCACACAGCCCGACGATTCCGAAAGAACCGCTGCCGTTTACCGGGGAGCCGGAACTGACGCTGATGTTCCACGTCTATCCTCGTGGCGAGGGTTGGCGGTCACATCTGGCAAAAATGGAACCGCAACTGCATCGATTCAAGCGGAAGATTCTTGGTGTGGCGTATGATCGCGATACCTATTCCGTGGATGATACGGTGGCAGCGTTTGGCGATGGATGGGAAGTATTCACAGCGGAAAACGGAGCAAAGGGAAAGCATCAGAAGGGATTGCGTGAGGTTGCCACGTATCAGCAGATGCTGCCAACACTGGACACGGGACCGAATGACGTGACGTTCTGTCTGCACGGGAAGGGATCACAGACTGGCTATGACAAGTCAGATCCGATTCAGTGGTGGATTGATGCGATGTATTCGACGGTGTACCACAACATCGATGGCGTGATTGATGAGATGCGTAACGGTGCGGCGATCGTTGGTAGCTTTCGGAAACACTCGAAGGATCTCGGCACGCGACACCGCTGGCATTATTCCGGGACGTATTACGCATTCCGGAACGCGATCACATGCAGCAATGGGTGGCCGAACTTCCGCCAGAAATGGTGGGGAACAGAAAGCTGGCCGGGGGATCATTTCCCGTTATCGGCGTCTGCCTGCATCTTCGGTGATCGGTGCGGCAATTTGTATCACGTAAATGAACAACCACGACAACAACTCGAAAAATGGAAGAAACGAACATGAAGATCGAACTCGGCGGTGGCCCATTCCCTAAAGGCGACGGGTTTCTGAATGTGGATATGGATGACTCATGCGACATCCAGCACAATCTCGACGTGTTTCCGTATCCGTTCGATGATGAATCAGTTGAGGCAGTATACAGTAGTCACTGCCTCGAACATCTAAACGATCCGATGCCCGTGTTGATCGAGATTGCACGCATCTGCAAAGTCGGGGCATCAGTGGAGATCAGGGTGCCCGCAATGGGGTCGCCTGTGATGTGGACGTTTCAGCACAAGCACTGTTTCAGTGCATTGATGGCGGTAGATGCTGATGGTGTATTCGCTGATAGATTTTGGCACGGTCCTCGACGGTTGAAGCTGATACGCTATCACTTGCAGCCGTCGTGGCACATTCACGAATTCAAGCGTGATTGCCCGCGAGTTGCCAATTTGTTTCCAGATGATCAGCAGATAATGAAATGGATACCTGCAACAGCACATGAGACAGTCTTTCATTATGAGGTGCAGGCCAATGTTTGAACAATTCCATGACGTACTACCGGACCACATCCGACAGGCAGCTTTGGCCACGTTCCCGGATGAATCGTGGGAACATTGGCACCGATACGAAAACGGGAAGTTGGCGACGAAAGATCGCAGCAGGTTTCCGCCAGCGTGTCAGATGGCAATTGACCTGATTGCAATACGCTGCCCGCCTGCGGATGGATTCTATGATCCGGAGTGCGTGGGGGCAGGTTTGCATTTTATGCCGAGCGGCTGCGAATTAGGCGAACATCAGGACGCAGCATTTGCGGGTCATCGGGAATGGAGACGTACGGGGAGTCTGGTATACTTCTTAGAGGGTTGTGTCGGCGGTGAATTGATCGTGGCAGGTGATGTGATTGAACCAGTGGCGAATATGGCGGTGATGTTTTCAGGCAGTCAGTTGCACAGTGTCAACAAAACGCATTCGCCACGTCGTACATTGAGCCTGTTCAGTTACGTTGAATCGGCAGCAGAGAAAACAACGACAAGAGCACAATTCACCTGATGGCAATTTGTTACAATAAAAAAACGGTTTACATCTCTGGTCAACTGTGAAACGCACTCACTGAATAAATCGCACTCAGTGGGGAGAAATAGGACATGGAAAATATGGACGGTGCAACAATAGGTGTGATAACCACCGTTGCGGGATCGTTAGGAGGGGCGATTGCGGCGTTGTGGAAGCAGTCAACGAAACGGCAGGAATCACTGGAAATCCAGATGACTGCTGAAATTGCAGACTGCAAACGGCATCACGCGGAATGCGAAAAGGCCAAGGAAGAAATTCAGGCCGAATTGCGGACGGTAGATGGTCGTTTACAGCGGCTGGAAGGGTTCCTCGAGGGATCGACGAAAGAATCAGGACCGTCGTAGCTAGGCGTGCGACACGGGACGCCGTAACCTGTTTGGAGGGGAGGTGGTCGCTGCTGACCGTTCGGGCTGTTAAAGGCTCGGGCGGTTTTTTTTATTTGCGGGGTTGACATTCGCGTGCGGTTTCGCCAATACTGTCCGCGTTGGGACTGCTGCACAATAAGTCTCACAGTTGAACAACCTCCAGCCCCTGACAATGACGCGAAGTGCAGCTCGCTGATTTGCCAGGGGTTTTTTCGTGGAGAAAACATTGTGAACATGGAAGCAATTAGCGTACTGCCAATGTCTGTTGATCAGTGGATTTTAGTTCCTGACAATCCACGGCAGCGAGACACAGAGTCACATGCGAAATCAGCAGTGAAAAAGCATCTTTCGGAATTAAGCCCGGTGCATCGCGTGGTTCACGCAGCGACGATTGATGGTGAGACACCGGCATGCAAGCTGGATGGTCACACGAGGGCGTGGCTGTGGAAAGTCGACAAGCTGGAGCGTCCAAAGTCAAACACGATGATGGTAATGCTTTACAAGGTAAACGATCTCCGTGAAGCCGGTGAATTGTATACTCATTTTGATAATTCGCAGGCAGCGGAAACATCATCAGATAAGTTTTTTGGTGGATGCCGTGAGCAAAACATCCGACTTGAATCAGCTCTACTGAATCGGCTTCAGATCAGTAACGCATTGAAATTTGCCACGTCCAAGTGGGGCGGACATAATTTCAGCCATTACGAACTGATCAGTATTTGGAAAAATGAACTGCTTGAGTTGGATAGCTGGAACATTTCAAAAGGGAAGCTCAGTAACGCACTGATAAGCGTGGCGTTGCTTTGTATTCATGACAAGCGATATGAGACGAGCATCGTGCGTGAGTTTTTCCATAACTTCGTGACTGATGCCGGGGTGAAGGAAGGCAAACTTAGGGATGGGGTGCAGGCATTGTCAGAACTGGTTGAACGTAAGAAAAACCAAAGCTCGCCTAATGGGTGGAAGAATATAACCGACTTGGCAGAACGGGCACTCACCTGCGTCAATATGTATGTTCAAGGTAAAAGGATTAGAAGTGTCCGGCGAACGTCTATTGAACCGCTACGGGTTGCAAAAATGGAGTCAATCAACAATGAATGAATTACTCATCGACGCGATTCTGGCACTGACAGCCATATACGTTTTAAGCCTCGGAGCGAAGGAGCGGAAATGCTGAAAGAAGACTGGCGACCGGACCCGATTCAACGGGCCGAATCAATCATGGCAGACATTGAGCAACTGATTGATGAACACGGCGAAATGACGGCAGATGAAGTCGGGTACGCGATGGGCGAAGGCGTCAAGCTGTGTTTGCTGTCTGCCCGCATGAGTGACAATCTCGAAGTGGACGACGAAAACCATAGAAAGGCGGTGATCCGATGGGCGGAGTGATTGGATTTGGATTCGGCGTGGCAGTCGGCGTAATTGTCACGTATCTCGTGACGGGACTGGTGGCACTCGCTCAGGTCGTCGCAGTGCAAATCGAGCGGAGGGATGAGCAATGGTAGCAGCGTTTGCGGGGTACGCTTATTCGCCAGACGAATCGGAACGGCGGGAAGCAATTCAGGATCGGTATCAGGAAATCGAACACCTGAATGCGGCGATCGCGTGGCACTGGGCACCGACCGATGGCCGAACGAATTTCACCGCTCGAATCATCGGGGAGGCTGCTCTGGATCTGTCAGAATCTGACATCCTGATTCTGGCGGACGGCGGGAATCTATGTTTCGGCGGGCTGTGTCAGCAGGAATCGCCGGGAGTGTTTTCGGGGTACTATTCAATCGATTGAGGGCGATATGAATACATATCAGAGGCGGAAAGCGGACGGTGTGTGTGTAAATTGCGGGGACATGCCACCACGGCGGGGGCGGTGCAAATGCGAACCATGCCTAGAACTGAGGCGGCAGGAAAACCGAATTCAGCGAAAGCTGTTTCGCGAAGCAAACATCTGCATTCATTGCCATCAGGCGAAACCGATGCCAGAACGTGCAAACGGGCTGTCACGTTGTAGTGAATGCCATGTGAAAGCCAGAGCTAATCTGTGGAATTGGCGTATGAAACAAAAAAGAAAGGACTCGGGATGTTAGTGTTATCACGGAAGAAACTGGAACAGATCGCAATCGGAGATGACATTGTGATCACGATCACGGAAACGCGGCAGCATAGCGTCCGAATCGGAATTGAGGCTCCGCGTCATCTGAAGATTCTGAGGCGTGAACTGGATTCATCGGCCCCTGCCTCCGGTGCGGAGGTTGCTGCAACGAGGCAGCATCGTGGCGGTAACGTGCCGTCAAGTCGGTGAGGTCGCGGGTGCCCGTGGTTTCCGTAGTCGCTGCGGGTGCCCGCTTTTTATTCTCTGGAGGTTGATATAGTGAATGAATCAGAAATAGTGGCGAAGATGCAGGAAACATTCGCACTTGAGTTAGCAAAGCTCCCGCAAGCTGAACGCGAGGCACTGCTGAGTGTGCGGTCGGTTGTGTGGGTTGGGTTTCAGTTCGGCTATACTTGTGGTTTGCGTGACGGAATGGCTGAAGCTGTAGCGGTGCATCGCAGGCTGAATGAGGAATGGGGAGATAACGACGATGAGTGAACGAAAAACAGACACGATCAGCATCGGCAACGGAATTCAGTATGCAAAAGTAGCGTCACGGCTCGCAGCATTCCATGAGGATAATCCGAGCGGATGCAGCATTGACACATCATGCCAATTCACTGAAGGTTGGGTCATCTTCACGGCGACCGTCAGCACGAAGAAGGGCACTTTCACCGGACATTCAATGGACAAGGTGAGCGGACGGCAGAAGCAATTCGAGAAGCAGGAAACGATCGCAGTCGGGCGGGCACTCGCCTTTGCTGGTTATCTGTCGTCAGGTGACATTGCGTGTGCGGAAGAAATGGTCGATGTTGTTTCGCAGATCGAACTGGACACGTTGAAAACGCGGTACTGGAAATTGAACGAGGATGTGCTGAAGGGTAAGAGCAAGGCAGATATCGGATGGTCATTCAACGATGAATGCCGGACGGTGTTGGGTGAAGAAGCGGACTACCATGACCGGCACAACTGGACACGTGAATCATTCAATTTGATGATGACGAAACTGGGCGTTGATTCCGGGGTTCCTTTTGAGGCTGTACGATGACTGACGATCGATTCCGAAAAAGGCACCTGGACTGCACAGGACTGGATGCCAAACAGGTCGAGGACTTGGCAACACACCTCTGCTCATTGCAGCGGGATATTCATTTTTGGCTCGGTGATCTGGCAAGGCATGCTAAGAATCACCGCATGACGGAACAGGTATGGCCTGAATGGGTATCACCTGGACTGATTGCCAGATGTGAAGGTGTGGCGAAAGCCTATCCGTCCGAATCAGATCGAGAATCCGAAGCGACCTACACGCAGTACATGCAGAATGCGTCAAAGCCTGATCGTCTGGATCGGCTGAATCGGATCACGGAAGCAGGTTTGACCAGCGACGAATCGCGGCAGCAATCGACTGAGAAAGGGCGATGGTTGCTGGCATTCGATGTGAATTACTACGTCCATCGATTCTTTCACAGCGGGGCCGGCGTGGAAGCTGGCAGCGGTGTTGCGAATTGGATTGATCGTCTGGTGGAGAGATTCAAGGCCAAGGGATTGACGGACGCTGTATGTTGTTTCGATGCTCCTGACAACCACCGAAAGGCGTTGACTGCGGACTGGGAAAAACCGTACAAGCCACGACCACCGAAAGACGAAACACTCAGTCAGCAATTGACCGTCGTGCGTGAGTTGTTGCAGGCGAAGGGGTATCTGTGCGTGTCTGTGCCGCACATGGAAGCGGACGACGTGATGGCATCCTATGCGGAGCAGTTCAGCGGGAATGTCACGCTGGTAACACAGGACAAGGACGCTCGGCAGTGTCTCTCAGGAACCGTGAACATGCTGCTTGATGTCGAGTGGGTGGAGGATGAGACAACAGGCGAAGTGACACCGCATGAGAAGTGGGTGACGGCGAAACAGCATACGGAAGAAGGCTGCACGTATAACTCGACGCACATCACGGGGATCACGCCCGATCAGTGGCCTGAGTTTCAGGCGATTGCTGGTGATTCGGTGGACGGGATTGCAGGCGTACCGGGAATCGGTGCGAAAGGTGCGATGGAATTGATTCAGCAATTCGGGACGGTTGCTGCGGTTGTTCAGGCAGCGGACACAGACGAATGCGGATTGACGGAAAAGAAGCGTCAGTCACTGATTGCGTTTATGGATCAGGCGGACGTGACGATGCAGCTCGTAAAGATGCGGACTGATTTGGACGTTCCGTGGAATACGAAGATTGTATAAACAGGTTCAAACATACTCTTGAAAGGACAATGACGAATATGGAAAGAAAAGCAGCGGAACAACGACGGGCAGCGGAACGACGGCGGAAGGCGGCACAACGGCGGAAGGTGGCCGAGCAGTCGTCGGCACACCGGCAGCCATCGTTATCCGAACGCCGCTGGACCGAGCAGATAACGGAACGACGGCAGACAGCCCCCTCGGCCCCTCCACAACGGCGAGTTCCTGACCCGCCGACCGTCGTTCCGATTAGGGACGTGCGTGTCCAGGAGTACGCTGGACTCAGAACCATTGCGTTCATTTACCGGGTGGCATCGTGGGTATTCATGCTGGTGGTCGGCGTCCCGCTTGGTGTGGCTGCAGTGGTGTGCTACATGGATGACAGTTTACGGGCATCGGCCTTTTTCCTGGCCTCCTTCTGCGTTGCCACAGTGGCGGCCTTTGTGATCCGTGGGCTTGGGGAATTCTTTCTGGCCATGCGTGACATTGCCCGCAACACGGAGCGGAGCTATAAGCTAGCACAGGCGTAAGCAATGGCAAAACGACGGAAACGAACAAACGCAAACGTACCAGCGAAAGGTCGCCTGAAAGACTTCGCGGATCGTCTTTGGTCACTCGCTGTCAGGGACGACTGGAATTACCAGTGTGCGGTCTGCGGGAAAGGAAAAACCGATGCACATCACCTGATTCCACGGCAGCACGAATCGACGCGGTATGAACTGCGAAACGGGATCGCGTTGTGTTCGTATCATCACCAATTCGATGCAGACATCAGCCCACATCAAAGTGCCGCAGGCTGGATGCGGTGGCTCGAATTCAACCTGCCGATGCGTCACGAATGGCTCACAGATCAGATTGCGAGCAGGGAGTATCGGACATTCGGAGGCACAACGAATGCGGCATACTACATCGAGCATATTCTGCGGTTACGGGAATACGTGGACGATGAGACATTCGAGACGGTGTGCGGGAAGAAATTCACAAGGTACCTGTTGAACACTTGACACGCGGAGTTGTACCGCAATAATCCTGTCACTCTGAGTCAGAGCCAGAGTGACAATAGGAATCGCCGGGAAACCGGATTCAGCCCGCCATCGCAGCTCTGACCTGTGGTGTGCGGGTTTTTTCATGGGCTGCACAGATGACGCGAACATATGACGAATTCATTCAGTCGAAACGACTCGCCAGCAAGAGCTACGGATTTGATGTTGATCCGGCATCTACGAATCCGAATGCGTTTGAGTGGCAGCAGAGAGTAATTGCGTGGGCACTAAAACGCGGGCGTGCTGCGTTGTTCCTCGACACCGGACTCGGAAAGACTTTGTGTCAGTTGGCATGGGCCGAGAGAGTCTGCACGGAGACAGGCGGGAGTGTGATGCTAATATGTCCGCTCGGTGTCAGGCATCAAACGAAACGCGAAGCAGCAAAATTCGGCATACAGGTGGATGTTGTGGTTGCTGATGATCAATCAGAATCACCGAAGCACGGCATATCGATTGTCAACTATCAGAAGATTGATAAATTCGACACATCAACATTTGCCGGAGTTGTGCTCGATGAATCGTCGATTCTGAAAGGATTGACTGGAAAGATTCGGAAGCAGCTTACTGATGAATGGTCGGATGCGAAATACCGATTGGCATGCACTGCGACACCGTCTCCAAATGATACGATGGAATTGGGGGCACATGCAGAATTCCTTGGCGTGTGCTCACAGCAAGAGATGCAGTCAAAATACTTTGTAAACGATTCTGGCAACACTCAAAAATGGAGGCTTAAAGGACACTCGATCGATGCCTTCTGGGATTGGGTGTGCGATTGGGCATGTTGTGTTTCGATGCCGTCAGATATTGGCGGTGATGACTCTGGATATGAATTGCCAGAATTGATTGAGCACACAGAAACGGTTCATGTCCCAGGCAAAGTGGCTGACGGGTTTTTGTTCGACTGCTCAGGCATTAGTGCGACAAACATCCATCAGGAGAAGCGGTACACGTCGCCATTTCGGGCTGACAGGACCGCAGAGATAGTTAATTCAAATGATGATCAGTGGATCGTGTGGTGTGACTCAAACTACGAATCTGATGATCTTGTGCATCGGATTCCTGATGCGGTCGAGATTCGTGGGAGCATGTCAGATCAGCAGAAGGAAAGCAGGCTTGATCAATTCTCCGATGGGTCAGCACGAGTCATCATCACGAAGCCGTCAATCAGCGGCATGGGAATGAACTGGCAGCACTGTAATCAGATGGTGTTCCATTCGATTAGCTATAGCTTCGAGCAGAAATATCAGGCAGTGCGTCGATGCTACCGATTCGGCCAGACGCGGCCAGTGCATTGCTATTCAGTGACGACTGACACGGAGCATGCAATTGCAAAGGCAGTGTCTCTGAAGGCAGGAATGCACGACGAAATGAAAGAACGCATGCGAGTTGCGATGAGCCGCAGCGACTTCAGTGCGAAACAGGACCGCGGCAGAACAACCTACAGACCAATAGAAAAGATGGAGGTTCCGAAATGGCTGAAGTAATCAATCAGCAAAATGGCGAGATGTGGCAACTTTACAATGGGGACTGCTGCGAGATGATCAGAGAATTGCCGGATGAATCAATCGGCTATTCATTGTTTTCCCCGCCGTTTGTGTCGCTGTTCGTTTATTCAGATTCCGAACGTGACATGGGGAATTGCGAAAGCTCTGATGAATTCTTCGAGCATTTCAGATTCCTGATACGGGAGCTGTATCGAGTGCTCAAGCCGGGGAGACTGTGCAGCGTGCATTGCATGAACATGCCAAGCTCAAAGTCGCACGATGGTTTTATTGGAATCAAGGACTTTCGAGGCGATATTATACGTGCGTTTCAGTCAGCGGAGTTTATCTACCATTCTGAGGTCTGCATCTGGAAAGATCCAGTTGTGGCCATGCAACGCACGAAAGCTCTCGGGCTGCTGCATAAGCAGGTGTGCAAAGATTCATCAATGAGCCGTCAAGGTATCCCGGACTACATTTGCACATTCCGGAAGCCAGACAAGAATGCGGAACCGATAGAAGGACCGTTTGAATTCTTCGCTGGTGACGGATTCTCTCACACTGGAAATTACAGCATTGATGTATGGCAGCGATACGCTAGTCCTGTTTGGATGGATATCCGGCAGTCAAATACGCTGAATGCTGCCGAGGGCCGGTCAGAGAAAGATGAACGGCATGTGTGCCCGTTGCAGCTTGATGTGATTCACAGGTGCTGCCAGCTATGGAGCAATGAAGGCGACGTTGTATTGTCGCCGTTTGCTGGAATTGGATCTGAAGGAGTCGGTGCAATTAAGATTGGCCGCAAGTTCATCGGATTCGAATTGAAAGAGGAGTATTTTAAGGTGGCAGCGAAAAACCTGCGAATAGCAGAGCAGGAACAATTAGCACCAACACTGTTTGAATAAGGAATTGAATCGATGAAAGTACAGGTTGAGATGGACGCATTCGAGCCATTGCGGGCGATCCAGTCCGAAATCCATGATTGTGCAGTAGCAAAAGGATGGTACGACGGCAGCTCCGATCGGAATCCGGCAGAGCTGATCGCGTTGATGCACTCCGAATTGTCAGAGGCACTGGAAGCATTCCGCACAGGGAATCCGCCTGACAAGCACTGCCCGGAATTCGGAAATGCGGAAGTTGAATTCGCGGATTGCATCATCCGAATTCTGGATGCCGCAGAGCATATGGGGCTGGATGTGGTCGGTGCGATGAAAGCGAAAATGGCAGCAAACTGGGACCGTGAACCACGACACGGCGGAAAGGTATACTGATGAAAGAGCGGACATTATCAATTGACGAGATCACTACCGATGCAGGGACACAAGCCCGAATCGGGTTGAGTGATGACACCGTGACGGAATACGCTGATGCGATCGCGGAAGCAAACGGCAGCGGCTGGCCACTAGGGCCGATCGACGTATTCCACGATGGCAGCAGGTACTATCTGGCTGACGGGTTCCATCGGACGATGGCAGCGATTCAGATCAATCGGGCGTCGATTCCCTGCCGAATTCACAAGGGCACCAGAACGGACGCTCTGATCTTCGGGATGACCGCGAATGACCGGCATGGGTTGCGGATGTCCAGAGCGGACAAGCGTCGATGTGTGGAGTGGTTGCTGGACAATCAGTCGACGTGGACACAGCAGAAGATCGCGGAAACCGCTGGCGTGAGTCTGCGGACAGTGGCGTACATCGTGGCGGAGCGGAAACCGCAGCCCGCAGAAAACGCTGGCAATGAACGAGCAAATGTGCAAATTGCACATTCACCAGACGATTCGGTGTTCACTGAAACTACTGAACAAAATGTGCAAATTGCACATTCCGAAGACGATCAGGATTCCGATTCTGTTCCGGTTTCCGGGGGCACTCAGCCTGCCTCTGGACGCGGTGAATCGATGCCGTCAATGACTGCGGGAGATCCGCAGCAGCCGGACGAATCGGAATCCGTCGAATCTCCGCCTGATTTCAGTACGGACTGGAAAACCGAGCGGAATCGAGCGAAAAAGACAGCCGAGGCATTGATGCGGTCAATCGGTGATTTGCAGGAAATTCGCAGCGAATCATGGATGAGGCGAAGTCTGGACGGTGTGCGGGCGATCATCGCGAATCTGATGGGGATGACATGACACCGAAACCGACAGATCCTGAGCCAGTATGGTCACGATGGCTCGCTGAGCGGATGGGTGGCATCGCGGAATTCCGTCTCGAATGCGGCAGCCGCGTTGACATCCAGACCGAGACGCTGTCGATAGAGGTGGATTGGGTGAAGAAGTGGCCGGAATCGATCGGTCAGGCGGTCTACTATGCGAATGAAACTGGCTCGATGCCAGCGGTCCTGCTACTGCTCAGGGGCAAGGACACCGAAGCGAAGTATCTGGAACGGGCAAAGAAGGCTTGCACGCGATTGGGCGTGGCACTTTTTACGTGGGTGACTCGATAGAAACGAAAGGACAATCATGGATTTGATCTGCCAGCAGTGCAGCAGGGTTGAAACGGAACCGTACGACGTAGGTGATTTATGTACGTGCGGTGGTGAGTTTGCGATGCTCCAGTCGAGACCGCAGTCTTTGCTGGATGAACGCGGAATCCGCGTAGCGTACCATCACGACGGGCGTGACGAATGGGTGGTCAGATTGCACAGCAAGACAGGCATTGTGAGCCTGTGCGGGTGTCCGGGTGAGATCGAGGCCAAAACCGTGTCTGCATGTATTGCAGCAGCGATTGCCACTGGAGATGTGACGTTCAGTATTCGGTCGGGTGGCGGTGAGCCAGAGCAGGTGGAATGCAATAATCTAGTCGAGTTCGACGCGATGAGCGAGGCCGTCACCAAAGCGGCAACGCTGCTGATGGATGTGACAAATTGACAAACTGGCAGAGGCTGGAACGAGAACGAATGCGTGCTGCGGATGCGTTATTCGCAGAGGGTCAGAAGGTAAATACGGAGAAGGTGCAAATGCAGATGTGGCTATGGTTTGACAGATTCGACGATTCGATGGTCAGCATCGGATGCGAATTCGAGCGGTACGGAAAAACCAGAAAGCTGTGCTGGGGGCAGATTCACATCGACGGTGTGTCGGATGTATTCGGCACAAAAGTCGCGGAGGAACTGTCTGGAATTCGTGTCACTGGGCAGGATTGCATCGTGGTCACGGTTGATGGTGCTCACATTGATGTCGATTTGGGGTGAGCGATGAAAGTTGAATTGCCGAATTTGTATCCGCATCAGGAGATTCACCGCGATCGGGTACGAGCTGCACTGAGGCAACATAGATCCGTGATTCTGCAAGCAGAACCGGGAGTCGGGAAAACCACGATCGCAAAGTGGATTCTCGCGGCCTATCGGAATCAGGAGCGAAACGAAAGCCAGTCAGGGCATGCACTCTTTTCTGTATTCGGTCGCGGACTGGTCGATAATGCTTCGAATTCGTTTCAGCAGGCACCGAAGCTGCCGCATGCGGTCCTGATGTCCGGTAAAGATTGCAATCCACATCAGGAGATTCAGGTGGCGTCAATCGATACGCTGCTCAGTTGGTTCTGCGAAGAAGGCGAATATCAATGGGAGATGACATTTGACCTGATATTCTTCGATGAGGCACACGCACATCACAGCAAGTTTCACCGATTCCTGAAATCACATCTGGCGAAACGTCAGGCACTGGGGCTTTCGCCACCGTTCGTGATCGGGCTGACAGCGACACCAGAAGCGAAGGGATTGGCGGACGTATACCGTGTGATTGTGCCAGGCGAATCTCCAGAGTGGCTGATTGAGAATGGATACCTGAAGTCATATCGGTACTTTTCCTGCACGCAGGGGCGTCTGGATGTCCTGAAAAAACGCGGGAAGGAATTCACGAAAGATTCGGTCAGCGAAGCAATGGAAGGGCTGGCAGGCGACCTGGTACGGGACTGGAAACGGTACGCGGAAGGCAGGGCAACAATCGGATTCTTTCCGCGTCGGACGCATGCTCAGGAGGCTCGGGAGATTCTGAGATCAGCAGGAATTCGAGCGGAATACGTGGACGGACTGACGAAGGACGACGAACGCCAGACGCTTTATAATCGCCTGAATTCGGGCAGTATCGATTATCTGTGCAATGTCGGTGTTGTCGAACGAGGCACGGACATACCGCGTGTCAGTTGCGTCCAGATGTGTACTGCGGTCGGGACGCGGGCACGGTGGCGGCAGATGATCGCTCGGGCATCGCGGAAACATCCTGACGTGATGGATGCCATCGTGCTGGATCATGGCGGGAATCTGACGAATGATCGCGAACTGGGATTCTTCGAGGATGCGGTACCGTGGACGCTGGAAATTGAGAAGAAAAACGCGGGGGATTCCAATGTCAGAACACAGATCGAATGCCCGAATTGTTCTGCGGTGTACCGTGGCGGACGGTGCAATTCCTGCGGATATGAACCGACACCGAAAGAGCGGAAATCACAGGGGTTGGAATTCGTCGGCGGTGAGTTATTCGAGATCACGAAACGGAATCAGCCAGCGAAAAAGAAAAAGCAGACCTGCGAGCAGATTATGATTCAGGCACTGTACCGGGCAGGCAGGTCAGGGCGAACCTGGCGTCAGGCGGTTGGGATTGCTCGGAGCATGGCCGAAAAACAGGGTACGAAAATGCGAGTACCACGATTCATTGAGGTCAGTGGCCAGCGGATTCGGATGATTGAATATGGACATCCGGACAGCGGTCAGCGTGTGCGGCATCTATTTGGAGGCAAATTCTCATGAGCGATGAAAAGACACTGGGCGAACAATTACACGATCGAATGAACGATCCCAACAAACCCGATCAGTGGACGCTGGCGTGGTGGTCAAGACAATTCGACGAATTGAAGCAGACGCTTCGCGGTGCGTTGCACACGATGAATCAGGCAGTTGCAGGGAATCGTGATTGCTGGGACGAACTCAAAAAGCAGCGATTGAAGCTGCAATATACGCGGGAAGAATTAGAGCGGACCAATTCGAGAGTCGGTGAATTGCAGGCCGAATTAACTGAGGCGACTGAGCGTTTAGGTCGCATCGCGGAGTGGGTGAACGAGCAAAGAGGTACCAAATGAGATAGGAATTTAGAGAAATGACAGATGTTGTCGTTTTTTGACTAAAACGCTCAGCGGTGTGTAGACTTCGTCCGATACTATGTGTACACTTCGGCATGTCAGCAACACAAACCACACTGAAAGGCGAAACGATGAAAACAATGGCAGTTCTGACTGGTGACACATTCGTTGTCAGGGGCGTCCTGAAGAGTAACGGCTGGAAATGGGACGGCGACCGCAACGCATGGACAATGATCGATGAATGGGAGGATGCGGGTCATGTAATTTATCGCATCCGTGGCTATGGCGGTATTCGTAACCGCGGCGAGTTTGCGGCTGAACTGGTCGAGGTGGAAGCGTGAGCACCGAACGCAAAAACATTACGCAGCCTGCCGACTGGTGGGCTGCGTTTGAGTCACAAGCCAAAGCAAACGGGCAAACTCTGTCCGAGTGGGCTGGTAACTGCATGCGGGACAACCTGCCGAAAAACGTGGCAGCGGGATTGTCCGAGCGACCAGCAGCGAATAGGCCGAAGAAACGGAAAGACTAAATTAAGCAAAGAGGCACCAAATGAGAGAAAACAGTGGAGTATTGGAGCGGAACAAAAAACGCGAAAACGATCGGCAGCCCGAATTCAAAGGGCACTGCTCGGTTGATGGAAAGGAATTCTGGATTTCCGCATGGGTGAAGGAATCGCAGTACGGGAAATTCTTCAGCATGGCATTCGAGCCGAAGGACCGTCAGCAGAGTGCAGGCGAGGAATCTCAGGTTGATTCAAGCGAGGTGCCGTTTTAGCGTTGACAGTGCGGAATCCGTTCGTATGATTTCGGACGTGGAAGCACCCGCAAGCAAAACACCTCCGCCTCAGCGGATTGCCGATCGAATCACGGGTGCTTCCAGATTCGGTCGGTTTTTTTGTGCCCATGAATAAGTATCACGAAATCGTTGACGGTAAATGCAAGCACTGCGAGGTGTTCCGATTCCGGTACACCGTCGTGGATGGCATTTGCTCAATGTCGATTCGGCCCAAGCAAAAGAAGCCGAGCAAGAAAGTGATTCAGCGGGCGGAACTGATTCAAAACGCATTAGATAGTCAGGCGAAAGCTGCGGGCAGAAAGCCCGGATCATCTATGGTTGGTTGGAATAAATAGCGTCCAGTTTCGCAGCCTGAGCTGACAGGTCGGTCCTTCAAATGGGACATCAGCATGGCAGCCTAGCCAGCTCTCAGCGGGGCGACAGGCACATTCGCTGGTACCATAGCGTGGAAGAATATCGGGCGGAATTCCCGACGCACAGACCAGCAACGCACTCCAATAGTGGTGAATACGCTCTTTGCCGGTTCCGGTGTATTCGCATAACACTACATCCGAGGAATAGCCAGCGGCTCAGACAGCAATGTCGATGGATGGTGCAAAGCATGTCGCAAGCAGGTCAAGACTCCATACTCGGTGCCTTGCACTTGAACTGATTCCCTGTTGCAGGGAATCGGTACGTACAGCCAGCCTGGTGTTTGCACTAGAATAACAGGTGTTTGGTTGTTAAAAAACTGATTCACACAACACATTGCACAGGGGAAAAGTATGTCACTGGAACAACTGCCACGACGGGTTGAAACTGCACTGCTGGAACGAGTCGAGCCTGATCAACCTTCGTTGGATGTGGTGGGCAGCATTTGGGCACCAGTCGTTGCGGCACTGATTGATGTTCTGATGGACTTTCTGGCAGACTGCGGGACGAATCGCACTCAGAATCTGGGATTCGTGCAGCGGTACGTGATTCGTCGGAAGGTGCGACGGCACCCGGATGTTCCGAGTGATGCAGCCCGTGATTGCTGTCTGGCATTGGAAGATGTGATCACTGGTGCTACGCCAGAAGAATTCAAGGCGACGTTGCAGGAATTCGACGGTCAGACTGATGGCATTGAATGGAGTCTGTTTTGATGCGTGCTGCGATCTTGTGGTTGTGTCTTTCGTCGATAGCACTGGGGCAGGCGGAGGCTGTCATTGATGGTCCGTCTGAATCTGCTCCCGGTGATCTGATCATTTTGTCTGCGGACAAATCCATCTGTGATGATCTGGCGTGGCAATTGGTCAATTCGTCGAAGGCGTTTCTGCCTGTTGAGGATGGTCGAAAAGTCGTATTCGCGAGCGGTGATGCTGGCAGATATGTATTCGTGCTGGCTGTTTCGAAGGCAACGGCAGATGGCAGTCAGGTTGCGATCGCTACGCATGAGATAACGATCGGTGAACCAGAACCACCGAAACCGCCACCGAAGCCACCTAAGCCAGAACCACCGAAACCAGACCTGCCTGAATTAGGGCAGGAAGCGTATCGGCGGGTGTTACAGATCGACGCCACATCCGAGGAAATGGATACGCTAGCGAAGAATGTGGATACAGCTCGAAATGAATCGACATTGTCAGCGATTCAGACGAAGCTGCGGGATTTGAATCGTGAGTCGGTATTCGCGACGGATGAGGCTCGCAATCGGTGGCTTTCGTTCGCTGAATGGTTCGCTGCTCAGGGCAAATCGTGGAAGACGGCGGATCAGGCACGGGATAGCCTGCTGGACATTTCCGGGGGACTGGTCGCCGCGTCGAAAGTTCCGAAACGATCACTGCTGCCACCATTGCGGAAAAGCGGAACGCTGCGTGATGCTGTGGATGGGCTGAAGACGGACGTTCAGCAGATTCGGGCGGAGGTTGGGCCATGACGGATCGAATGGGTTATGTGCTGCCCGAAGATCGCGACTATTCGACGACGAAAGAAGTCGATCGGGTGATGCAGGACATGCCATTATTAACGGCATGCGGTCGCCCGATTGCTGGGACTGGTGAGGGTAAGATTGCCCGTCTCGATAAGCTGCTGGAACAGGTGGCAGGGTATTACCCTGTGGTCCGTCAGACGATTGGCGATTGTGTGTCATTCGGATGGGCGAAAGGGATCATGGCAACACTGGCAGCGGATATCGTCGTCAGGGGCGAATCTGAGGAATGGCCAGGCAATGAAATCTGCACGGAATGGATCTATGGCACGTCTCGTGTTCTGGTTGGTCGTGGCAGGCTTGGTAACTCTGACGGCAGTATCGGTGCATGGGCCGCGAGGGCTGTGACCGATCACGGGACGTTGCTGCGGAAACAGTATGGTAGTCACGACCTGCGGAGGTATTCTGGCAAACGTGCTAAATCGTGGGGATTCCGAGGGCTGCCAGCGAATGAACTGGAACCGACCGCAGACGAACATCCGGTGAGTCGAAAGCCCGCCCTGGTGACATCATTTGAGGAAGCTCGGGACGCGATCGCGAATGGGTACGCGGTGCCCGTGTGCAGCAATCAGGGACTGAGCAGAACTCGGGACCGTGACGGATTCACGAAGGCGTCTGGACGGTGGGCACATTGCATGTGTTTCGTCGGGTCGCGTGATGATGATCGTCCGGGACTGCTCATTGATAATTCATCCTGGGGCGATTGGATCGGTGGCAGCAATCCCGACAAGGCTGGTGGTCCGTGTCCGACTGGATGTGCGTGGCTCGATGCGTCTACCTGCGATCGGATGTTGCGTCAGAATGATTCGTTCGCTGTTCCGGGGTACGACGGATTTGCAGCCAGGTCAATCGAGTGGAGTCTATGGTAATGCAGTTGCCTTCCGATCCGAATCATCCAATATGGGCATGCGTCCGATTCTGCGTTGGCATTATCGCGGTGACGGTGGTGCTGTGGAGCAATGCCAGCGATTTCGATATTACTGAGGCACAATCCATCGCTACAATAGCGGCGTTGTTGGGTGGTGGACTGTGGGGCGAGCGGAAGTTGTTTCAGCAGCCACCGAAACAGGAATCGGAATGATGTGGTGGCTGTTTCTATTTCTGCCAGTCGATGGCTGGGCGTTGTTTGGCGATGACCGGGTGGATTCCGGTTGGTCGCTATTTGCACAAGCGGAGGAAGCAGAAGATGCGGCTGATCATGGCGTTGATTATTCTCGTTGGGGTGTTGTCAAATTCACTGCGAAGTGGTGCGGACCATGCCTGACACAGGATTCAGAGCTGGCCAAATTACCAGACGGAATCCAGATTCGACGGATCGACATTGACGCAAACAGAGCAGCAGCACGAGCAGCAAAAGTCAGGAGTATCCCAGACACGAGGCTCATCTATCGGAATGATGCTGGTAAGTGGGTTCAGGTGCTGGATGGGCGGACGAGGCAGAAATGGGTCGGTGTCGTTACGGCCAGTCGGATACTCGCGGAGATTGAAAAACGGTCTGATTCAGGGCAGGCCACCGATCCCGCAGACGTTCCGAAAACGGTGACGCAGCGGTGGTCGGTCAACGGGAATTTCAATGCGTCAAGGTCGTATCTGATTCAGCATCTGAGTGGTGGCAATCATGGCCACAGCCGGGAAACGCTCGAAACGATGACAATTGACGAGCTGATTCGTCTGCACGATACAGATCACGAATCGAAACAATCACGGACAATTCGGCGGCGGGTTATTCGTCGCGGCTGACCAACATGCTGACTGCCTCAGTTGAGGCGAAGAAGCGACCATCGCCGCCACCAACGCAGTTTGACCGTATCGAAGACAAGCTCAACCAGATGGAAAGCGACCTGCACTATCTGACGTTCACCGCTGGAAAGGATTAGGTGTCCAATGGGGATTTTCGCACTACCATACTCGTCTGTCCTGCAGGTCGATCAGAATACCGTTCTCGGGCGGACATCCGCTGGCACGGGTGCAACAGAGCTACTGAGTGCATCGCAGCTGCGTACTATCGTCAACGTAGAGGACGGGGCGACTGCTGGTGCGACGTGGGACGTTAACGTAACAGGACAGCCTACGGCAATGCCACAGGCGGAAGCAGAGACGGGCACTGCGACAACGGAGCGGACGATCTCAGCCGATGTCCTTTCTGCCGCGATTGCTGCACAGGCATCTGGTGGTTCGCCGGGCGGTTCGGATACACAGATTCAGTTCAACGACAGCGGAGCATTTGGCGGGTCTGCAAACCTAACGTATGACAGCGTGGCGGGACTGTTATCCGCCACAAGTGAGACCGTGTTGACGGCACCGAGTGCATCCTCTGTGCCCGTCAAGATTTCGCTTGCAGCAACACCCACAGGCAACGCTCTTGAGATCAACAGCAGTCTCGGTAGCGGCGGCGACCTTGCCTCCATCCTGCCAGACGGCAGTGCCATCTTCGAAGGCGTTGAAATCCGCAGTGATGGGCTAACGGAAACAACCATCATTGGCAACGGAGCCACCACGAGCAATCAGACATCCCATACGGTCGTCGGCCATTCGGCACACGCGACGAACGGGGCCACATCCATTGGAGCAACAAGCTCCGCTTCTGGCGGCGGAGTTTCAATAGGGTGGGACGCGACGGGCGGGAATGCTGCCATCTCTATTGGCAGGCAGGTAACTGCCGGACAGTACACAGTCGCTATCGGGCAGTATGCTTACACAGCAGGAACCTCAGCGGTTCAGTCCGCAATTGCCATCGGTGCGGGGATATCAGCGGTACACAATCTCCGGACGGAAGCCCTTCCCGGCGAGTGTGTGATTGGCACCAACAAAATCTACAACTTCTATTTCGGCGGGTGGAATGCTGACTACGGCAGCAGCGACATCACGCTCACGACTGGTGGCAGAACAGGTACAGACCTTGACGGTTACGATGTGGACCTTTCACCCGGTGCAGGCACGGGGGCAGGTGTTACCAGTCGGCTCACGTTTTCAGCACCGCAGACCGGCAGCACAGGTTCGACGAATCACACCAAAGAGGTCCGCCACCTAACAACAGAGAACGCCAGTGGACCCACGGATGGGATGTGGCGTGGCGTGACGGATGTTGCAGCCAGCACGTACAACGTGCTTAACACAGACCATGTCATCACAATCAGCTACACGTCCACAGGTACGTGTGCGGTTACGCTACCAACGGCAACAAGTTGCTGGGACAGCACGGAAGGCGTCGGACAGATCTTTATCTTCAAAGACCTCGACTGCAACGCGGGCAGCAACAACATCACAATCAGTCGGTCCAGCACCGACACAATTACAAGCACGACAACGGGAAACACGTCCGTTGCAATGAACACGAACGGGCAGACGCTACGAATACAGGCAGTGTCCGCAAGTGAGTGGGCAGTACTTTAATCACACCACCAATTTTAGAAATAATTACAATGGCAATCACAATCCTAACTAAGTACCAGCGGGACGGACAGGAAGTGGGTCGTCGCGTTACGTGTGCAGATGCCGCAGTGCGGCGGGCAGCAGAAAAATACGGATGGAAAGAATTTGTTAAGGACGAAGTCTTGGCAAGCCAGATCGAACTGAAGCGTGCAGAGTACCAGCTTGCGGACCCTGCAGACACGGAGACGCGGGCACTGCTGGCAGACGAGTTCCATGCCTTAAAGAAGCAGTACGAGACGCCGATTCTAAACCCGGTGACCTATGAAGTGTTTGCCGTGGAAATGGTTCTGGATTCACTCCGCGAACTGTCAATTGACGAATCGGAAGTGGAAACTGCGGCGGCGGCGGCAAGAGAGAACGCAGTGGAGGCAGCCAAGGCCAAAGCTGAAGCCGAAGTAGCCGTGGAAGAAGTCGACCCTGCCACAATTTAGTGGCAGGTGACGGGCAGTAGTAGCAGCACACACAGGACCACACCAACATGGCAACGCAGACCGTTCAAATTCTGGCACCAACCGGACTGTCCTCCCCGACAATGCGGCTGTTCACAATTGATACTGGAACGCAGGTCAACAGCGACCAAACTGCGTCGGCTGTTGGCACGTCCGGGGTGCTGTACTCTGCTGCATTCGCTGACGCTCCCGCTGGTCGCCTGCGTGTTGAGTTGTTCTCGGGCAGCACAGTAGTTGCTGCATCGGAAGTCGTGCTCACAGCGGAGACTGCGACGTTTGTGTGCGTTGATGCGGTGAACGTAGTACAAATCAGCGGTGACGCTGTAGCAGCAGATAGTCTTGAATCACAGTATGACGGAACCGGCTTAACTGGCGACACCTACCCGGCAACGCAGGCAGAGATCGCAGCACTGAACGATCCGTCAGCAGCGGCAATCAGAGCGGAGATCGACAGCAACAGCACGCAACTGGCTGCGATTGTAGCAGATACGAATGAACTGCAGACCGATGACATTCCCGGCCTGATTGCAGCACTGAACAACCTGTCAGCAGCGGACATTCTCACAACAGCACTCACCGAAAGCTATTCGGCGGACGGTGCGGCTCCGACACTGACGCAAGCGGTCATGCTGATCCTTCAGCACCTGTCTGAGAGCTCTATTTCGGGAACTACGAAAACAGTCAAAAAGCTGGATGGCAGCACAACAGCAGCGACATTTACTCTGGATGATGCGACGACACCGACAAGCGTAACGAGGGCGACCTGATGGGCACATCAGCCATTCTCACACAGGGACTCGGCGTATTCGGGTCATCCAGCTTGGTGCTGACTCAGGGTTTGGGCGGATTCGGTGCAATTACGGTAGTGACAGGCTGCGTTGTGAAAACGGACTGCTACCAAGGCGGATCTATTCGGTATGATGTATTCCAGGGCGGTTCAGTCAGTGTGGATTGCTATCAAGGCGGATCAGTAGCAGATCAGGCAGGATGTTGACATGACGAATTGCGTAACGACCACATATCACGTTTACGAAGACAGCACGTTTTCGCTGATGTCCAGATTCGAGGTCGATGGTGCAAATGCAGTGCAGGCCGATTGCTCATCCGTCACCGTCAAGGGATGGGACAGCATTGACTTCGATACCACAGTGCTATCTGCCACGCCGGCTGTTTCCAGCGTCGTCTATGACACATTGCAGACAGATGGCAGATGGGACACAGACAGCACTGGATACAATTTCAGGTACGATGTTGCTGATACGGTGGTGACTATTCCGAATCACAGGTACCGATTCGAGGCAGTTGTGACCACATCAGGCGGTAAGCTCCCGCCTATGGTGTGGGAAGTGGTATGCAAGCAAACGAGGTCGAGCTGATGCCAATGTCACCGCAGACATTCCGAAAGACAAAACAACAAGCCAGATTCCGAGGGACAACAACGGAACGCGGATACGGTAGCGACTGGCAGAAACTATCGAAACGATACAGGGCAGAGCATCCAGTCTGCGAAGTATGCAGGAATGAAGCGGCGGCACACGTCGACCACATTATTCCGTTCATCGGGCCTGATGATCCATTGAGAATGGACGTGGATAATCTGCGGTCCATCTGTATTCGATGCCATGCACAGAAGACGAACAGGCGGTGACGGAATGTGCAAATTGCACATTTGCAAAACGAAAACAGGGGAGGGAGGAATCGGAAGTGGCAGAAAGAATACAGAATCTGAAATGCAAAGGATGCGGAAAGTTATTCACGCACAACCGAAAAAAGCAGTTTTGCACCAAAAGATGTAGCACAGAATCGAGAAAAGTTGAAGGCAAATGCAAAACGTGTGGATGTGTGTTTTTGGCAGAACCACACAGAAAACAAAAATATTGCAGCATGAAATGCATTCGGAAACCACAGCGACCACAAAAACAGTGCAGTGGGTGCAGCAAATGGTTTCGACCGAAAGACTCCCGTTATTCAACATATTGCAGCAGGGAATGTGCATCTGCACACAGGAAGTCTGAGTACAAACCGAAAAAGAGCACTGTATCTTTGAGACGTTGGGCAAGGCGGTTGGTTCGGAAGCACTCAAGGCTATTAAGACCATGCGAAATGTGTGATCAACCAACAAGAAAAAACAGTAGAGCGGCAAAATACTGTGCTGCGTGTGTTCATAAGATGCGGCGATTGTATATAGATGGGGTGACTGAATTCAGATCCCTGGTTTGTATGGTTTGCTTGAAGCCACGCGACAATGAACACCTGAAGATAAATGCAGGTAAGAGGTGTAAGGAATGTCAAGCTGAACTGGAGCGTCTGCGTGATGCTCGGAATGCACAAGTGAGACGGGCGAAAAAAGCAGGGTCAGACGTTTATGACACAGACATAGATATCAAAACATTGATGTATCTTGATAACGGTGAGTGCCACATCTGCGGAAGTGATGTGGACATGAATGCACATCCTCAAGGGCATAACAAATACCCATCCATCGATCACGTCATCCCATTGGCATTAGGTGGCAGACATTGCTGGACGAATGTGGCACTGGCATGTCGTAAGTGCAACAGTGACAAGGGGATAGGCATCCGAAGTTAGACGTTTTGGCGAAATGATGTC
>Ga0099851_1000053_pt1 | contig 40925 bp, 40 predicted proteins | sample CB_VirMetaG_6_FD_78176 | JGI IMG/M metagenome (GOLD analysis project Ga0099851, IMG submission 78176) | Freshwater to marine saline gradient viral communities from Chesapeake Bay - CB_1508_2 Viral MetaG | ecosystem: Environmental > Aquatic > Marine > Coastal | place: USA: Chesapeake Bay... | reverse complement strand
TGCTGCAAAAGCTGTGATTGTTGGGGCTGTTGATGCATTACCTGTTAAGATAAGACCTGGAACGACTAATACCAACCCGCCTTCTGCTGTGATTGTTGATTCAATAAGATCATTGGGGCTTGTTGCTCCGCCAAATTCAATTGTCAACTTGCGGTCTGTTGTATCTGTATTTTGTGCGTAAAGCCAAACTTCATGCTGTACCGAAGTATTTGTAGAACCCGTATGAACAACGCAAGTATTTGAAGATGTCGTGTCAACCAATACACCTCTACCGTTTGTTGATCCGCTAAATGGAATCTTGCTATATGTAGCCATGTTTCTCCTTAATTAAAATATTGAGAGGATAATACTATTTGATCATCTTCCCAGCCCGTAACTTTAGTTGTTGAAATCGCCGCCGAAGAAGAAATATCTTCATTTATTATAGTACCATTTGCTATTTCTGAAGTAGTTACAGTATTAGCTCCAAGTAGAGCAGATGATTGTAATGTCCATGTGTTTAAAGAAGAATTATACACCCATGATCTATTACCAACGGTATATACTTCATTATTTGTTGGGGAATTTGGAAAGTCAATAGCCATCACACACCTCCAATGATTGCGTTGATTTCTTCATCGGTGAGACCGATAGCGGCAAGTTTGGCTTTGGCGGATTCCTTGGCGGCAACAGCGGCGGCTTGCGCCTCTATCTCTCTTTCTACATCAGCAATCGTCTGTGCATACATGGCGAGTTCTTCTTCGGTCATTGGGCGTTCAACGCCACCGACGTTGATGGTGGGATTATCTGTAGCCATAAACCGTATACTTCCCCGTGATAGTCCCCGTAGATGGCGTGAGCGTTAGTCCATCGTGAGCGGCGGCGGCGTTGTATTCGGCGGATGTAATGCCGCCATCAAATGCCGCCGTCGCATTTGCTCCATACCAAGTGCCATGCCACGATGAACGGACTGTCGCGTCTGCGGGCTTTATCACGTCAATGCTAAAACTATTATGTGCAGGCGTCGTTCCGTTTGCGCCCATAATCGTATGACTTGTTGCGCTATTGGTTACTACGGATACTCCAGCACGCACGTCATAACGGTTGCCAAAATAGTTAGCCCCCGTTACGGCTACACCGCTTGCATTTACTTGACACGCCAAACTGCAACTTGCTGACGGCACAAACTCAAAAATAACGCGGTAATTATCGTAAGTGGTGGTAAATACACCAGAAGCAAAAGCAACTGCTGACGATGTGGTAAATGATGCGCTCGTAACATATACCAAACCGCTTGAATGTGTATACACCCAAGCAGAACCGTTCCAAGAAGCAACACTTGCTGTATCTGTCTCATAGATCAACTGCCCTGTATATGGAACAGAAGGGCGGGTTGTAGAAGTACATACCCCCGGCTTTATAACAGAGCTTGCACCCAATACTGAACTAAACGGCATAATAAAACCTCTTATCTATAGTAAACGAAAATGGGTTATTTGTCATCATGCTCTTGCCACCGTTAGAGATCCTGTTGTATCCCAAGCAATCCATGTATAGGAACCATCTGTTCCAGTTGTTGTTGTTCCTGTTGATGTGATTGAAAGACCTGTTGCTGCAGATGTGAGCCAACGCACGACTACACGACCCGAACCGCCGTTACCACCAGCACCACTAGCACCCTTGATGCCACCGCCACCGCCACCACGGTTTGCCGTCGCATTATTGCCAATCGTGGTTGTGCTTCCATTACCGGCATTTGTTCCACCAGTTCCACCAGACGATGAACCGCCTCCGCCACCGCCGCCCGAATACGAAATGGAAGAACCCGTGTAGTTGTTCGTACTTGCCGCACCACCAGCACCGCCAGCACCGCTAACCCCATTACCTCCTACGCCACCTGCGCCGCCACCGCCGCCTCCGCTTTGTGGGTCTGAAAGATTTTGACCAGAACCGCCATTGTTTCCCTCGCCAGAGATTCCCGTACCACCTGCGGCATTTGACTGACCACCGCCGCCAGAAGCACCATCGTGTCCAGTGCTGGTGTGTCCACCACCACCACCACCGTTTGCCGACGAAATAAACGAAGAAGCCGTACCATTAGTGCCAGAGTCCAAAGAATTACCAGAACCACCAGAACCAACTTTTACTGTATATGTGTTTGTACCAATAAATGTAGAACCAGTCACGAAACCACCTGCACCACCGCCACCGCCACAACGGTTATACCCACCAGGAAATGATGCACCGCCACCGCCACCGCCACCTACAAGCAGATAATCGACATTCAAGGTTGGTTGATAATTCAATGTTCCTACAGCAGATCCAGACACTCTTCTACGGATATAGACGATTCCTGAACCGCCGTTGCCTCCAGTTCCAGCATTTGCCCCTCCGCCTCCAGAACCAGAATTTGCACTTGCATTGTTTCCTGTGGTTCCAGAAACACCAGCAACTCCGCCCAGTCCAGCAGCACCGCCAGTTGTGTATCCTCCACCACCACCTGCTGCTTTATAAGTTGTTCCAGCAGACACCCCTATCCATGCAGAAATATCCCCACCGTTACCGCCAGCACCTCCAGTTGATCCTGCTGATGCGCCTCCAACTGCTCCGTATCCACCTCCGCCTCCGCCAACACCATTGCCACCATCATTTCCAAATGTCTCATCAATACTTTGACCACCAAAGGAACCATTTCCACCACCGCCACCACCTGATGCGCCGTGACCGCCATACCAACGCATGCTGTCATTATTTCCACCACTGCCACCACCTGCGGCGGAAATAATACTGCCTACATATGATGCTGCTCCACTTCCAACATGACCTGTATTTCCACCAGCACCACCACCGCCAATAGTAATTGTTTGATTAGACGAAAGATAAATTGTTGTAGTAGAAGCAAGACCAACAATTGCTCCAGCACCGCCTCCACCATATCCACCGCCACCTCCACCAGAACCAACCAAAAGAACATCAAACCAACCGGGTTGGGTAACATAAAAAGTTCCGGTATTTAAAAATTCATGAACCGTATAATCAACTCCATTGATGATTCTACCTGTGTATGTATTATCCCCACCCGATCCAATACCATACTCTGTTGCGAGTCTTGGTTTACGTGCGCCTGAGATGCTCATTGGTCTATGGCGCTACTTGGTACTCAATCCATACATAGCCGCCACCGCCTGCTACACCAGTCAGCGCACCATAAGTTCCTGCTGCGCCACCTGCGCCGACAGTGACAGTGATTCCAGTTCCTGCGGTGACCGCACCGCCAGCGACGACATACGCACCGTCACCTGCCGAAGTAAAGAAGCGTTCTCCGTCACCGTAGTTGGTTGGTGACACAACACCCTTCGCACCACAACCGCTGTTCGCCGCACCTGCCATCTTCATCTTCTCCTGTGGTCCGCCGCCACCACCAAAGTTGGCGTTGATAGGTGCGCCACCTGTTGCGCTAATCGTGCCACTGGCAAACGCAACAGAACTAGTACCACCAGTACCAGCATTAGTTCCCGAACCCAATCCGCCACCGCCACCACGAATGTGTGCCACGGCATAAGTGACACCAGATGGCACAGTCCATGTGTCCGATGATTCAAATCTGTCTACTTTTGTAATCATTTTGCGCTCGTAACTTGATAAGCCGACATAACCTTTGTCTGTTTGCAAGAAACTATATGCTGATGAGAGACCCACACTTTTATCCTCCTATGATTAAGAAACTTGCTTTTCCCAGCCGATCGCCGTGACATTAACGACGCTGTTTGCGTCTGCCAACCCCTCTAATGTTTCTGTTTCTAGCAAAACGATTGCCGTATCCAGTACCATGATATCGTTTGCGCCAATTGGAAGTTGTGACATCAATCTATTTGATGCAACCGCCGCATTACCAATAGCCAAAGATACGGTTCTATCAACCGTATCCGTATTGCAGATAATGATCTGCTTTATAATCTCGCTATAACCAGACGCAGCTGTGCAAACGGTTGTCGTTGCAGTGGTCAACTGTGTTGGACCACCAAGCCTTGCTTCTGTTCTATCTCCTACGGCCATAATTTAATTTGCTCCTTTTAATATTATAACAGCTTTATGCACCGATGTCCATTATGAACATTGCGGCGGCTTGAGAAGTTAGTGGATCACTTGCTATTTGCTTCCATTCTAAACCAGTTGCAGTTGAGGAATTTGCGGCAAGTACTTGTCCATCTGTTCCTGCTGAAAGTTTAGATATTGTATTATCGGCGGTTCCGACTATTATATCACCTTTGGCGTCAAATGTATTTAGTACTACGTTTGTTGACGTTCCGCCAATTTCAACCCAGTATGAATCATAATAAATATACGTTGCACCATTATCTGATTTATACCAAACTTGACCAGTTATCGGAGAAGATGGTGCAGTATCGCTTATTGTGACTGCTTGTGGATTTCCGCCAATTTCAATCCAGTATGAATCATAGTATACATACGTCTTACCGTCATCTGAGTCAAACCATAATTGGCCAGATGTAGGACTACCTGGAGCACTAGATGAAACAGATGCTCCGCCTACTACTGTTTGATTTACCCAGGCTGATCCGTTATATTGTAGAAATTGATTAGTTGCGTCTCCAGTAATTGTTACATCGCCAATATCATTTAATGTTGATATTGTTGTACCTTCGGCATCGGAGTCATTGACCCAAGCTGATCCATTATATTTTAAGACTTGACCAGAGTTAGGAGTTGCTATGTTTACATCGCCAAGTTCAGTTAAATTAATTACTTCAGATATTGAAGACCAGGTTATTCCTGAGTTTGCAGAAGTATTAACTTTTAGATAATATCCATTAGTTGCTGTTCCGCCATCAAGCTTGTTAACGTCAATTGCTGCATTTGCTATGGCGACAGATCCAATACTTAAAACCCAAGCTGTTCCGTTATAAGTCCATGTTTTATCGCCTGAAGTAAAAGTTTCTCCATTTGACGGCGAATTAGAAAATCAATTGGCATTGTAACCTCCGGATGCTATAAAAATAGTAATTGCTTTTTGCTGGCAATACATTAAGTTATCTTAGTTTTGTAGTTGATTTATTTTATAACGAAGATAGGCGCACTCTAAAGCCAAAGCTTCCTCATATCTTATGCCATATCGATTGCCCGCTTCAATCCCATCTTCAGATGACCATTCATCATAACAAAGTATTCCATAGGCAAAGGGGTCTAAGCCATGATCTTCAAATACTTCTTTAACTCTTTGAGCTACAAGCCCAAAATGCCATCTAGCTCCGTCTCCTTTTGTTTCAATAGAATCTTTAAATTTAAACTTAACATATTGAACCTGGCTCCAAGCTTGCATGAGCGCTTCGTCGATTTCTAGGATTAGATCTTTTTCTCTTTCATCAGATGTATTAATTGTTGCTGTGGCGGCAAAAAGCTGAGTCCATCTTCTTGCTGCACCACCTAATGTATAGCTATTGTCTGCTCTTGGTCTCAAAGTTTGAGTATTTGTATTGTTGGCATACAGAGTTAAGTTTGCGGTTCCGTCTGTTGTGCTGCCTCCCGATACTTCTATTCTTGCATCATAGTCATTAACTGATTCATCGTTTCCAGATGTATGTATATCCATGTACCAGGTGGCTGCTGTGTCTTGCCTGCCTAGCTCCATTGTTCCATCGGACCTTATTACCGCGGATGTTTTATTGCTTCTTATAGATTGAATTACGTTTCCAGTGCCCCTGTAATATAGTGCTGTGTCTGCATTGTCTACTCTAAGACCAACAAAACCAGATCCTCTGGCAACAAAGAAAGCCTGAACTTTACCTGTTCCCAAATTTACTGCATCAAAACCCCATGTATAATGATCTCCACCAAATGCTGCTGTCGAGTTTGACTTAGAGTCAACTATTCCAAGTTCGAATCCAGTTGCAGCTGTTGCGTGGGAGTCTGAATTTAATAGTACGTTTGCATTATGTGCCCAGATTTTTGTAAATGGATTGATATAAGCTGTTGCTGATCCTGAAGGAGTTGAAGCTGATTGAGCTGTGCCATTTGCTAAATACCAGCCCTCTACTGTAATAGAAGTTCCATCTGAAGCCCAATCAGTAATAAAGCCGCTATACTTAGTAGCGTGTGCGGTGTCTATCACCATTCCTATTCGTAGTTTTCTTAAATTACTAGCAGATATTGCTGAAGCTGGAACAACTGTTGTAGCGGTATAAGTAGCGTTGCTTAAGGTTAGAGTAGGTGGAGGACCCAAAATATCAGCAAACACGGAAACAGCGTCTCTGTCTGTATATTGAGAAAGCTGTGCTTCGTTTGTAAGTCCAAGAATCTCTGCTCCATTGTTGTGATCATAGCTATCTGGATACAATCTTATGGCCATACCAATAGCATTATCTTCAGTTCCATAAGGTATGCTAGAGATTCTTTGTCCAGGTCTATATAATTTTCCATTCAAGTTTTGAGTATTAATTATTTTTGCGGTTCTGTCGACTACCCAAATTACTTCTCTGCCACCAGTATCAACTAAACTACCTAAATTATAAGTACCTTCTGGAACATACACAAAAACACTTGGGGCTCTTTGTATTCCATTATCATCAAAAGTTATTGCTCCTTCGTTATATGTAGCAGCGGCAGAAAAAGCTGATGTATCATCAGTTGTTCCATCTCCAGTTGCTCCAAAATCTTTTACATTTGCTTCTTCGTTATGGAGTCTAAAATACTGGCTGCCATCTGCTGTTACTTCCCAAACGTCCTTTGTTTCATTCCAGCGCAAAAATACATCCGAAGAATCTCCTCTTTCTACTTTAAAAGATCCATTAAGAGTTGGAACTCCTGTTGTATTGGCATTTACTGTGATGGTCGAATCATTAACGGAAAGCGTATTTGAGTTAACAGTTGTTGTAGTTCCTTGAACCGTTAAGTTTCCGTGTTAATGTTAAATCTTGAAACTGTACTGTTGCTGCTGTACCTAAAGATTGAGGTATAACTCCATTAGCTAACTTAGCTGAAGTAACTGCTCCATCAAGAATTTTTGTGGTCGTTACAGCATTTGTTGAAATTTTAGCTTCTGTAACAGACAAATCATTTAACTTTGAAGTAGTTACAGAACTATCAGATATTTTTGCAGTTGTTACAGAATTACTAGCTAATTTAGATTCAGTTATTGCTGCATCAGATATATCTGCCGATGAGGCGATGTCGCCTACTTCAATCCAGTGAGAGTCATAATAAATAAAAGTTTCTGCAGTTGTTGAATTAAACCACAATGATCCATCTAAAGGAGAAGTCGGTGGATTGTCTCCAACTTGCATTCTTGCGCCAGATGCTGTTCCACCAATCTCAATCCATTGAGAGTCGTAGTACAAGAACGTTCTTGCTGTTTCGGAATCAAACCATATATTTCCCTCAGATGGAGAAACTGGAGCGGTTGTAGAAACCGTTATATTAGATGATTCAGTTGCAGGAGCAAATTTAGCTCCGATTAAACTTTAATATTTGATTAGAGCTAGCGCCAGATGGATCAATTTCAACTCCGGCGATAGAAGCGGTTGAACCGACAACTAGGCCGTTTTTAACTACAAAATCTTTATCTGACACTAAAGTTCACTATCCCTCTAGTTTAATAAAACTATTAAATTGTTTTAACTATCTCTAGCTAATATCTTACACTGCAATCAATGTTCTTGCAACTTTAACTGTAGCATTTGTTGATGCTGCGTCTGTGATTGTAACTCTTAAGAGCACATCATTTGAAGAAATTGATGTTGAAACAGTAAGCGGAATTCTTGTTCCGCCAAGTTCAATTACTGCATACTCTGAAAGATATGAGTCTGTGCCATCATGAGCCAAGAGCACCTCTGAAGAAGTGTACTTAGAACCTTGAGTAACTTGGACTAGATACTTAGCTGTTCTGTATACGGTGTTATCAAAGCTATCTACCGTTGTAACAGTATTAACTGTAACTGATTGGGTTGAAGTATTAAGTTCACCTGTTCCAGAATCAAGAGTAATTGCTCCAGAAGCAACGTTTGCAAATGTTACAGATGCAGATGTTGCTACGTCCTGGCCAATTGACAAAGATATTGTATTTGCTCCGTCATCATATGACTTTGTTACACCAGTTCCAGCAGTTAGTGCGGTATTTACCGCATCTTGAGCTGCTTCATCAAAGTCTGAAACTTGAGTTGAGTTTATGGATATTGATGCGTTGCTTGCTCCAGTTAAACGACCCTGGGCATCCACTGTAAATGTAGAGACCGTATCAGTTGATCCATACGAACCTGCTGCCACTGTTGTATTTGCCAGTGTAACTGTAAATGTTCCACCTTCGGTTCCGGTATTAGATACTGATATTCCAGTCCCAGCTGCAACTGCTTCAACGTAGTCTCCTGCTGTATTTGAACCTAGCGTTATTGTTGAATTAACCCATGCGGAACCAGTGTACTTTAGGAAATCATCTCCAGATGGTGATGTAAGAGTTACATCGCTAACATCATTAAGAGAATTAATTGTTATACCAGAAATATCATCAACAGTGGCTATATTGGCGAATGTATTGCCATCTGAGCTGATCTGCCATTTGTCTGCTGTTTCATCCCACTTAAGGACCGCATTATCTGATGATCCACGCTCAACTTCAATGCCGGCGTCTAATGTTGGTGTCCCTGTAACATTGCTGTTAAGTACTACTATATTGTCTTCAACGGCAAGTGTCTCAGTATTAAGAGTTGTTGTATTGCCCTGAACCGTAAGGTTTCCAGTAACAGTAAGATTTTGACCTATTGTTACGTTGTCTGGCAAGCCTATTGTTATAGCTCCAGCTGAAGCTGATACTTCAACTTCATTTGCTGTACCAGTGAGTGAAGTTACTGCATTGCTAGAAAGGTCGCTAATTTGTGATGCTGTAATTGAAATTGTTGTGTTTGCAGCGGCGGTTAGGCGACCCTGTGCATCAACAGTAAATGTTGCAACAGAATTAGCTGCCCCATACGATCCAGCTGAAACTGCTGTATCAGCAAGATCTAGAGTTACGGCACCAGATGTACCGCCACCACTAAGACCTGTTCCTGCAGTGACTGACTCTATATCGCCAGCATCGTTTGTGAAGCTAATGACACCAGTTGTAGAGTTATATGATAGATCTCCACCTGCACTGATTTGAGCTCTAACGTTTGATTGGAAATCAGAAACCTGACTTGCAAGAATGCTTATTGCATTTTCTGAGGCGGCTGTTAGGCGACCTTGTTCATCTACAGTAAATGTTACTGCTGTATTAGAATCTCCATATGTTCCTGCGGTAACTGCTGTATTATCAAGAGATACTGTTACCGTATCTGTATCAGATGTTGCTGTGCTTAAACCAGTTCCACCAGCGATTGTGAGCGTATCAGAACCTGAAGTAATCGTCTTGCTGGAGCCGCTATCGGCGGCTACATCAAATGCGGTAGCAACGTTGGCTATTGCATTATCAGTATATGTTGCTGCGTTTGACTGTGCGCTAGATGCTGCGCCGTAGGCGTCATAGGTATTTGCGGTTACTTCAATCGTTGGAGTAGAGCCTTCTCCTCCAGCATTGGATATTGTAATACCTGTACCTGCTGTTACATTGGATACATAATCACCAACTGTATCAGTAGAAAGATTTACTGGATCATTGATCCATGAGTTACCATCATAGCGAAGGAAATCTCCGTTTGCTGCATTTGTTATTGTTACGTCGCCCAAGTCATCAATCGAAGCTATTGAAATCGTAGTTCCAGAAACGGCAGCATAAACGCTTACTCTTACTGCATTTGATGCTACTGCTGCAGAAAAGTCAAGCGTTACACTTCCAGTAGTTGTTGCTTCCCAGCGAACATCAATGACCTCATATGGGCTCGATGCGTTGCGGGCAACTACAACAACATCTCTTGTTCCAAGATTGTGACTTATTGTGTATGAACTATTTGTTCCATCGCCAATTGTTTCAGAATGGATAGTTCCTTCAATTGTGTTTGTATCTGGACCAGGTGCAAATTTTGTTCCATCAAACTTTAAAACTTGATTTGTGGTTGCGTTAGCTGTATCAATTTCCGTTCCATTAACGAAAAGAGTGGTTACATTTGCTTGTGTTGTTTGAATTGTTGAAGGAAGAGAAAGAGTGTAAACGCCACTAGTTGCGTTTGCGGAAACTGATACTTGATTAGCTGTACCAACAACATTGGAGATAAGGTTTACTCCGGATTATTGCGTTTGCTGTGCTATTCTTATAGAATAACTTTCCATCAGCTACGTTGATTGCCAATTCTCCAAGAGTGAGGGACTCTGGAGCATTGTTTGCTTCATCAGATCTCTTCAACAAAAGTGTATTATTTACAGCAAAAATGGAACCACTAAAAGCCACGATTTTCTCCTTAAAAGATTAATTTAAATCACTAAGTATAGTAATATTTTTAAAATATATACTCACACTAGTTTAATATAGTTTATAATTATTTTTTACAAAAGTCAAATTTAACCCATCACAACAACTGTGTAAGCGTTGGCGGAGACTGAAGCCGCAAACGATACTGTAATAGTGTCAAGAGTAGTTCTGGCTACGCTTGATGTGACTGTTTCATAAGTCGAATTATCATATATTTCAACAACTAAATCTCTAGTATTTAAATTATGAACTACAGAATAAGACGATGCTCCATTGCCAATTATTTCAGTATATTTGGTCACTGTAGTTACAGGTGGCGCAGCTGTTCCTATTTCAATCCACTGAGAATCATAATAAATAAAGGTTCTAGCACTGTTAGAATCAAACCAAAGTTGACCTAGAAGTGGAGTAGAAGGTGTAGCAGAAGAGACTATAGGAACTCCAGTTGCAGGAACTGCCGGCGTCCATTCTGATCCACTCCAGTATAAGAAATCTCCACTTGATGGAGTAGCAGAACTAACATCTGTTAAGTCAGAAAGAGCTGCAACTGTAGACGCTAATCCTGGAACAAATTTAGTTCCATCAAATCTTAATACTTGATCAGTGCTGCTTGCTCCGCTTGGATCAATTTCTATTGAATCGACAAAAAGAGTTGCAGTAGTTACTGAATCAAAATTTGGAGTTGCAGAAACAGCTATTTCTGGAGAAATTGAACCTAATCCAATATCATTACTTAAGACTATATTGTTTCCTGCAGATATAGACTCAACATAATTTCCATCAGTATCTACTCCAAGATTTACTGCATCATTTATCCATGTAGCGCCATTCCATCGCAAAAAATCACCATCGTTTGCCATAGAAATTGTAACATCGCTCAAATCATTTATTGAAGCTGTTGATAGAGCTACTGTGTGATCGTGTAAATCATGTCTGGCAGTTGTTAAATATTGAGTATGGTCATCGTCAGATAGACCCGTCATTGAACCGTGATCAGAGACTGGTGTTGTTGGAATTGAGTCCCCAGAAGAAGTTACTCTTCTTAAGTCATAAATTCCACGAATTGCTGTATTTACTGAATTAGTAAAAGAGTCTGTTCCTTGAAACACGACTTTGTGTAACGGGCGGAATTCAAAAATTGGAAACCCGTCAAGATTAAGGTCTTCCCAAATGGCTGCTTCTGCTTCGCCAATGGTATTATATGAAGCCTGTCCCATGATTGCAATGACTGGCTCATTCAAGTTATTTGTAGCAATAATCCAAGAGATCGCAAACTTGTTATTGTCAATATCTGTTGTTGACCAGTTTGGCGCACTGTATGAATTATATTTAGGGCGAGATGTGCCTTGTTTAAATGCAAACTCTGTTGCTACATCTTTTGTCCAGTGCGAGTTTAGCTTATAAAATACTGGTATTTCTGCGTTGCCTTGTAGTGTTTGCTCCCACGTATCAGCTGTAGGAGTCTCGCTATGAACAATGTCAACTTGTAAATCTTCATCAAAGAAAGTTCCATTTGCGATGTCAAATTTGGCGTGCGCATCGCTACTGCCATCTCCATCTATACTGTAATTATTTACGCCAAATCCACTAGCTATTACTGCTCCACGAGTTCTATGCAGATACTCATGAGTTGCCCAATCTAAAGTAATTCCATGACGCTCGTCGGCAAAGAAATATGCTTTTGAATCTGTTTGATTCCAGTATATATACGCTGTAGGAGTGTCATTTTCCCAATCAAAATAAGTTGTTTTATAATTTAATACTCCAGTATTATCGAAATAAATATAATATAATCCAGATGTCGTTGGTAAAGTCGTTGATTCTGTAGATGTTTTTACGTATCTTATACCCTTGCACCATACTGTATAGCTACTAGAAGCTGGAGATATTGTAAATTGTCTTGTGGATTCGTTAAACGAAATAACGCTATCTGCCTTATTCTCGTGACCAATTGGCTCTGAAGATGGAAATACACTATTTACCCACGTACTTCCATTGTATTGCAGAAGCTGACCATTTTGCGCTGATGTGATAACAACATCTGCCAATTCATCAATATTGTGAGTAGATATACTCGAAATATTTCCAGTAACATTTCCAACAAAATTTGCTGTTACTGTATTAAAGATTACATTGGCTGAAGAAGAAACGTCTTGACCAATCGAAATAGTTGGAGAAGAACCTTCTCCTGAATTATTAGAAAGTGTTACTCCAGTTCCAGAAACTAAAGACTGAACATAATCTCCTACGGTGTCTGTCCCAAGATTTATTTCATCATTAATCCAAGTAGATCCGTTATAACGAAGATAATCTCCATTTGAAGAATTAGATAAAACAACATCTGCTAAATCATCTATCGAAGCTGTTTCTATAGAACCAATATCGTAATAATTAGTTCCATCATTTGTAAATTGCCATTTATCAACTGATTCGTTCCAGCGGATTACGACATTATCTTCACTGCCACGGTTTACTTCTACTCCAGCATTTAAACCATCGGGAGGAACTCCAGTTAATCCAGAGTTAAGAATAATTATATTATCTTCAACAGTTAAAGTTTCTGTATTGATAGTGGTAGTGTTGCCAGAAATTGTTAGATTGCCAGAAATTGAGATATCAGAATTTATCTGTACACTATCTTCAGTTTGTATCAAAGAATCATTTGGCTGAGACCAATTTAAAGAAGTATTGACAAGAATATTTGAAGTATTTTTATAATACAATACCCCATTATATGGGTCTATTGCTATCTGTCCTTGAACTATATTTGGCGTTGGCATTATTTTTACCTTCTGTTTCTAAAAATAATTAGAAGGTTCCGCCATCAATAACTGAATTGCTAATAGTTACGTTGCTGAGAGAACCACCCGTAATACTTACATTGCTTGCATCTTGAATGGCAATTGTTCCAAGGCCAAGAGTTGTTCTTGCTGCTGATGCATTTGCGCTTGCTATTAAGCTTCTACCATATGCGGTAAGGTCGGCTAGACTTGCTGTGCCAGAACCAGTAAAGTATGGAAGTTTATCGGCGGCCGAAGTTAAGCCAGCTATTGCTGCAAGCTCTGCGTCATATGCTTGTACATCTGTGCCTATTGCTAATCCAAGATTTGTTCTTGCTGCTGATGCTGAAGTTGCGCCCGTACCACCATGACTTATTGATATGGTCGAAGCGTTCCAAGTTCCAACTGTTACTGTGCCAAGAGAAGTTAGGCTAGAATTTACTACAGAAGAACCAAGAGTTGTATTGGAAAGAACTGTAGATCCTGCGATCATATAAGTTTTTCCAGAAGCTACGTCAATATTTTCTGAAGCTGTCCAGGCATCGGTTGAATCAACCCAGTTAAATGTTTTTTCAGTATCTCCTAAAACTGTTATTCCTGCTCCATCGGCGGCTGCATCTGATGGACTTGACGTATTGGCAAGAACTATATTTTTGTCTTCTACAGTTAGAGTAGACGTATTTAAAGTTGTAGTGTTTCCTTGGACTAACAGATCTCCAGTAACAGTCAAGTTATTGGGTATTGTTACGTCATTTGCCAATGAGAATGTCACGTTTCCATTTGAAGCGGAAACAACAATTTCATTAGACGTACCAGTTACCGAAAGGACACCTTCGTTTGTGACAGTATATGTTCCGCCTTCAGTTCCCGTATTTGAAACAGAAATTCCGGTTCCGGCAGAAACTGATTCTACATAATCTCCATTTGTATTTGTACCAAGATCAATTAAAACAGCACTAGTTGATGCGGCAGTTAGTCTTCCTTGAGCATCTACTGTAAAGCTAGGAATATGCGTTGCGTTTCCGTATGATGCTGCCGTTACAGCTGTATTGTCAAGATTAACGGTAACTGCATTATTTGATACAACTGATGTCAAACCAGTGCCACCAGATATTGTTAACGTGTCAGAGCCTGAAGTGATCGTTGTGTTGGAACCTGAGTCTCCAGCAACGTCGAAAGAAGTTGCAACAGCACTAATATTTGAATTTACATTTGCAATTAATTCGTCAACATAAAGTTTTGTTGTTGCGTGTGCGTTTGCGGACGGTGCTTCAACAGATACTGTTCCCGTAAATGTCTTATTGCCAGAAATTGTCTGATTACTGGTTAGAGTTGCAAATGCTCCTGAGCCAGCAATTGGTATAACTGTTGTGGCGCTTCCACCAGCTCCACCTGTGCCTTTTCCGTAGTAAAGAACGTCACCGACTTCATTAAAGGCTAGTTCTGCGTTTTCTAGACTAGATGGGGCGTCCGCTGAACCTGACGCTCTTCTTTTAATTCTTAGTATATTAGCCATGCCTAGAAGTTCCCTCCGTCTACTAAATTTTCTTCATTATAATTAACCCAAGCCGTACCGTTATAACGCAATACTTGCCCACTACTTACTGAATTAATAGTAACATCGGTTAAACCATTTAATACTGATTGATTTAAAATATTAGTTTCTGCTTCTATTATTCTATCTTTAACAGTTAAATGAGATCCAGCTGGATTTAATCCCAAAACTGTTTGTATTGCCTCTACTGCGTCATTTAAATCTGAGTGCTGCTGATGGTGAGGTACTGTAGGAGAGTCTAACCTATCAGAGGTAGTTGGATTTACAAAATTATCTAATGCTGAAGGATATTGTATTGGCACTTTCAATCCTTAAATTGATAGAATTTTTGTAGATTCTTCATTCCAAAATATAGTAACAGAACTAACTGTATTTAAACCTGCATAAGGTAAACCGTCAGAAGTATCAATATAAAATATAAGTCTTGCATTTGCGTCTGACGGTTGATACTGATATAGCGCTATTGCGTCAAATGAAGATCCATCATATTCTGTTAAGGTAACGTTGTCTGCATCTAAAATTCCATTAGTGCTTGTTACCGATGTAATTGCTTCTGATCTTCTAACTATTCCATTAGATGGAATATCGGCTACATATTGATCGGTATTTTGATCTGGAGTATATTCTGGGTTTTTTAGCAGAAGTACTTTTAATTGATCAGTTAATACATTTATTTGACCATTTAATAATGCTTCTTTTGCTTTTTTATAAACAAAATTTGCCATTATATTCCAATATCTTTAGATATTTTAATTCTATATTTATAACCCTGTTCAAAATAATTTTTACCAGGAGTAAAATATGACGGAGTTGCATCTTCTAACGACGGAAAATCTACATAGACTTCTGGCTTCCAGGAATGCATCTTTACTTCTGCATTTAATGTTTCCCAACGAGAAGGTGCTTTTTGTATTTTCTTTCTTTGGCATTGAAAATATTTGTTTGTTAAAAAGTTTGAGGCTGGTCTTTCGTTGAAAACTATTGCTACTCTTCCATCGTTATAATCATTTTCTAGATAAAATTCTCCATCAGATGGAATTGTCTCTTCAATATAAAAGTTTGGATTTTTTGCTATTATAGAATAGCTAACATCTATATCTGTTTTGATAGATTTATCTTCAATTAAAACAGGAACAAGTCCAGGATCCTGCACCTCTATAGCATTAGGTGTTGCTCCACAATTTGCCCAAGTAAATTCAATTTCTTCTGTAGCAACTACATTGCCCGAAGCATCAACTAGATTTTCTGAAATTATGCAATAGTCTGTATTCTCACTTAACTCTGTGGTTCTCCAATATAGAGTTAAGATTCTTGAAATCTGATTATAATCTTTTATTGTATTAATTGTCTCAAAGGGTGCAGAGACTTGTGTTGGGGTAGCGCCTGCTACAACTACTTTAAAGTTTTCATTCTTTAAAGAAGATATTTTTATTGTTCGACCAAATTTAATGGAAACTGAGTAACAGCCAACAATAGCTTGATCAATAAGATATAGTGCCACTTAGAATCTCCAAATCACTAACTAAATACAATAGTAATCACTTATCCATAAATACTAAAACGAGGGGCCGAGATTTCTCTCGGGCCCCTCGTCTAGGGTTGTAACTATAACTACCCTAAGGTCAGGCCATTTCGTTGGTGACCTGTACTTCGTAGTTACGAGCTAGTCTGACGTTCTTAGCCACTGTGATTCCCTCACCGTCGCCGAGCATTACGATGTCATAGCGCTCCTTCATCTTCATTGCACGGATGTCACGGCTTGGATCATCAAACTGATCTGTGCTCATGTCTTCCTTGACGAGGAGTGTTCCGACTTCGTTGCGGTCAATTAGGAATAGGTCCGACTTAGCAGGTGTTGAACCACTCTTAGCCGTGAAGCTTACGAATGGTGACACTATAACGTTGAGACCCATTGGGGCTGTAGCGTTAAGAGCGCCATCTGCTGACTGTGGACGGTAACCCCAGCTTGTGTTGACTGCAGCTGCGGAGCCACCAGCATGGAAGATGCTATCCTTAAGGAAGATCGACCACATTAGTGGGTGAAGGATGAAGTCTGTTGGAACATGGTTCTCAGCCATCAAAACGGCTGCCATGTCAACAATGTCATCCCAAGTGACTGTATTATTCAGTGCACCGTTGATGTCACGACCAGTTGTCTGGGCGTATGAGCCAGTGTTGTCGTTGTCAAAGACGATTGTTGCAGCGTCCTTAAAACGGCTAAGGGCAATTTGTTCCTTCAAGCGAGCCATTGCACGGCCAGCAGCGCGGACATGGAGGCCTACGATATCCCAAAGTGAGTCAGCAATTACTTCCTCTGTGAAAGCTAGCTTGACACCCTTCTTGGAGACCTTTCCTTCCACCTGCTTTGCAAATGCGAGGGCTTGCTCTGGGTATTCTTGTCCTTCTGGAATCTCGGCAGCTTGAATTGCATTAACTGCTGGGAACTCCAAAGAACGCCCTTTGCCAAGGCGAACTGTGGAAAGAAGAGGCGTCACCAACAATTGTGGTTCTGCAGCTTCCTTTAAGGTACGAGAGATAACTTTTGGAAACAAAGCTGCAGCATCGGATGATGCAAATGCCTCTTTAATTGTTACCCTGTTTTCTCCGTCGATGTACCCGTCCTCAGATAATGCAGCTTCCCAAGCTGGGAGCCCAGAGAGGAGTTCTTGGATTGTCTTACTCATCTTAGGATTTTCCTCCTGTTATCTTTCTTTATAGGGTCAAGTTGACGCGGAATGCGCCAATGACATTGTTTACATCCAGGTTAGCGCGTATACCGAGCTTACCACTGTAGGCACCTGAGCGTGTGAGCTCAAATACTGTCTTTAGTGCACCTGGATCTGATGGGAGTTGCATGTAGGAAAGGAGGCCGTCATCAAAGTTCGTTGCGAACTTCTCTACCTCAATTACCTTACCAACTTGCAACCATGGGTAGTCACCTGCATCGGCATTTGACAATGCCACTGGGCGACCCATGTGATCTGCTCTGACGAGTGAACCAACTGCTACATCGGCGTTTACGCCATCAACCATTGGATACTCAACGTAACCATGGGTGATGAAGCCTGCGCCTTGCGAGGTTCCCTTGTCAAATGGACGATAAAGGTCATACTGAGCGCAACCAATTGGCTTTGAGTAAGCTGCTACTGCAACTGTATCTGTTGAGCCTGTTGTGGTGCTTGGTGTGGCTCCATCTAGTGGATCCCAACCGCTCATTGTATCACCCCAGGTAACGCTTCCACTTGTTCCGTTTGCTGGAACAACTCTTGCATCACCATTGCTGTCTGCGACTACTGAGAGAATTGTTCCCTTTGTAAGAACGATCTCAAAGCGGTCATCTTCTGAATCCAGGTACCATGTTGGCAAGCCAGGATGTGGAAGCAAGTAAGCTGCTGGAGCAATGCCCTCAGAAACTACGAAACGACCGGCACCTGTTTTGGCATGTACCTTACGGAATTTTGCTAAACTCATTTTTTTTATCTCCTATCAGATTATTAGAGTTTACGTCTACCCATTAGGGCATCTACGAAAAGCTGCTCAAAGCTTCCTTCAGCTTTGACTTCCTTTTCTTCTTGCTTTTCATCAACTGTAACAACGTTTTGTTCTTCTGCTACAGCCAATTCTGATTCCATTGTTGGAACTTCAAAAGCTTTTGTCTTTTTCTCAGGAAGCTTTGCGAGATCTCTTAAGCTATCGGCCAAAGAAGATGCTGTTCTTGTAGCATGATCCTCGACTAGCTTATCTCTATCGCCTGCTGATTCTAAGCCAAGAGCAATCTTGGTATCAACAACTCTTTCTGCAAGAGTCTTGTGAAGTGCTGCTTTTAAGCGAGCATTTTCTTCCTGCAAAGACTTGATCAAATTTTGACTCTCGTCATCTCCTTGCTCAGCGCCTTCGTTTTCTTGGGCAGTGAGGTCATCGGATTTGATCTCCTCTTTTTCAGGACTTTCTGCATCAGCTTTTTCTTCTGATGCTTCTGGTGACTCTTCGGCTTTTTCAGAATCAACAGCTTCTTCAGCTTGTTCTTCCGCTTTTTCCGAATTGTCATCAGAAATCTCTTCCTGCTTTTGTTCTTCGGCAGGTTGTTCAATGTTCTCTTCAACATTTTCTTCAACAGCATTTTCTTCTGCTGGCTTTTCTTCTACTGTATCCGTAGAAGCTGCGGCAATTGTAGAGAGATCCTGACTTAGCTCTTCTGCTACAGTCAGAATATCTTCCTTTACCTGAGCGTCTTCCATACTTATATTCTCCTCAGATGTTGTTTTATTTGAATCTTTATTAAATAGTAATGATTTCTCTATACTATTGCTATTTTCGCTTTCTTGAATGGCCATTGCCGCCAAGAAGGCTCCTTTTGTATGTAGGTAAACTGGTCTTGATTCTTTCTTCTTCATATTCTTAAGAATGGACTCGTTTTCCTCTAATGATATAATATCTTCTTGATCCATGTGGAGAACAAAAGCACTACTTCTTGCAACCCAATTATCTGAGTCTGCCAAGGCGACTTTATCTCCTGGAGCCTTTGCGTTTCTAACTCCAGATCTTTGATCTGCTGGTTGATTGACGAAAGAATACTCTTTAAATGATATATCCTGCATGTCTATAAAGGCTAATTTTCCCTTATAAACTTGTCCTCTTTTATACTTTGGGAACTTTGGCCTTCCATTGGCGTCTTCTTTGGCCAGGTCATCTCCGGATATGGAGCAGACTGCCTTGCCGGCTCTTCCCCCTACTGAACCTGTAAGGTATCTTTTATCTGCTATCTTTTGAGCTGCAACTGGGTCAGTAATTGCTATTTGCAATCTTACGTAAGCTGCCCCATCTTCTTCTTTTTCCATTTTTGCGGCCATCACTCTGCCTATGGGCTCAGAGCTTAAATCATGATTCATAATGATTGGCTTTGGATAGGGCTCAACCCATGACTGGAGAGCCTTTTCTAGCTCTGCTGATGAATAATTATTATAATTTGCTGTTAATCCGCTCGTGGATAGCAGCTACTTCTATTATTAAACCATGGTTAGCATTGAAGTTTTCAGAAAAATTATATTTAGACTCGGTCAAGTCAGGAAACTCTACCGTAAAACTCTCTATAAAATCAAAGCTCATTTTAAACCTCTGGATTGAACTATAAAATATAGTACATTTCTTTTTATAACATTAAACAATTTTATATAAATATATCAGACTTTTGATAGGTTGTCCAGTAGTTCAGAACTTCTTAAGTCTTTATTTTGCCTATACTCTTTTAGGTGAACTGGAGACATTATATGAGGAGAGTATATGTACGATGCGCTGTACAGACTGTAGTTCTTAGTTGCTGCGTTTTTAGACCAGCCTAAGTCTTCACCTTGTTGGTGAAATTCATAATCTACATTCATATAAACATCTTTTGACATCATTTTTGCTGCCATTATTATATCCGATTGAAAGTAGGTTCCTATTGGATAATCTTTTCTTCTAAATGCTTTTTCGCCAGCTTTATCTTTCCAGGACATTACACTTGGATAATCTTTTCCTATTGGGGTCATGTACATCAATGGAGAAACGGCGTCTGCTCCATTTTGAATATGGGCTATTAGAAGTTCTAGAGTGTTTGGATTCTCTATCAAAATATCTGAATCTAAACTAAAGTAAAAATCAGGCTTAATATCTCTGACTTTAGATAATATTGAATTTCTCATATTAATCATATTGTGGTATTTTGACAGAGTCCACTGCCTACCATTATTTTGATGCTCAAAATGAGGAATGTCTTTTCTTTCAACTATTTCAAATAGTGGAATATTTTTGTCAATTCGCTTCCAAGCCAACAAAGACTGTACTGTAGGATTATCATCTGGAGATACTTCAAAAACAAATCCTATTTCAGACATATGAACAGATTGTTTCAGTATGCATCTGATCCAATCTGGAAGAATCCAATCTCTTTTATAGATTGGGCAGCCTATGATTAATTTCATTGATCTGAGTCTTTAAGCTTCTCTTCTTTTGGCTCTGACTTTTTATTTGAGACTTTCTTTTCAACTTGTTCTTCGACTTTTTTTGGTTCATTTTTTACTTCTGGAGTTTCACTTTGATCATCCTCGCTTGAATTAAAAATGATATCAAAACCTTCTGCAAAGGCATCTACTATTTCAGAAAGAATCTGCATAGCAAGACGTAGCTGATTGTTTTCAACTGCTGTTTTAAAACCTTTAATTGCATCTTCTTCTTGAAGATATGTTTTTGAAAGTTCGGACATAATTACTAGACTCATTTATTATCTTTTTCCTTTTTTTCTTCTTCAGTGTACACTACATTATAGTCTTTTTCTAAAACATTTTCAATCACAGACAACCATGTTAAATCTGATCTTCTAATATTTGGAGAAGTGTTTCTTCCATTTTGATTTGCTGGACGGGTTGCATTACCAGCGCCTCTTCTTCTATTCGGCAGGTTTCTTGCTCCTCCTGTTGAGGAATCTTGCTTGTCTGAATCAGCTGTGGTTTTCATTTGAGCTTGAGCGTTCATCATATCCATCTGAAGCTTACTTTGCATTGACGCAAACAGCTCACTGTCGTCAAATTCTGGATCAAGATTAAGCTCTAATCTTGCTTCAGAGATTCCTATCAAATTATTAACAAATTTTTGTATAATATGAGTTTCTTTTTTAACTTGAGTATCTACGTCTATTTCATTGAACTTGAAGAAGCACCTGTCTGAGATGCCTTCGGTTGATGGATTTAAAACTGGATCGTATCCTGCTTCAAATAAGAGTTCATTAAAGATGTGAAGTCTAACAGCTTCTGAAAAAAGTTTTTGATATTTTTTAATCTTATCATACAAGGCTACATCTAATCTGTCAGTCACAGATCTGTTGCCGCCATTCATACTCATTCCAAGATGATGGGGCGCTAAGCCAAGACCAACTGAAACTCTCTCTTTGAAGTGCTCTAAGTATGGACCTGCGTCTAAAACCTCTTTTCCTGCACCAACTATGTCTATAGTGTGTCTATGGGGAAGTATTAGTCCACCTTCTGATCTTAGATTCTCAATTTCAGCTGATGCTCTGTCTATTTCATCAGGTTCAGCTGGCTGCTCGGGAGTGCCAATAGTATATTTGTATAATGGAAATAGTTCTCTGTGAACTAGATTTTGTATATCTTCTTCTAGCTGTCTAAGTGCGACTACATCATCAAGAACGTTGCTTAGAAATGGAGTTCCAAAAGCTCTTCCGGTCTTTTTATCAACAGATATATGAATCACTCTATCTGCGGCCCAAACTGGATCTCTATCTGTTGGTGAATAAGTGAGTGGATCAGTAGACTGCTGATATGCTTTTGGTCTATTAAACTTATCTCTTAAAATTCTAACTTGTTCGGTTGGTATCAAATAATATCCAACAATTGGTTGAGTTGAATTTATTGGAGTAAGTTTTTCAGGAAAATATTCTGATATATCTCCTCTAGCCTTTACAATAAAGGCGTTTCCAAATTTAAATAACTGATCTGAAACTTCTTCAAGAAAATCCATGAAAGGTCTCTTCATGGCCATTTCTATAAAATCTATTCTCTGATACAAATAAGAGACAGCTTCAGGATTTTCTCCCGTTACTTGCCAGCCTTCTTTCCAAAAGAGTTCTTTGTATTTATTTATAGCTTGACGAACATAGGAGTCTGTATCAACAGCTTGCATGATACGATCAAAGTCATAGGGCGAAGGCTCAAATGTTGATCTTTTATTATAATACCAAGTTGAACCTTGATAGCCCAAAGCTAGGGCAGCAACCTTCATTGTTTTTGGTATCAACCTAACGTCTTCTGGATCTATTGTTTTGGCTACAAAACGTCTGCCTGAAACATTATCCGTAGAACGAAATGGCAGATAATCTAAAATGGCCATTTTTTCTCCTATAAAAGCTATTTAAATAGTAGCCCTAGGGCTAGCTTTTATAACTTACTTTTGCTCTATGCCAGCTCTTTCGAAGGTATTCTTAATAATAAGACCCTTTACAGCTTCAAGCCAAAAGATAGTTTCCGACTCTGGAAAGTCACTTCTATACGAAAGATTCTTGTCGCTAATCTTAATTTCTATTGCAAACTCTGACTTTTGCTCTTGTGTATTTTCTTCTGACATTTTACTTTTTTCCTCTCATGTTATTAATTATATTTGTTAACTGTTTAATTGTAGCATCTTTTACAACTAGCTCGGTAGTCAATTGAGCAAGTTTTTCTTGAAATGACGCAATAATTAAATTTACATCTAAACTGGAATCTTGTTGAGAATTATTAGATTCTAATTTATTTTTTTCTTCTTCTAAGGACATTTGATCTCTTGTACTTTCGATGCTTTCTTCTGGAGATGAATAATCATCTATGTCAACTTGGCTCTGCCAACTAGGTCTTTGGTTTATTTTTGACATCTTCCAATTATACCATTTTTTTGAACTCATTAGTCAATTTTACCACTATTTTTTCAAATTATCAATACCTGTTTTAACTCAGTCAATACTTATATTTGCAATTTCTGTAGTTTTTATAATTTTTAACTATTATATCCCAATTGTTGCTCCAACACCCTAATTCTTCTGCGAAGATCTTGAATATTCGCAACGCTCAATGCCAATATATCAAGATGTTTATACATCGTGACTTCGCCATCACCGTTCTCTTCATAATTATAAATTGAAAGCATACCGTCGCTTGCTTCTTCAACCTCTTCTGCTATAAATCCAATATCAGTGGAAGACTCTCTTCGCAATTTTTCTTCATGGGATTCTTCTCTAAATAGCGCAGGATTGTGTTTCCAATTAAATGTTCTTGGTTTAAGTTTATCAATTAATGAAATATTATTAAAATCTTGTATATTTTCTTTTAATTCTCTTTTAGATGTCTGCCTAATAACTTCTCCATTTAGAACTGAGAGTGGAGTCCCAGAACCGCCAAATGTTGTAAGACCGATTATCTGTCTTGCCGATGTAAACTGATTTAAATTTACAAATAGTGACTGGCCAGCAATCCACATGCTACCAACATTACTTGTGTCAATAAAAAGACCTTGCGAACCACCAGCAAATATATAACACTGGGTTGCAGTACCACCTGCATCTGTGCCAAGTAAAATTTGACCTCCATCTATTGGTAATAAAATTCTGCCTCCAACTTGAAGTGAAGATCCACTAATACTTACACCGGTAATATTAACTCCATTAATATCAGTTGAATTTATTGTGCCACCAACGAGCAAGTCTCCAGAAATAGAACCTGAAGTTGCGTTTATTTCTCCTGTTATCTCCGCATTTGTTGCCGTTAAGGCTCCACTAGAAGTGACTTTAAATGTTCCGCCATTTATATCGATTGACGTTCCGGAAATAGTGCCGCCAGAAATCAAGTCTCCAGAAATGCTTCCAGATGTGGCGCTAAAGTCTCCCGCACTGTTTACCTTAAACGGTGCCGCGGCGTATGTTGACGCTCCCAACCACATGTTTCCTGTCGAATCGACATGAAAAGAAGTGGCGTCTGATCCCCCAATGTCTATAGTTCCTCCACTTAAAGCTCCACTGAAAGTTCCCCCAGCCGCAGAAAGATCGCCAGAAAAAGTTCCCCCAGCCGCAGAAAGATTTCCAGAAAAAGTTCCCCCAGCCGCAGAAAGATTTCCAGTAAAAGTAAGATTTGTTCCATCAAAATACAAATACTTAGTAGATGATCCAACTTTGAATTGATCTGATACAGCTGTGTCAGTATCATTTCTTCTCCAGCGGTTGTCAGCATTTATATATACTGATTCTGCTTTTAGTCCACCTCTAATTGAAGCCGATGAGAACTCTGCATATCCATCGCCTGCTATTATCCAACCATCTGTTCCTGTTGTCCAGGTAGTTGTGTTAGCATCATAAGTTCCGTCATAATCAGAAGATCTTAAGACTGCCATGTTTGCTGGAGCTGCAAAGTTTGATTGAGGACCTGCTTGAGAAAGAATTACTTCGTGGGCACCTATTGTTCCAGCTGTTATTTTTGCAGCCGTTATACTTGATAGATACTGATCCCCAATCAATGGACTGTCCTGATCCGTTCTGACTAGCGGAGACCAAGAGCTATAGTTATTGCTAGTATCTTTTGTTCTAACTCTTCCGTAGTATCTGATATTGGCTACATCAGTGCTATTTTCTACGGCAATTGAGAAAACATTGGAGCCAGACTGTCCAGACAAATAAATGGTGGGATCTGCTATCAAAGAATAGTTTGGAAATGATCCTGTAATTTGATCTGAATTATATAACTCATATTCATATGATATAACATCTTTTTCTAACACGTTGTCAAATACAAACATGACTTGTTCAAAGAATGCGTATAAAGCAAGATTCAAGGGGTAATCTGGAATTGTTTGATCTACCGGAACAGATATTCTTATTGCGTTTGCGCTTTCAGATTCTACATTTATGTCTGAATTTTTTACCTTAGCTGTAACAATGTAGTTTTTTCCGTGGTTTAAGGTTTTCTATTTTTCTAATAATTTTAGCCATTTAGATTACCTCCAGAAAATGTTCTACCAAAAATATAAGGACTTATTTGTTCTTCTTCAGTCGTGCATTTAGCGTCGTAGGCGTAAGAATAATAATTTACTTTGATCTTTCCATTTGATGATAATTCATTTTTCTCAAAGTTTGATTTAATTTCAAAAACATATGTTTTGTAATATAAATCAGTTTTATTAAAAACCATTTGAGAATTTTGTTTTTCAGAATTATAAAGGTCTATTATAGTCCAGTCTTGCTCGACTATTGGCGTTGGAGTTGCCTCACTGCCAAAGCTAATTATTCTTATTTCTAGTTTACCTAAGTCTGGACCTTTGTCACAATAGAGCTCAATAAAAGGACCAGTAAATAATCCAATTGCTTTTGCTCCTGGAATTAAAGAAACTCCATCTTTCCAGTCTACATCTAAATTAGTAAAAGAAAAAGCATATGTTTGTTCAGTTGATGGATATACATTAAATGAAGTTTGATCTACATCAGACTCTTGCGTTACAAATTCAGATTCTTCTTCTGGACAAGATATATAATCTAAATAGTTTCCATTCTGAACTTTTTTAATATATTTTATATTTTCTGTTTTATAATATAAGCTATATTGTTTTGTAATTTCAACATCTTTTTCATGAAGTTCTGCTGTTTGAAAAAACAATCTATTGTTTATAATATGAGATTTAACTGGAGTAAAATTATAATCATCATTTGATTGAGATTCATAAACAACCAAATATGAATTCATTTCAGTCTGAGTAACTAAAGAGTTATCAATAAAATCATCAATATTTAAATTATTAACATCTACAAAAAGCCAAGAATCTTTTGGTATATCTTGATTTAAAGTAGGTATTGCTATTTCTCTTTTCAGAATAGGATAAACGTAGCTCTCATCTTGAATAGACTCAGATGGACTAGCAGTTGATGGTAAGTACCTAAACCATGTCATGATTATATCTCTATAACTTGAATAATTATCTCGTGACTTTGATCTACGACTGAGTCGTCTACCTCTATGTCAATTATAGCATCTATTACTGGCACGCCTCCATCAATAATATCGGTAGTATATTGAGAAACAGAAATTGCTGATGGTTTATTTGGTATAACGGCAGAATCTTCTTTTACTGAAGAATAATCTATATCTGAAGCTTTTATTTTTTCGGATCCATCTGCTCCACTATGAGAATGTGTTGACAAGTGTACTCCGTCAATTTTTGCGTTTGCCTCAACTGATATATTTCCAGTAATCATTCCCCCATCTTTAAGGAGATACTGTGGATGATGATCTTCCAGCAAATTATCTAAACTTGCATGATTAGATATTAAATCGCTTTCATCTCTATATGTGTAGAAAGAAGATTCAAAGAATGATGCGTATTTGTCTTCTTTTACTGTCTTAATTATTACTGGTTTTGGTTGACCCTTGAAAGAAAGTTGATACAAATAGTTTGCGTATCTTCTTTTAGTTGCAACCAATTTAAATAGATTATCTGCATTTGAATTTATTATCTGATTTCTTTGAACTAGATCGCTCAAGACCATTCCGAAGTTGGCGTTGATTACGTTCGTTGCTATGAGTAATTCATCTGTTAAAAAGGGAAGCTCTTTTGAAAGAGAAGTTGTATAAAAATCAACCTCCATTGAAGAAACAATATCTTTTTTAAATTGAAGAGCTTGAACAAGATATCTTTCATAAAAAACATCGCAATTATCTACATAATCTCTTTTCAAAGAATTTAATATATTTGATATTTCTTCATGAATTGCATTTAATCTAATTGAAAAAAACGCTTGGAACTCAACTGCTTGTTTTTTTGTAATCTTATCCAATTCGGTAAGTGGGATCTCTCCTGGCGATGAGATGATCGTCTCCCTAATGCGTTGCGCGAATTGGGACGCAATTTTGGACCACGCATCAAATTCTGTTGCCACTTGTTTTTGCGAATCATCTTCATAATCCTCCCCAAATTTATATAATAAAATATCTTTTATACATATTGCCTCGTTTAGCATAAATGATAAAAGACTTCTTAAATCATAGAGATACGAAAACGAAGTTTGAGAAATAGCTCTATGATATTCTTCAAGTAATCTTCTGCAGCTAGTTGAAAGTGATCTTTCAGCGTATAAATATTCGCTAAAAGATACATAATCTGCTGCTGGTTCTTTTACTTGATTATATCTCTTTAATTCTTCCCAAAGTTTTTTATGCGATTCTTCTAGGTTTGGATTAAGAGAACTTTTTATATAAACATTAGACAGAAGAAGCTCTAGGTCTGACTTTACTTCGGTAATAAAAGAGTACGTTTGCAATATTCCGCTTTTTACAGATTCTAATGGAATAAAATAGTCTGGCCTTAGGGCATAGTCTGTTTTGTATGGCAGGATCCCATGATACTCTTGTGACATTGAATTGATTGGCGGATTATCATCAAAGAAAGAAACGTCCGTTTTTTCAGCGTCGTAGAATTTATCGCTAGCTTGAGTTACGCTTTCTAAATTATTTATAGACATAAATTACCTAAAAACTTTTTCTTTTGAACGTATTAGGAGTTCTTTTTCTGGAAAACTTTGCTGCCCTAAATATATCTGCTCTTCCAGTTTGAACTATACTTGACTCAGATTTATTATCTTCTTCTTTTGTTGATTGCTGCGGCATGAAAAATGTATTCGAAAAAGTTTGAGTTTTTGTTGTAAAAGATGTTTTCATAAGATCGCCATAGTTTTGTGTTATAGCAAGTAGGGCTAGCATAAGTGCATCATGGGCGTGATCCATTGCAGAGCCACCAGCTTCAAAAACTGGTCTACCGGTTTGGGTTGTTCTAACTACAATATATGAAATAAGTTGTAAATATAGTTCTTCGTCTGTTTCTGGAAATTGCAATCTTTCTTTTTCTAAATATTGCCTAAGATTGTCAACCATAAATGGTTTCATTTCTTTTTTAATTGGAAGCTGAGTATATGGATCTCTAACATCTATTGTTTCGGCAAACGAAATTCCTTTTACCTTGTTCTTTAATCCAGATCTTTCGTCTTCTATTCCCTTTTTATGAAGAAGCTCTACTTGAACTTCTCCAAATCCTCTGTCAACATAGATGTGTTTTGGGTTAAAAATCCTATTTAGCTCTACGATTCTGTCTACTGCTTTTGTTAGAGTATATTCTGATTTATCTATTTCTTCTCTGTAGCATAGTTTAATTTTGTTTTTAAATCTTTCATCTTCGTAGTCGTTTCCACAAACTTCTAAAACAACTATGTTTGTTCCTGCTCCATACTTATCCCAGTCAACACCTATCGTGTAAAAAGATCTTGCTGAGTTTACTGATGGCTCATATTTCCACGCCGGAGAAACGAAAGCTAAATCAACATATTTTCTTGGATACACTCCTTCAGAGTCTTCGCCCCAGTCTGCTTCAATTTCATGTCTATATCCAACTTCGGAGTATTGTTCTCTGAATTCATCTTCTTGATCTTTTGAAAAAAATGGGTTTACATAGCTAGGAAACCAAAACTCTTTAAATCTATTGCTATTGCACCATTCCCAAAATTTTTCTCTTCTACCAGTAGGAGTAGAAGCTCCTATCAGAACTTTATCTGGTTGATCTTCTGCGGTTTTCTGCAGCATTGCGTACAAGGCATCTAGGTCTCCAGAGTGCATGTAATCCATTTCGTCTAAGATAATAAGATGTGCTTCTTGACCACGAGCTACGTCTGACTTGCCGCCCGATCTCATTCCTGACGTAAAGAATCTAATTGTTGATCCATTTGAAAATTCCATCATGAATTGAGGACTGGTAACTTTACGAGTTATTGAATTGAAAACAATTTCATTCTTAGAGGCTATTCTTAATATTTCTTGGTAGATAAGTTCTACCTGAGTTTTCATTGGCGCAACAACCAAACAGCGTCCATCTTTTCTTGTATAACTATAGTGAAGCAGATTGATTGCTAGCGTAAATGTTTTTCCTAAACGACGACCAGCTCTTAAAACTTTTCTTAAAGATGGATCTCTTAATATAAGTATTTGATATGCTCTTGGCTGAGCTTGTAGAAAATGCCTTGCCCAAACAACTGGATCTTTGGCTATATGAATTTGCCTTTGTTGTTCGGCGCTTATTCCTACATCTAAAAGTTCTTTATCTATTTCAAATGGCTCATCTATTAGATAAGCTAACTCTTTGTTTGTAAGATTTCTTCCCAAAACTGGTTCGCCACTACTCCAGTTTATGTGACCTAGTTTATTTTCAAACACCCATTCAATTCTATTAATTTGTTTGATTAGTTCGATGTCTTGAGATTTTATAATCTCAAGTAGGTCTTCTCTTGATAACTTTTCTAATGAAGCTCTGAATGATTCTGTTTTATTCATAAATATTATCCAAAATGTGCTGCCATCATAGCGGCTTCTGAGCCAAGAGCGCTTCGGGCATTTAATCTTGAGTTTTGAATGGCCATTACACCTCTGGCTCTGGATGTTGCTGCTAGCTCAGTATCCCTGTACCCCATTCCAAACATTGGTTTATTAATTGAGCCCTGTAATGATACAGATGCATCTCTTGCTAAGTTGATCCCGCTTTTAATTACTTCTCCACCCATTCTACCAAGATCATACATAAGAGATGCTGCGGCAACAACTTGTAGGCCGGGGATAGCTAGTGCTGCTGCCCTAGCTCCTAAAACTCTAGCTCCAGTTCCTGTGCTTAATGCCTTAAAGGTTCCTTTAGTGCCAAGTTGCTTTAGCACGCTGCCTTCTAAGAGAGCTTTTGCACCAGCCTCTCCTACAAATTTTGTTCCTGCTCGACCAGCTATGCCTTCGGTTCCAAGTGCGGATACCATGTGTGAAAATGCTTTTTGCGCTCCAGTTAAAGCTTTACCTTGCAACCCGGCTGCCTCAGCAAATCCTTGAGCTCCTCTAAAATATCCAGCAAGATATTGAGTTCCAGCTCCAGCCATAGAAGAAGCCATTAAGTTTCCTGCAACACCTCTTGCGCCTTCTCCACCAGCCCTTATTGCTGCCATACTTGTTTCAAAAGTAGATGTTCCAATATTCCTAGCTGCATATTGAGTTGCAGATAAACCACCTCTTGCACGTGCTGTCATACCTACAGCCTCTTGATATGACACTGCACCAACTTTTTGTAATAAGGCTGGATTATTGGCGGTAGCTAATCTTTGAACATTTAGACTAAGTTGATCTATTCCTGCTAAAGACAGTTTTCCACTTGCAGCCATCCTGTCTAGTTTTGTTCCAGCTGCTATTGATGATATTAAACCCGGACCAAAAAGATTAGCCCCTTCCTCAACTCCAACTGCCGCTCTTAGTGATTTCATTGGAAGTTTATTAAGCAGTCTGTGCCCTTGAGCAAAGGTATAAAGACCGCTTCCTTCTGAAGCCGTAAATACAGACAGTGAGTGCATTCTAGATATGGCTCTTGGTCGCATTGTAATATTATTTAATCTAGAAGGTTTTAAGAATGGATCTCGTCTTGTATACAGATCTTTAAATGGGCCTTGAAACAAAAATGATTTACCCGTTGCTGCGGTAGGGGTTAGTGAGCCTCCTTGAAAAACTCCAAACCTTGCTCTTGAGTTGGCGAAGCGAGTAGCATCGTCGAAAAATCCACCACGAATAAGTGTATTAGCACCTCTCATTGAACTAAAGCCAACTGATGCCGTTATTCCAGGAAGATTTTCCATCATCCTCATTGCCAATGGAGCATCAGGCTCAGCGTAGCTAGCTATAGAGTTTCCGTAATTAAGCGCCACTAAATTCCGCCTCTTGAGTTGTGCATACCTAAAACAATATTTCCAGAAGCGTTTAGTTCTTCTGCTAATTGTCTAGAACTTCTATACGGGCTTCTTGAATAAAATTCTGAATTTCTGTTTATATGTCCCATTGTGTATCCGGCTGGTGCAACTACGCCTCCACCTATTGCTCCCAATATTCCACCAGCTATTCCAGCCCTAACGCCTCCTATTTGGCCACCAATCACAGCCCCTAGTGTGCCACCAATGGCTCCTCCCGCAAAAGTACTGCCAGCTGTTGGTCTTACTGGACTGACCATAAGCTTATCGCTGGGAGCAGAATACTGCATTATATTTCCTAACGGTCCTCCCATTGCTGAACCAAGCAAAAATCTTGCAGATACATTTCTACCCAAAAATGCTGCGTCTGCATTCGGATCGCCAAATGCTGTTTCCATCATGCCTTCTCTAATTGATGAGCCTACGCCCTGAGACATACCTAAAAGTCCTGCCCCTAAAGCTAACGGAATTCCTACCTTAAGCACTATTAGACTCCTGCATACAGATGGTTGTACTTGTCATTGCCCATTCTATGATGTCCTATTTTATTTCTATCTAAATTTCCAACAACTCCAGCTGTTGCTAATGGATCTCTTCTAAATGAAGATATAGAAGCCTGAAGCTCCATTTGATCCGAAAGACCTTGATTTCTAGCAAATCTTTCAGTTGGCTGAGCTTTAATTGTTTCATCATATATTTTATTTTCTCTATATTTCTTAGACATATAGTAAGCTGCTCCAGCGGCAACTAGACCCAATCCACCTAGTCCTATCTTGGTTTTGTGCTGTAAATAGAAATCAACCATACTATTTGGTGTCATTCCAAGTCTAGATCTAGATACTTGCGTTCTTAATTGTTTATCAATTTTATTTTCTCTAATTGAGGTCGCCAATTCATTTAAGAATCTAATTACTTCCTGACTAGCTTCGTCTATTCTTGTTGCATGTCCTGAACCTCTTCTTGCAACATCCTCTACTAATGGAGCTAATCTAAAGCCGTATCCATCACCAAGAGTATCCGCTATTCTTGCTGAGTATCTTCCAGCGGCCATATCATTAGATAAATCTACTCCAACATTTACTAAAGATCTGTGAGCCCTTTCTGCTGCTTCACCCTCTATTGAACCTATAACTATTCCTCGATTTAATATTTTGTCTGCTAATTCATCTAGTAATTCATCTCTATTTTTTGCGCCTCTAAAAGCTGTAACCATTTCCAGGGCGCTGTGGGCGGCTTTTGTAGCTTCTTGATCAAGCGCTTTTGAGCCACCTACTACAGAAGCTTTTTCTTCTGCTAGATCTAACATCTTTTCTGCCATTAATCTAGCTTGAGCCTTAGTAGTTTCGTCAGATGCCCTATAGACGGCGTTCATGTATGATTGCCCTTGTTTATTTACCGCATAGCTGAGAGAAACTCTTCCCTTTAGAAAATCGTCTCCTGCTGCTTTTTCCATTACATCTAAAGGTGCAAATATTTTTTCCCTTAACATACCTTCCGATTGCATTACTCTAAATCCTTTTTCGCCCAAAAAATGAGACACTCCAACTTCGGGTATTATATCTTTGTAGTCAACGTATTTAAGGGAATCAATTTGGCCTCTTAGTTTTTCTAATTCGCTACCTTCATATTGGCCAGATTGAACCATATTATTTAATTTATCTAAAATGTTTTTACTGTAATCTCCAGTTGACTCAGCCATTATTGTGCTAACTTTTAAGCTATTTGCATCTAGCATATAAAAGGGATTTCCCATTGCTGCTCTAGCATTGGCTAGCTCTATCATTGCCCTATTGTAATCGTTTATGTTAGCATAATTTTCTGCGCCAATACCAAAAGACGAAACAGCTGGCATTCTTCCTCTACTTATCTCTATTGCATCTCTAAAGCCAACTGATCCAGAAAGAGTTGAGTATGTTTTGCCAATTGAATTTAAAACAGCTGTTTTCTCTATTTTGTCTGCTTTCTTTGCTGCCGCGACCATGAGATTATTGATTTCATCCATTTGATGGTTTTGCATATAATTAATTCCAAGATCCATTATTTTCTTAGAATCTCCACCAATTGCTTCTCTAATCATTCTTTGAGCTACATCATCAGGAATGTCAGAGGATGCTCCTGCGTTAGTTAATTGAAATTTTTCTTCTGATCTATTATATTTTAGTATTCCTTCCATTCCTTGATCATTAACTCTTAAGGTGATTCCCTTTAATGCTTCTTCTGTTTCTATATATGCTCTAGCTGTTTTTGTTAAATGATTTATATCTGCAATGTTTGTTGTTATTGTTGTTGCAGAAGAAGCCATAATAACTCTTTGAATTTCTTTTACTTGTGGACTCAAATTGCTTCTTGCCATTGTGTCCATTACATCTAATTGTCCGCTTTGAATAAATTTGGCCATGTAGCTTTGTAGAGTTGCGTCAGTATCTTCTATGTGAGTTCCTTTGTACAACATTTCCATTAATTGTTTTGCTGTATCGTCTGATTTTGACTCTGCTTCAATTAACTGTAATAAGTTGGTATTAGCTGCAATAGCTTCCATAGAAGCTGTTGCCGTTGAACCACCAAGGTGTATTCTTGACATAAAATCTTCTGAAAATAATAAATCTCTAAATCTACTGAGTTGCATGTCATTTGGAAGCGACATATCTATTTTTGATTGAATTTTTTGGTTTAAATACGTTCTAGCATACTCCAAGGTGTCTACGACAAAATCTTCGTTTTTTGACCATTTATCGTTAAAAGCTGAAATTGCTTTTTGCGCTGCTTGGTGTTTTTCATAGCCTGGCATATTTTTCATTGTTCCAAACAAAGAAAATATGTCAAACAGAACATTGTGACCAGCCACAATATCAGCTTCTGTTAACCTACTTATAAACTTTGCTCCTGCATCTAAAAATTCATCTCCGCCAACTCCATATTCGGTAATTTTTCTGCCTTCAAATAACATTTCCGTTAGAGATCTAGTTGCTCCAGTTTGAGAACCTACATTAATTCCAGTCAACTGCTTAGACGCAAAGGAAACTGTTTCGTCTAAAAGGCTGATTTTTCCAGTTGGAGACATTTCTGCTATTGCCATTGATCTTGTTTGTGCGCCTTGAAATACTCCTGTAGTTTCTACGTCAAATGTAAATACTCTTTTTCCTTGAAATAGCTCTTGCAAGCTTTTTGTTGAGGTTTGCTTTAGTTGACGAGCACCAGTTAAATTAGATATACCAACATTGAAGGCGTCATAACCCATTTTGTTTGGATCAACATTTAAAAGAGTTCTATTTAGCAAAACTGCTGCTGAGTGATCGTACCCTGCTTCAATCTGATATCTAAACAACTCTCTATAGAGGTTAGAGGATGGCAGGCTAACATTTGGTAATCCTATCTCATTGAATAGTTTGGGCAGTCTTAAAACATCGTCTCTATATCTTTTAGAAAGTCTTTCTCTTGCTTCCGATCTTAAAACGGACAAATCTATTTTTGTTCCCCTTCTCAACATGTCTACATCTAAGCCAGAAGCTTTGGCGGCATCTAGATCAGTCGATAATGCCTGTATGTAGTCTCTTTGAAATATTTCATAAGATTTAAGAAACTCTTCAGAACTACCATAAACATTTTGTATTATACTATCTGTTATAGCTCCAGTAAATACTGGTCCGAGTTCCAGGTAGATTGTTTCCAAGGCTCTGAACTATTCTTGCGCCTTTATTTGAAATAAAAAAATTGTCGTTTATTTTAACCATTTTGATCGTCTTTATTATCTACGGTCTGGGCCTCTATATATTCATCCAACTCATATGTTCCAAGCTTTTGTTTGAGTAATTTTTCTTTTTCAATTTCAATAGATTGGACTTTGTAAAGAATATCTGATATTGCTTGTGCACTGTCAACTTGCATTTGTCCAGCTTTTGCTTTTGCTTCTCTAGTTGCTAATAGTTGATTTCTAAGATCTTTTCTTCTTTTATGAAGCTTATCTTCTAGTTCAACTGCAAGATGTAGTTCTTTTTTAAGAATAGGAGCACCATCATCATCTACTCCTATTACGTTTTCTTGAACAAAATGTTCTTTAGCTAAAAGTTTAGTTTTTCTAAGATACTGAACCTCTTGATCAACAAGGTCTCGAATCATAGAAACTTCAACTAGATTATCTGCTTGCACATCTAGTTGCTCCATATACTCCATTGTGAATTGAGAAACCATTGACATTTCTATTGGACATGGATTTCCTCTTGGGGCAAGATTTTGTTTTAGTAATGGGCAGGTGTCCGCAAAAATACACTTTTGTGCTTCGCATGTCATGGGTATAGAAGAGAACATGCTTGTTCTTGTTTTTTGGGGCCTTACAAGATCTACTGCTTTATCTTTTTCTTCCTCTGACCAATTTTCTGGAAAAAATAAATCAGGTCTTAAGGATTCAAAGTCTTGCAGAAACTTTTTTTTATCATCAAATTTTTCTAAATCAGCCATTAAAATCTATCCATTCAGAATGAAAATTTTCTCCATTAGCGGAAATATTACAAACTCCAGATTTGCAATTTGAGCAGTAATAATCGCTACTAAACATTTTTGCTTTATCTTTTTTTCTTGTGTATCTTTTTTCAAAGATTAACGACATATCGGCACTGCATCTTGGGCATTGCATTAGATTTCCTCAAGAAGCTTCATTAGCCCCTTCTGTAGTTTTAGCTGCACTTCGGCGTCTTGTACGGCATTTACAAAAGTGCTAACTTCTCTCATTTCATCAGGAGAAAGATAAGAAGAGATCTTATATCTGGCGCCTTTACAGATGTCACAATAAATTTCTTTTTCTTCTGAATAGCAAACGCATTTTTCTATTATTTCAAAATATTCTAAAACTTCTGCTATATTAAGCCATTTGTTTTTGAATAGTTTTTTTGTTTGCTCTTTGTAAGCCCTTAATTTTTGGGAATCATTAGATAGCAAGGTTCCCATATCTAGAGAGTGTTTCATTAGCTCATTTATATTTTTGTACAAAAAATTTGCTAACTGAAAATCTCCATTTTTATCAATATAGTTTTTCCAATCATTCATCACATTTCACATCTTTCTTTTCTTATTAAATTAAGCGTATCTTCCAGATCCCCTTGGTTCTCTTAATCTTGGTGGATTATAACCGCCTCTTTGACTATTACTTCCTCTTCCTCTATGCATTAAACCAATGGCCGTTCCTCCAATTACAGATGCTCCAATTGTTTTTTGTTTTTTTGTTATATTTCTTGCTCTTTGAGCTGCTTGAGGAGTTCTATTCATCATTGATCTTGTTCTAGAGGGCATTCCGAGCAAGTTTTCCGGACCTGGCTGCAACAGCTTTACCGGGTGCAACTGGAGTTTTCACAAACAAAGAGCCAATTTTTCCTGCTATATTCATAAATTAATACCTTCGCATTCCTGTTGGTCTACCTCTTCCAGATTTGTCTACGCCACTACCCCTACGATTACCAAGACCCATCATACCAATAACTCCACCAGCGACCATGGCAGATCTAACTTTTCCAGATTTTGCTAGTTGAGCTGGGGACATTCCTCCAGAAGATTTTGCTCTACCCAGTTTACCTATTCCGGTAAACATGTTATTTGCTTTTTGGGAATAACCCATTGGATTATTTTTTGGCACAAAAACCTCCTTGGTATACCTTAATAGTAGCCTAGACTAATTAAAAAGACAAGGGTTTTATAATTGTACCTTTTTAAGACTAGGAGTTTTTTTAGGTTTTTTTACATTAAATTTAAAACTATTATCTTTATAATCTATATTAAATATTGTTCCCTTGGGATGATTATCATCTACCATTATTCTAGCTAAAGATGTTTCTATTTGATCTCTGCGAATTTGAGCAAGGCCTCTTGCTCCCTTTACGCTATCTATGCCTTTTTCTATTAGGGCATCAATTACGTTTGAATTGTATTCGGTAATGTAACCTTTTCTGTCTAACTTAGACACAACTAAAGACATTTCTAGCTCGGCAATCTTTTCGCAGTCTTGTCTTGATAAGTGATTAAAAACTATTATTTTATCTAATCTGTTTATAAATTCTGGTCTAAAATATTTTCTAATTGCATCTAAAGTATTCTTTTCTACAAGAGATTTTGGAGGCATGACTGAAGTTGAGGAAACATAATTAACATTTTTATTAAAGCCGGTTCCAGTTCCGATTAAGTGATCTACTGTTTTTTCGTTTCCAAGGTTTGTAGTTAAAATTATTACTGTTCCCCTAAAATCAACCTTATTTCCTTTTGCGTCTGTAATAACACCTTCATCAAAAATTGTTAAAAATGTATTCCAAATATCTGGATGAGCTTTTTCAACTTCATCTATAAGCACTACTGAGTTTGGATTTTTTTGGATCTGATTAACCAGTTGTCCGCCTTCATCATGGCCAACATATCCAGGAGGAGAACCTATTAATTTTGAGTTCTCGTGCTTATGTTGGAATTCCCCACAATCTATTCTCACCATAGGAACGTTTGATTCAAAAAGATAGTTATGCAAGGTTTTTGCCAAATGCGTTTTACCAACACCTGATGAGCCAGCAAATAGGAAAACACCCAATGGCCTATTAAGGTCCTGCATATCAGCTTGAGATCTGACTAATGCAGCAGATATCGCTTCTATGGCTTCATCTTGCCCGATAAGATTATCTTTAAGATGATTTTCTAAATTAATGAATTTGTTTTTGGCTATCTTTTTTATTTTTGTATTTTTTTGAACAGATTTAGCAGCTGGTTTATCTTTATATCTTGATATTATATTTCTTAATTCATCAAAATTTTGACCTATATCATCATCTAAATCAAAGGTAGTATTTGTATAGGCAATAGCTATCCAATAATCTATGTCTAAACCTGGATTCAGCATTACGCATCCGTGTATAGAGTGCTTCGATGCATCTTTCTGCATCTGCTCTTGTCATTAGACCTAGGGCAGATGACACTTCATTCTTAAGGTTAAATATAACGTGCTGAAGAATTTTTCTTCTGCGATCTTTTTCTGTTTTTACATTTAACTCAGATACAAATTTATCAATTTGTTCTGGCTCCAGAACTTTGTATTTCACATACGTATTTAAGTCTGGAACATATATTTGGTAGATTTTCATACCAACCCCAAATCTATGTTTTTATTTTTATTATTCCATATATACTTATATAGAATAATATTAATATATATATGTATATTAGTAATATTATATATAGTATATATAACTGGGGGTAGGGGGTAGGGGGTGCAATTCAAGCCTAACAGGTTTTTCATCTCGTGTCAAATCATTCTGCTGAATTTATTTTTTCAACTGCAGGATGTTTTTCCTTGCAAGGCCCTGCATATGCCCAGTATCTAAGTAGATCATTTACTGTATTGAATTTATTGTTAAGAAGAAATCTTGCTCTATAAAATTCTTGTCTGAGCGTGTCTTTGTGTTGCATCATATATCCGTTCTGTGTATACTTGACGACACCAAGTATACCACTTGAAAAACAAAGGAAAGTATGTCAACTCAAACAAAAACCGAAATAGATAATCCTCAGCAAACTTACAATATGAAAATATTTAGATTAAAAAAACTATATAAACTTGTAGATAAAATCAGACTAGCTCAACTTGGTTCAGATAGAGAATCTAGAGTAGAATATAGGTACATGGAAAAGCAGGCTCTTGAAGAAGTCGCAAAGACAAAACAAGAAGCCCTTGATCTAATTGAAAAGTATAACGTCAAAAACTCTTTTAAGGATTTTCTAAAAAATGTCTAATGAATCAAAAGGATTAGAAATAGCAATTGCACAGCTAGAACGCCAGTTTGGCTCTGGTTCAGTCATGCGTCTTGGGAACTTTAATGTGGAGTCATGGCCATCGGTACCAACCGGGTCTCCATCTCTTGATCATATCCTTGGAATTGGTGGATTACCAAGAGGACGCATTGTTGAAATATATGGACCAGAATCATCTGGCAAGTCTACTATTGCGCTATCAGTAGTTACTGAGGCGCAGAAGCTTGGACTAAAGTGCGCCTACATTGACGCTGAGCATGCGTTAGACCCAATCTATATGCAGTCGCTTGGTGTGGATTTAGATAATCTGTTATTATCTCAGCCAGACTATGGCGAGCAGGCATTAGAGATTGTTGATCGCCTGGTTAAGACTGGAGAGCTTGGAGTTGTTGTAATTGACTCAGTTGCATCGCTCATTCCAAAAGCAGAGCTTGAAGGCGAAATGGAAGCCGCTCAGATGGGCCTACAAGCTCGTCTAATGGCCAAAGCGATGAGAAAGCTAGTTGGACTAGCCTCCGAGAATAAAACGCTTCTAATCTTCATTAATCAGCTCCGTAATAAGATTGGCATTATGTTCGGCAATCCAGAAACAACTCCTGGAGGTATGGCTCTCAAATACGCCGCATCAGTCAGAATTGACATTCGCAAGAAAGAAGATATCAAGGACAAAGAAGGTAACTCAATTGGTATCGGAGTAAAAGCTAAGGTTATCAAGAACAAGATGGCTCCGCCGCTTAAGATGACAGAATTTGATATTTTATACGGTAAGGGTATAGATAAGTTTGGTTGCTATTTTGACATCGGCCTTGAAAAAGGAATATTTACTCAACGTGGTGCTTGGGTATATCACGGCGATGAATCATTTGCACAGGGTAGAGATAATGCTATTGAGAAACTCAAAGAAAGAGAAGATATTCTAGAACAAATCAAATCATGAGTACAAATAAGATAAATCCCGCTGTTTGTTCAGATTGTAGTTTTCCACCTAACTTTGCCATAGTAGATCTTTCCAAAAAAGAAGATGTTCAACACAGATTTCATGTTAAATGCCGAGACTGTGGAGATGAGTGGACAGAATACCTAGATAAAGACAACGAAGATGAAGATTAATCTTAAAGACATGAGTAGTAACTTTGGGGGTTGTCCATGCGGACAAATCGCCGCCGCCAGAAAAATTTTTAATTTAATTCAAGATCTTACTTGTGAAGGTGCAGACGAAGAAGATGATGATTAAGTAATCTTCTAAAAGGAGTTACTATATATCCATGAACGAAGAAGTCTTCAAAAAGCTCATGGAGCTGTTTGGACATCTGATAGACGAAGACGACTCAGAGATAGTTGAGTTTGCTGAGCTGACTGATGAAGACTTAGAACATGTTGTTACCGTTCATCCAGACAAAGACGGCAATTTAGTCTTTTCGCTCTTTGAGCCTGAACAATGGCAGATGATTGAAGGAATTGCTCAAATGACCCGGAAAAGAAGTGGAAGATATCATTCCAGATCTAGAGAATGAAAATCTAGTAAAAAAAATGATACTAAATCCTAAAGAATATCCAAGCGATGATGACGAGTTTGGATTCGACTAAAATTTAGACAATAAAAAAAGAGGGTTCCCGCTAAAAAAGCGAGAGCCCTCTTTTTATTTATATATCAGTTATCGTATCCATAATTGTCTGGATCATAATCATCGTACCCGCCCGCAATTTGCAAAGACGCACCATAGTATATCTTAAATGCATGAGCCGTATCATACTCATCTTCTACCCAATGTAGACAATCTGGGCATCTTACACTATTTTCTGATATCTCATCTGCTACCAGTATCTCTGATGAACAGGCTGGACAGTCTATATAGGTTGTCATGTCTTTTTCTTATCCTTTTCTGGTTGATTAGGCATTGTGGGTAATATCTTATTATATTTTCGGGGATATCGATTGTCCTATGATATTTGTCTAGAGATGAATATAGCGTGGTATGTATTCTGATGACAACCTTTGCGAGAAGATTTTTGTTTTGCGGGCGATTCTTATCTGAACCTATATAAACCTGTAAAAAGTCATAATAGTATAAAAATAAAGAAAAATTTATGAGGGGGTAATAGTGAGTACTGTTGGAGCTTCAGAGCTTT
>Ga0099851_1000049_pt1 | contig 41940 bp, 49 predicted proteins | sample CB_VirMetaG_6_FD_78176 | JGI IMG/M metagenome (GOLD analysis project Ga0099851, IMG submission 78176) | Freshwater to marine saline gradient viral communities from Chesapeake Bay - CB_1508_2 Viral MetaG | ecosystem: Environmental > Aquatic > Marine > Coastal | place: USA: Chesapeake Bay... | reverse complement strand
ACACCATATTTGATAAATGATTCACCTTCGGCTACGTTTGCGCGATTAATCGTGTTCTTAACTCCCACACAAGATGTCATTAGGGAAAGAGTCACAAGAAGGAATAATACTTTTTTCATGATGTTTATGTTTTTATTGTTATGCAAATATAATGCAGATTTTATAATTATCCAAACCATAAAGTATTTATTACTATGATGATGAAAAAAATCTCAGATGTAGAAAGAATACGAAGATTAATCAAGGAAGATGATTCCGAATCTAATCCTTCTAATTTAGACATATTATGGGATGTGATAAATGGTATTCATGAAGAAGAAATACTAATTGATTCACCTTATATGGATTTTTCTGAGGGAAAATTTGTTTTTTATTTCGACGGACTGTCAGAAGTGTTGTCTTTTTTCTTCCCTGAAGAATTTAGTGAGGATGAATTATCAGCTTGGGATTGGGCTTACCAAGACACTGGTAGTTATTATGGTGAAGATAGTAGAGATGATGAATTTCCTAATGAAACTTTCTATACCAGTAATCTATCGAGAAAAGATAGAGAAAAAATGAAAAACATATTAGGTTCAAAAATTCCAAAAGTTTATCAATGGTTCGACCAGGAAAACCATATTAGTGAGGACAATATAATCGAGTTACAAAATTTTATTTACACATTGGGAATTCATGAGGAATGGTTGGAGGCTTATGATTATGCGGTGAAAGCAGGACACACAGAGGGTTTTGATGACTATGTCGAAAACCAAATTAAGGAAAGAATATCTAAGGCAGGTATTGAACCAGTTAGAGGTATATACACATGGGAAACGCCAGCTGAAAATCTTTTGATAATGTATTCAATTGTTGGAGATGGAAACGAAAATTACGACACACTGATACAAAAATATTTAGAAAAGAAAAAAATAAATTCTGGTTTGGCGGAATACCCACATGAAGATATATACAGTTACTGGAATAATGATGCGTTTGAGCATGAGTATTCAAATTTGATGAGATTTTTTTTCAGGAAATTACAAGATACACTTGAAGATGTTGATTCTAAAGATCTGGAAAGATTTGAAGAAGTTAAACGTGTAATTGAAAAACTTGGAGGTTGGAAAGAACAAATTTATACACCTGTTGGTTCATACTACTTTGAACATTATGATATCGAATCGGGAGTAATAACATATCGGTTTATAAAAGGAAAACCTGAAGACAGCAGGTCCAGATGGTGGAGTGGGGCGACGTTACGAAAAAATTGGGAAGCTCTATATAAAGAATTATTTAATTATGATTTGTTCGATCAGTCTTCATAATATGTTTTTAGAATTTCATAAAGATTTCTCGCATCATCATACGTCAATATCACATTTTCTTCGGTGTAATCATCCTTAATCGTGATACCAAATTCGTCTTCTATAATCGAGACATCACTATCATCCGACAATTTATAAGAGTTAGTCTGAGGTTCATCATCACTGAGATCCCAAGGTGGTAAATTGAAAAATTGAGAATAATCTTTAGATGATGATTCATTGTATCCAATTTTTTGTAAACCAAAAACGGTATATACTTTTTCACCTAGTTTAATTGCGGACAGAATATCTTGTAAGACAACGAATTCTTTTGTTGAGTGCATATTATAGTAACCACAGGAAAAGTTAATACATGTGAAATCACCTTTCTTTTTTAACTGAGATACGTCAGTATATGGGTGAGATTGTTCCATAGGTGAAAAACCATATACCGATTTATAAATCTCTCTTACTTGTTGAATAAAATCACCATTTTGTTCATACAAACGAACACCCGAGCAAACCTCGGTAATTAGGTGATCACCAGGCGCATCGAATTGTACCGCATACCCTACATCAGACAAAAAATCCATATCACAACGTGAAGAACCGTGACATCCCGTCTCTTCTGAAACAAAAAATGCCAACTTTACTGTAGGTAAAATTCTGAGTAATTCTAAACATATAAAAATACCAGATTTGTCGTCTCCACCAATACCTGTTTCCTTACCATCGACAGTATACCCTTTCAAAGAACGGTAAGAAAAATCATCAAAAGTTTTTCCAAATGTTATTGGTTTCTTTAAGTGTTCCTCCTTAACAACAATTTCATCAACCATTTGATGGACGGTGTCTGTGTGTGATAAAAATAATGGGTAATACTCACCTTCGTTAACCTTTCCTTTGGTGACGTAGATATTATTGACAGAATCCCGATAATATGAAATGTCTTCGAAAGTTTCTAAAACATCACAAATATGTTCAACCATTTTTTCTTCTTCGTATGTCTTGCTAGGTACGGATAGAAGATTTTTGAGTCGGTTGAGTTGATTGGTTTCCATAATCTATAAATGAACAACAAAGTTACAATAAATAATTCAAATAAAAAAGGGGATTATTCATCCCCCTTGATTAATTTCACAGTTTCATCAACTAAATCCAAAACATAATCAGTTTCAGGTAGTATATTTTTTCGTAAAACTTCTTCTGAAATGTAATCTTCGATTTTTTCTTGAATAGCTCTTTTGATTGGACGTGCACCGAATTTATCATCAAAACCTTCCTTAGCAATCATATTCTTCACTGAATCGGTAACTGTGATTTTGAATTTCATAGAATCCAATCGTTCAACCAATTTAGATACCTCGATTTCAACAATCTGTTGAATTTCGTTTTCTTTCAGGGAGTTGAACACAACAACATCATCGATACGATTCAAGAATTCAGGAGTGAAATAATTTTTGAGTTCTTTTTGGAGCATCCGATTCTTTGTTTCATCCTTATCGTTTTCTTTAGCGACGGTATCAAAACCAACTCCTGTACCAAAGTCTTGTAGTTTTTTAACACCAATGTTTGAAGTCATAATAACCAAAGTATTCTTGAAGTTGATTTTTCTACCCATACTGTCGGTAAGGTGTCCATCATCCAATACTTGAAGTAGAAGTGAGAAAATGTCTCGGTTGGCTTTCTCGATTTCATCAAAGAGTACAACTGAATAAGGTTTATTTTTTACTGCTTCAGTAAGTTGTCCTCCTTCACCATGTCCAATGTACCCTGGAGGAGAACCAATCAAACGACTCATAGAATGTTTTTCTTGGTATTCAGACATGTCTACACGGATAAGTGAATTTTCATCTCCGAATATTTCTTTTGCAAGTTGTTTAGCCAAATGAGTCTTACCCACACCTGTAGAACCCAAGAACACAAAAGAACCGATGGGACGATTTGGGTCTTTGATGCCAACTCGGTTACGTCGAATAGACTTGGAAATTTTCGAAACAGCCTCGGATTGCCCAATTACTTTTTTGTTTAGGTTTTGTTCCAAGTTCAACAACGCCTCACTCTCATCAACGGTAAGTTTTGTCAAAGGAATTTTAGTCATAGAAGAAACAACTTCGTATACTTGTTCTTCAGTCACAACACTTCGATTAATGTTACTATCCTCCTCGAACTTCTTTTTTTCTTCTTCAAGACGTTTTAGAATTTTCTTTTCCTTATCACGTAGTTGTGCCGCTTCTTCATACTTTTGACGTTTAACCACCAAAAGTTTCTCTTCTTTGATACTCAGAGCATCTTGTTTCAATTTCTCAATTATCTCAGGGAGTTTTATATTAACTTGACTTCGAGCACCTACTTCATCCAAGATGTCAATGGCTTTGTCAGGGAATCCGCGATCGGTGATGTATCTGTCCGCTAATGTCACACAAAGCTTCAAAGACTCATCTGAATACTTCACTTTGTGGTGAGATTCATATTTGTCTTTGATTTGTGTCAAAATAAGAAGGGTTTCCTCAGGAGTAGTTTGATCGACAAAAACTTTTTGGAATCGACGTTCGAGAGCTCCGTCTTTTTCGATATGTTCACGATACTCATCCAATGTTGTAGCGCCAACACATTGCAGTTCACCACGAGCCAATGCGGGTTTAAAAATATTGGAAGCGTCAAGAGCTCCTGAGGAATTTCCTGCGCCGATGATAGTGTGAATCTCATCGATGAAAACAATAATGTCTCGATTTTCGTGAAGTTCATCCAAAATCACCTTGAGTCGTTCTTCAAATTGTCCACGATACTTGGTACCTGCAACAATAGAAGTCATGTCCAATGATACAATGCGTTTATCTGCAAGATTTTGTGGACAGTCTCCCTGAAAAATTTTCATAGCCAATCCTTCGATAATTGCGGTTTTACCTGATCCAGGTTCACCTATGATAATAGGATTATTTTTTTTACGACGAGAAAGGATTTGTGCGATTCGGTTGATTTCTTGTTCTCGTCCGATTACGGGATCCAACTTTCCTTGTTCCGCCAACTTAATCAAGTCACGAGAAAAGTTATCTAAAACAGGAGTTGAAGAGTTAATTGTTTCAGGACGACTCTTACGTGGAGATTTTTCGTTATTATCTGCAGATTCAATCATAGTGTTCTAATTTGTTTTACAAAAGTAACAAAAATTATGATACAAACAACATTTTGTCATTGTGTCATACAATTTTTTTCTGATATGACAAATTGTCAGGTTATTACTCTTGTTTTTGTGTTGGCACATTTTTTACAAATATATGGGAAAATAAACACAAAAAAAAATTAAATCATGTTTTTAACCACACGTAGAAATTCTTTATTAGATCATTTCTTTAATTCATGGGACGTTCCAACCGTAACATATACAACGGGTGGAAATTACCACTCAATAAAAAACGAAACAGGTTACCATTTCGAAATGTTGGTTCCTGGTTCATCAAAAGAAAATGTCAAAGTAACCGTAGAAGGTGAAAATCTAAAAATTAAATGCAAGTACGAATCTGATTTTCATTCATACGATGTCGACAAAAGTTTTTCAGTACCCGAAGGTGTTGAAGCGTCAAAAATTAAAGCAACTGTCGAGGATGGTATTCTTAAGATTAATCTCCCATTTAAGAAAAAAGAAAAAGAAAAAAACATAATTGAAGTCCTCTGACAATAACCCCCACCACAAGTGGGGGTTTGTTGTATTTATATATTATGGAAAAACCTTGGGAAAAATTTTTAAATACAGTAGGACAAAAAAAGTTGGATGAGATTTTGAATTTATATTATCATCTAAGAAATTTGTTCCAAGAAAATAATGTAAAAAATTATCAATTAGAAAAAGGGGAAGGTTTGACTCGTGAGATGTATGTTACAAGAGATAGGATTATCAACCGCACGATTGAACTTAATGGTGTGTTAAGGAAGTATGGATTAATCGAAAACCCCAAAGAAGAAAAAGAATATAGTGATTACTTAGTCTCTTTTTTTCGTAATATAGATTTGGAAACACCTTTACAAGATTAAAAACCATGGGAGTAGTTAATGAAAAAATAGAAGGAACAAAGATTATAAACGAAATTGAATCTTCGAATTTGAAAAAAACCGTTTATGATACCTCAAACAAGTCTTTGATTGCCACATTCAACAATGGTGCTGAATATGAATATGAAAATGTTCCACACCAAACTTATACAAAATTTAGAATGGCAGAGTCACAAGGAAAATTTTTTAATGTTGAAATATCAAAAAAATACAAATATAAAAAAATAGAAAAGTAACATACTATTTATTATGGTATGACAGAATTCGATAAAATAATTTCTAGCTTTTTTGTTCAAGATTCACTAAACTCACAGATTTGGGAAAATCCTGATTCATCCGAAAGTAAAATGATACCTTCGGTAAGGGAAAAACTTTTGGAAATTGCAAATGAATTTGTAAATTTTTTGGGTGTAGAAATATTTGTTCAAGACGTACACATGACAGGTTCTCTTGCAAATTATAATTGGAGTGAGTTTTCCGACATCGATTTACATATTCTTTATGACTTTAAGGAATCAGGAGAAAAAAAAGATTTATTAATTGAACTTTTCAAATTGAAAAAAACTTTATTTAATTCCACCCACAATATCAAGGTAAAAGGGTTCGATGTTGAGATGTATGTTCAAGATACGTCGGAGTCTCATTTTTCGACTGGAGTTTATTCGGTTTTATTTGATGAATGGATTGCAACCCCATCTCAAGATGAAGTGACAATTGATAAAGAAAAATTGAAATCCAAAGTTAACACTTGGATGGATTTGATAGATGCAACCATCGATGAAGTTGAAGATGATGAATTGGATGATGCGTTAAAAATAATTGATGGAATCAAAGATAAATTAAAGAAATATAGAACAATTGGTTTGGAGTCAACAGGAGAATATTCTTACGAAAACTTAGTCTTCAAATTTCTTAGAAGAAACGGTTACATACAAAAGTTATTTGATTTTACAAATGAGTTAGTAGACAAACGATTGTCTTTGGAACAAAATTTTGTGGAATAACATACATTTGGGTGTAAAAAAATACAAAACACATATTTCCGTATATTTATTTAATAAAAATTGTTATGGCAGATCAGAATGTTGTAGGTTATTTACCTGGTTCAGGTGACACCTTAGGTGTTGTTTCAGAATTTTACAGTCCACACCCAACTTGGACTGAAGGGGAAGATCCTACTCAAACTGTCACACAAAGTAATGCAATCACATTAGGTGGTTACAATGGATTAAACAACTAACAAAAAAAGAAAAATGGGAGATTTAAAACCTATTGGTAGTGAAAAATTGACAGGACAGTCCAAACTTGCAAGAATTATGGAAATTGCAAGATATGGTGAGACACCTAAGTCCGAGATAAATGAATCATCAACAAATGAGTATTCAAGAGTCTTGGCTGATGGACATACCTATACAATCGTAAGAGAAAAATCAGGTTACATTGTAAAAAAGGGAATCAATGAATCTGAATTAGATTACATTGAACCAATGAAAAATAGAAAGTATTATAAGTCATTTTCACAGGCAATGAAAAAAATCAATTTGGTTGCTGGTGAGTTAAACAGAATTCACGAAAATCAAGAAGGTATCAACATGTTTGGAGAACAGAAGAAATTTGTTCTGAAAACTCCTGAAGTTGAAGTTGATGATACTCCCGCGATTGAAGACACACCAGCAAGTGATGATCCCTCACCATCTGTAGATGCCGATTTATCAGTAGATGCTGTTGACACACCATCGGGTGATGACTTGGATATTGAAATGGATGCTGCTGATGAAGCGGAAGGTGATATTGACATAGATGCTGAATTGGGTGGCGACATGGGTGATGAAGAGATTTCTGTTGACGATGAAGAAGATGAAATGAACTTCAAAACCATCGAAAAGTTAACAGGTAAGTTGGGACAAAAATTAAGAAAAATGGATCAAGCTGAGGGTTTAACCTCAGACAACATGAAATACGTTATCAACTCTATATTATCTGCACTTGATTTGAACAACTTGGATGAGGCTGATAGAGAAGATATTTTAGCGTACTTTGAAGAGGATGAAGATAGTATCGACTATGGTGTTGATGATGAAACTGATTTGGATGTAGAATTAGGTGGAGATGACTTAGATTTAGGTATTGACTCTGAAGTTGAGTTAGAACCTGAAATGGAAACAGAGGAATCTGTTTATTCCGAGTCTAAGATAGATAAAGTTTTATCGAAGTACTACCAAATTAATGAATCTGAAGTTAAAGCAGAACAAGAAAAAAAAGTAAAAAAATTCATAGAAAATAAAATCAAAAACGTTTCGGTAAAAAAAGTTATCAAAGAATTTGCTGAGACTGTTGAGCAAGAGTTAGCTTCAGAATTTTTGGTTAAAGAAAGTAATAATTTAAAGTTCATCGGTAAAACTAACTTGAAAAATTTGGTTTTCGAGGCGGATGGTAAACAAGTAAAAATTACACGTACAGGTGAATTACTATGAGTTTTCTAATCTACGTAAATGCTCTTGGGCCTAATTATAAAGGTGACAATATCTATGAGTTCATTTTTGGTGAGAATGTAGATAATGTTGAGGGTGATTACTGGGATTACGAACCAGCAGGTGGTAAACCAACTCCACCATATATAGATTTTATAGAGACTGTCGGAGTTTTGAAAAATTCAGAAATAAATTTGAATTTGATACAAAACTCCGACTTTTTTTCTGTCTATGATGCCGTAGAAAATGTAATTTCTTTGGCTTGGGAAAACACCGATTCAGAGTATGTCCAAAATGGATATAAAAGATTAGTTTTTCACTATGGTGAAAAAATTGAAAGTGTAAAAGATAAACTATATGAACGTGACATCGTTTTAAAATTTGATAAAAATCTAGTTGAAAATGAATAAGATTAACCCAAAAGTAATTCGTTTGATTAAGGAAGGTTTCAAATATGAAACTATCAAATCTTTGGATAAGAAACAAATTAACGCACTATACAAAAGAATGGTGTCAGAAGTTACTATGGTGAGTAAGAGTGACACCGATACAATCAACAGACTCAAAAGTGAAAAAAAACCATTTGAGGTTTATGAAGACGAAGGGGATGATTTAGATTCTCAAAATGCGTTGGGTAAAGATGCTATGAGTGCTTATACCGGACAACAACCACCCCATGATGAAGTCGATATGGCAGACGATGGTATGGGTGATGACTCTGGTGATAATAGAGAAATGATGTCCGATGGAGAAATAAAAGAAAAATTTAAATCAGAAGCACAACAGGGATATTTCTTTGCAAAATGCGAAGAAGAGGGACCTCGTTCTAAATGGTGTAAAATGGCGAAAGAGTTTTCGGACAAAACAGATTTTTATAGGTTACCTAAAAAGGTAAATAATGAATCTTTTGAGAAAAAAGTTGACATAGTAGAGTCAGCTTTATTAAATTTGATTCACAAACACCTTCCACCTCAAATGAGTAAAAAAGATTTTTTGGATTTAGTAGAAGCAGATACAAAAGAGGCACCAACTAAGACACCAACTAAAACACCAAGTAAACCCGAGAGAAAAACTCCTTATCAACCGAAACATAAACCAGCACCAAAAGCTGAGCTTCCAGATGAGTTGAAGTTTGGAAGTTTGAATATTCAGTTTAAAGATGAAAAAAAATAAAATACAAGAGGCGCCTATTTCATATGATTCACCTGAAAGGATGGATCCTTCTTTACAATCTAAAATTGAAAAAGGTGAGACTCCTTTCTCAGATAATCCCGCGCTACCTCAATCCGAAACTGACTCATTTGAAGAAATTATTGCATCCAAAAGATTCAAAGATGTTATTGATAAAGTAAAAAGATATACCGGAGTACAATCAGTTACAAATCAAAATGCGTTCATGCAACTTCAAATGATGATGATGAATGCCGTTAGACAAATCAAACAAATAGAAAATCAGCACAAAACTGAACTTGAAAATTTAGCAGTGGAGTTGGTTAAAAGAGAATTATCAATCCCTGAAGGAACATTCCAATATGATGTAGATTTATCTACAGGTATGGGACAGGTGGATACAAGTAAAATGAGAAGACAGTCCGAAGAACCTTCATCGGAAGAAATCCAACAAGAGTTCAATGTAACTCAAGATGAGGCTGAAGAAGATGTATTGAACTTTATCGATGCATTCGAAAAATTTGACATGGAAAAAGCAAAGAGAAGGTTCATAAATTCACTCATACAAGGTGCTTCAAAAAAAGGACATTACATGTTCGAGTTAGTCAGAAACGAGTTGAATAATATTGATGAGAAACTTTTGAACCTTTATGGTATCATTATGTCAATAAATGATTTGCTATATTGGGTTATGCCTGACGAGGCGATGTCTATGATGGCGGGTTCAGGTTCAGGAGCAGAAGGTTCTGTAGAACTTGAAACCGAGACTGATCCACCTACAATCAAAGCTAAAGGATTATTTTTCCCAATTGTCGTGCACGAACTTATCAAAGGAGTTTACGAAGTTTTGGGAAGTCAGGGATTACCAGATGATCCAAGACAGGCGGAAATGGTTATGGCATCCCAAGATACCTTACCATATGAAATTTGGGATTTGAGACTCGGTCCTGTAATTTGGGAAAAATTCGTTGAATCATATCCTGATGAACTATTTGAAGATGATATGAAGGAAATTCAGAATTATCTATTTTCAAGATTCTCTATGTTGACAACTGAAGAATTCTTTGATGTTGCTAAGAAAATACTTTCAGGTTCTAAAGACGGAAAAATGATTGTTAAGAAAATGGTAGATGAAATCATAAGTGAATTACGTGATGAGGAATATAAATCTGCCTTGGATTTCTTATCAGACGATGACGATGATGATGACTTTACAGATTTCTTAGGTACATTGGGAATAGGACCGGCTAAATAAACCTACCCAATCTAAAAAAAATGTCTTTGACAAAAGAACAAGTCTTATTGGAATATGCAAAATGTTTGAGGAATACTCCGTATGCTCTCAAAACATATTTGCAGACATACGACAACACTCAATCGAAGTATGTCCCATTGGAATTGTTTCCGGATCAAGTAAGTTTGATTGAAGATTACGATACACACGAAGAGAACATTGCATTGAAGTATAGACAAGCGGGTGTGTCTACGGTAACATCTGCATGGGCATCAAAAAGATTGGTTTTTGCAAAAAAAACAAAACCAGAAAAAATTCTTATCATTGCAAACAAACAAGATACGGCAATTGAAATGGCAAATAAAATCCGTGCCTTTGTTGAACAATGGCCTTCTTGGGTTGGTGTTGGATTTTCGAATGAGAAAAATGCTCAGAAACATTTTAAATTAAGTAATGGTTGTGAGGTGAAAGCCGTTGCAACATCAAAAGACGCCTTGAGAGGTTATACACCTACTATATTAATTTTTGACGAAGCTGCTTACATTGATGCTGATGATGATTTTTGGTCAGCTTGTATGGCATCACTTTCAACAGGTGGTAAAGTAATTGTTATTTCAACACCTAATGGATTCGATCCGATTTATTATGGTATTTACGAACAAGCACTTCGTGGTATGAATGATTTCAAAATCACGGAAATGTTTTGGTATCGCGATCCAAGATATTCTAAAGATTTAAAACTACTGAAAGTCAAGGATATAGTTCATTACATGTTAAATCGTGAGGACTATAAAGATGATGAAATCACCATTGATTACAGCGAAGTTTCACCACGAGAAAGAGACTTTGAAGAATTGAAATCAAAGTTTAACGATGGATACAAACCATACTCTTCTTGGTTTGAATCTATGGCTAAAAAATTGAAATTCGATAGGAGAAAAATTGCACAAGAATTAGAATGTAATTTTTTAGGTTCTGGTGATAGTGTTATACCTCCTGACACGATTGAAAAAATCAAAGAAAATTTTATTACCCCTCCTGAAAATAAATTTATGGGAGGTGCGTTATGGCAATGGAAAGAACCTGAAATGGGACATAAATACATTATGGGAATTGACGTTTCAAGAGGAGATTCTGAGGACTTCACTACTTTTTGTATTGTTGATTTTGACGAAAGAGAACAAGTACTCGAGTATTTAGGTAAGATTCCACCTGATGTTGCTGCTGACGTTGCTATGAAATGGGCAATCATGTATAATGCATTTGTAGTTATTGATATAACAGGTGGCATGGGAGTTTCTACTTCACGTAAAATGCAGGAATTGGGATACAAAAACTTATATATAGATGGAATAAATTTGGCTGACAAATGGAAGTACAATCCAAAGGCAGATGAAAAAATACCGGGTATAAACTTCAATAATAAGAGGGTTCAAATTGTTGCTGCTTTTGAAGAAGCTTTGAGACATGGATTCAAAATAAGATCCGCTAGGTTGTTGAATGAACTCAACACGTTTGTTTATGTAAATGGGCGTCCAGATCACTTGAAAGGACAGCATGATGATTTGATTATGGCTTGTGCGATGCCAATTTATGTTGGTGAAACTTCATTTACGCAATTGGACAAAGTAACGGATGTTACTAAGGCTATGGTTGAGAGTTGGACGGTGAATAATTCTCCAAACACTCATGTAACGAGTTTTGATCCAAATGTACCTGTATTCCCAAATGAAAGGATGTCACAGTTCAACAATAACCCAACTAGAGAAGAATACCTAAAGTATTCTTGGTTATTTGGTAAATAAACTTTAGTTTAATTATCAAAATATTACTATTTATTATAAAATTCGTACATGGCAGATAATAATCTAACGGTTTGGCAGAGGTTAAGTAAAGTATTCGGTCCAGATTCCACTTTGGATCAACAAACTCCTGTTTATCAATTCGACAAAAAAGAGTTGTTACGAACCACTTCAAAACAAGAGTACGATAAAGAAAAATTACAGGCACAACAGACTCTATACTTAGGACAGCAGTGGGCAAAGGTTGAAAGTAATCTTTATACTCAGTCAGTATATTACGAACCCACAAGACTTTCAGCGTTCTACGATTATGAGAGTATGGAGTATACACCTGAAATTTCAGCAGCTTTGGACATTTACGCAGAAGAATCCACAACAACAAATGAGAATGGATTCATGTTACAAATATATTCTGAATCTAAAAGAATCAAATCTGTTTTAGCCGATTTATTTAATAACAAGTTGGACGTTAACACCAACCTACCGATGTGGACGAGAAACACATGTAAGTACGGTGATAACTTCGTGTATTTGAAATTAGATCCTGAAAAGGGGGTTGTAGGATGTCAACAACTTCCTAATATTGAGATGGAACGTATCGAGCGTGGTATGAAGTACAAACCATTAGATCAGAATCAACAAGGTGAGAGTAGAGGGTTGAAGTTCACTTGGAAAAATAAAGATTTGGAATTTAACACATGGGAAATTGCTCACTTTAGACTTTTAGGTGATGACAGAAAATTACCTTATGGTACTTCGATGTTGGAAAAAGCAAGAAGAATTTGGAAACAACTTCTTTTGTCGGAAGACGCGATGATGATTTATCGTGTCTCAAGAGCACCTGAAAGACGTGTCTTTAAAGTATTTGTTGGAAATATGGATGACAAAGATGTGGAACCATATGTACAAAGAGTTGCAAACAAATTCAAACGAGATACTGTAGTTGACAATAAAACAGGAAACGTGGATTTGAGATACAACCAAATGGCTGTGGATCAAGACTACTTTATTCCTGTAAGAGATCCAAACGCACCCAATCCAATTGATACTTTACCAGGTGCACAAAATCTTTCAGAAATTGCGGATATTGAATATATCCAAAAGAAATTATTAACGGCTTTGAGAGTCCCTAAGGCGTTTTTAGGGTTTGAAGAGACAGTAGGTGATGGTAAAAACTTAGCCCTACAAGACATTCGTTTTGCTAGAACTATCAACAAGATACAAAAATCTATGATACAAGAGTTGAATAAAATTGCAATTATTCACTTGTATGTATTAGGTTTCGAAGATGAACTTTCAAATTTTACACTTTCTTTGACGAACCCATCAACGCAGGCGGATTTGTTAAAAGTAGAAAATTGGCAACAAAAAATACAACTATACAAAGATGCTGTGGCGGATCCAGGAAACGGAATACAACCAGTTTCTTCTTCATGGGCAAAAAAACATATACTCGGATTTTCGGACGAAGAAATCAAATTAGACATCCAACAACAACGTATCGAAAAAGCCGTTGCATCTGAATTAGAAAAAACACCAGAAGTTATTATACACACAGGTCTGTTTGACAACATTGATAAACTTTATGGTAAAAAACCTGGTGAGGAAGCAACTGAAGGTGGTGAAGAAGGTGGTGCAGGTGAGGACTTAGGTGCTGACTTAGGTGGTGATTTAGGTGCCGAATTAGGAGGTGCTGGTATAACTGATATTGGTGCGGAAACAGAAACACCAGAAACACCTGAAACAGAAACAGTTCCTGAGTCAAAAGAAAAAGATTTGAATTTAATCTTAGAAAATGACAACTTCTTAGGTGAAGATTTAGAAATTGATTTATCTAAAGCAAAGTCATCATTAAGTGAGATGTCAAAAAAATTGAGTGAGTTACTAGATGAATGATATTTATAAAAAAAAATAAGTATGAAATCGTTCGGACAAGTTAAAAGTAATTTTGAAAATGCCATCGTTAAAAATTATGGCAAGGAATCCTTCAAATCAATCATGAAGAATTTTAAAACTGTTGTTTTGGAAAGTAAAAATCTTTCCAAAGTTTTCTACATGTACGACGATTTGTTGACTAAAAAATCTTTGACAGAAGAAGTTGCCACAGAATATATCAACGAAAGTTTTTCTACGTTAAAATCTCTGATAGAAAAATCTCAAAAAGAAATTGAGGCATTACAGACTTGGGTTGACACGTTAGTCGAGAGTGACGTAGAAAATTCATACTCCAATATTGATACTGTTATTTACACGAATTCAGTAACAAAATTACAGAACGTCGTAGAGGCAAAATTAGAAATCAAAAAAGTTTTAAAATCTTCAGAAACGAAGAAAATTAACGAATCACTTAATCTACCCTTGTCTTCCATGTTGAAGATAGCTGCTAACACATTCAATAGTGAATATTCTTCTTTGAATGAAAGTGACAAAAACGAATTAAAATATTTGTTGTCCCTAAATAAAAAACAACTTGTTGAGGAATATAATACCACCAAAGAGGAAGTTATTGAAAAATTACAAGAATCACTACAAGGTGGAGATGAAGATTTAAAAACTACGGTTCAACAAACCATCGATAAAATTAACGAATCTGAGATTGAGTTGGTTTCGTTATATAAGTTGAAACAACTCAAAGAAAATCTTTAATCTTGTTCTTTGGATTTAATTTTGTGGGTGTAAATCGCCTTCAATTTATTTTTACGTTTCTGAACAGATTTTTTTACAAATTCTTGTTTGTTTCTAAGGTTATCTAACTGTTTGGTTTTAATAACCTTATATTTGTATTTTTTTAATACTTTATCGATATTTTCCCCCTTTTTTATTTCAATGTGAATCATTAATTTTTTTTTTATAAATATAGATATTTTTGTCAATTTTTGACAAAGGGTTCTTTGGTTTCTATTATTATCCATATAATAAACATTTCACATTTATATGATTAATGAAAAAAGGAAAAACATCCAAGATAAATCTGTTCGACAAGGCAAAGTGTCATTATGGAACAGTTGATTCTAAAAGTTTTAAATCCGTTTATATTGTTTTACAAAGTTGGGTATCACCAAAAAAAGAATTGGAACAGTGGGAAAGAACAACATCAAATTTACACAGAAAAATTAAACACACCGTTTGTGAAGTTATAGATGGGGTATATTTTGACAAGAATTTTATTGTCGATTTAGACTTAAGAAGTAGTGGGATACAGATGGATAAAAGAAGTTTTATGAATTTAGAAATAACACTATTTCTTAAAAATGATTTGGACTTTAAAAGTCCCATCCTACGAGAAAAATTAAAATCAATTATTTCGAATGTCTACAAATTTGACTTGTTGGACTCAGAATATTTTTCTTTACACAAAACAAAAAACGACAAAGTTACCGATATTGAAAATTAAGACTATTTATATAAAAAAATATTTATGAAAGTTTTAACTCCAGGGGAAATTGGTAAAGGAATTCTAATTGAATATGATGCGGGACACGTATCTCCATATGACACTAGAAACTTGCAAGTTTTACAAGAGCAAAAAACTCAACTTGATTATTCAAAACCTTTTGAGTTTTATGCGGTTTTACAAAAATTCAATACACCAAACCGTAACGGTAGAATTTACCCCGAAAAGGTTTTAAGAAGAGAGGCTGAAAATTATAAGAAAGCAATCGAAAAGGGCACTGCATTATCAGAGTTAAATCACCCTGAATCTTCTTTGATTGATTTAGATAGAGTTTCTCACATTATCACCGACATATGGTGGGAAGGTAATGTTTTAATGGGTAAATTAAAATTATTGACTTCACCTGGATTCCATGAAAGAGGTGTCATCTCTTGTAAGGGAGATATGGCAGCTAATTACCTAAGACAAGGTGTTACTATGGGTGTATCATCAAGAGGCGTTGGATCTTTAGTTAAGAAGGGTGAACAAAATGAAGTTCAAGATGATTTTGAATTAATCTGTTTTGATTTGGTATCATCCCCATCAACACCAGGGGCTTACCTATTCTCAAACAAAGAGGATAGATACAAGTACGATGAAAATCTTGAGGAGGAAAAGAAATTAAAAGATGAAAGAGTTGTAACCTCTTCACCAAAAATGGATAAGTCGCTTGACTTAATGAGAAAATTATCTGATTATTTAGGAAATTAATTTTTTTTATGGACGAAAAATATTTTGTAGCAAAAGTACAATATGATTTACCCGATGAAAATTCAGGAAGAATCAAAAAAATCAGAGAAGAGAAACTTGTTCAAGGTTACAACGTCACTGAAGTTGAGGCGAAAGTGACAAAAAAATTTGAAGGTTTTCCTCATGAGTGGAGAATCACTTCAGTAGCTGAAAGCAAAATTGATGAAGTTTTTTAGTAAATAATTTTTTTCAAAATTTTTTTAATCAGGACTAAGTCCTGATTTTTTTTTGCCCATTATACTGCAATGTTAAATTTTTTATAAAATGGATATATTTATAGAGTAAAATAAACCATAACGTTTGCAAAAAAAATAAAGATGAGTAATAAAGAAAAATCTTTAGTTGAAGAGGCATTACTACAAATGAAAAATTTGGAAGAAGCCGTTACAGAAAACGCAAAAGGAATACTTGCTTCTACTATGAAGGAAGAAATCAAAGAATTAGTAAAAGAATCTCTTGAAGAAGAGATTGGAGAAGGAATGGAGATGGAAAGTTCAAAAAAAGAAGAAGAGTCAACAATGGCTGAACAGGAAATGGAACTCGATATCGACGACACAGAAGAGGAATCTGATAATGATGATGAGGAGGAAATCGAATTGGACACAATGAGTATGGACTCTGAAGAATCTGATGATGACTTCGAACTCGACATGGACGATGAGGAAGTTATGTTACCACTTGATTTGACAGGTGCATCTGACGAAGAAATTCTTAAGGTGTTCAAAGCGATGGGTGATGAAGACGGAATCATTGTAAAGAAAGACGGAGAAGAAATTCATTTGAAAGATGAGAATTCTGATGTTGAATATAAAATTGATCTTGGTGAGTCAGAAGAAGAGGAATCTATCGACGAAATGATGGACGACGATTCAGACGCAGAAGGTTTGGAAGATGAATTCGTATTCGAAATCGAAATGGATGACGAAGACGACGATGATGAGGAGGAAATGATGTCAGAAGAAAAAATGACAGTCACTCCAAAAGGTGAAGGTATGGGTAAACCAAACTTCAAATATCCTTCTAAGATGAAGGGTGGTGTCACAGAAACCGAAGACATTGAAGAAATGACTGAAGGTGAAATGACAGTAAAACCAAAAGGTGAAGGTATGGGTAAACCAAACTTCAAATATCCTTCTAAGTTGAAGGGTGGTGTAACCGAGACTGAAGACATCGAAGAAATGTCTGAAGAGTGGGGAGGTAAGAAAGGTGATGATTCTAAATCTCACAAAGACTATGAAACTACTGAAGAGTGGGGAGGTAAGAAAGGTGATGACTCTAAGTCACACAAAGATTACGAAACCAGCGAAGAGTGGGGAGGTAAGAAAGGTGATGACTCTAAGTCACACAAAGATTACGAAACTACTGAAGCTGCAAGAACCAAAGGAAACGGACGTAGAAATTCTCCACAAGGTGGACTACCTAAAATGAAAGTAATTCCAAATTCTGCTCTCGCAGAAGAAGTTGAATCATTAAGAGCTAAAAATGACGAATACAGAAAAGCTCTTAATATATTCAAAGACAAGCTCAACGAAGTTGCAGTATTCAATTCTAATCTTGCATATGCTGTTAGACTATTTACTGAAAACTCCACGACTAAACAAGAAAAAATCAACATCCTTAGACGTTTTGACAATGTTGAAACTTTAAAGGAATCAAAAGCTCTTTACAAGACAGTTAAAGACGAATTAAGTTCACAATCAGTTGTAACTGAGTCTGTTGAAACAAAACTACAACAAACTCCAACTGCTGGTTCTTCTACAACTTTAATTGAGAGCAAAACTTATGAAAATCCACAGTTCTTAAGAATGAAGGATTTAATGGGTAAAATTAATAAATAAACATCCTAAAAAAAAATTAAAATGGGAGCATTATTAGAATCAGGTCTTGTTGGTAACATCGGTCTTAAGCACTTGAAAGTTATCAAAGAAGACACAATCAACAAGTGGGACAAATTAGGATTCCTTGAGGGTCTTAAGGGTCACTTGAAGGAAAACGTAGCTCAGTTATACGAAAACCAAGCTTCATACTTAATCAATGAGGCTGCATCTACAACAGATTCAGGTTCATTCGAGACTGTAGTTTTCCCAATCGTTAGAAGAGTTTTCTCTAAGCTTTTAGCTAACGATATCGTATCTGTACAAGCTATGAACTTACCTATCGGTAAATTGTTCTACTTCGTACCAAAAATTCAAAACAGAGCAAATAACAGTCACTTCGCACCTATCGGAGCACCAAACGGACCTACTGATCCAAACGTAGGTTACGGATCTGGTAAAAACTTATACGATAGATTCTACGAAGGTACTGAACCAGGATTAGATCCAGAAGGTTTGTTCGATTACTCTAAGGGTGAGTACTCAGCAAGAACTGTAAACTTGGTAACTCAAAGATGGGTAGGTGACAGTATGTTAGCTTACAACTATCCTGCGGCTACTGAATTCAGAAAAGTTCTTGTTGCTATGTCAGGTTTCAACAACGCTGGTGCTGGTAAACTTGTAGGTCCTGATGGAAACGAAATGGACAACGAGGCGTTCTTGGCGGGATTGACTATCGCTATCAACGGTAACTCAGCAATCAACTTCTTCTCTGGTTTAAGTTCAACTTCAGCAGTTGCTTCTAACGGTAACTTGTTGTTCAGAGTAGTTACTCAACAGTATGGTAAGGGTATCGTTCAGTACGGTAATCCAAATACTGCAACTGTATTCCCAACTACTGGTAACGGTGGTACTTATGACAACCTTTGTGATGCAAATGGTGTTATCTACTTGGAAATCGACACTCAAGTTCCATGTACTGTAACTGCAGATTCTATCGACGGATATTCAGGTTACACTACAGGTTCAGGTGCTACTAACGCGAACTCAGCGTTCACTGCAACTTACAGAATCTACAAAGAATTAGAATTCGAAGATGCTATCGGTGAAGTTTCTTTCGACCTTGAGTCAGTAACAGTATCTGTTACAGAAAGAAAACTTAGAGCTCAATGGTCTCCTGAATTAGCACAAGACGTTTCTGCTTTCCACAACATCGACGCTGAAGCTGAATTAACAGCTTTATTGTCTGAGCAAGTTGCAGCAGAAATCGACCGTGAAATCTTAAGAGACTTAAGAAAAGGTGCAGCTTGGACATTACGTTGGGACTACAACGGATGGAAGAGAGGTACTACAGCAAATCCTTTAACTCAATACACTCAAAAGGATTGGAACCAAACTCTTATCACAGCTATCAACCAAATCTCAGCTCAGATTCACAAGTCTACATTGAGAGGTGGTGCTAACTGGATCGTTGTTTCTTCTGAAATCAGTGCTATTTTTGATGACTTGGAGTACTTCCACGTTTCAAACGCAGCTCCTGAGCAAGATCAATACAACATGGGTATCGAAAGAGTTGGTACATTAGCAGGTAGATATCAAGTATATCGTGATCCTTACTTCCCACCTAACACAGTATTGTTGGGACACAAAGGTACTTCATTACTTGACACTGGTTACGTTTACGCACCATATGTACCTCTACAATTAACTCCAACAATGTATAACCCATTCAACTTCACACCTATCAAGGGTATCATGACTAGATACGCTAAGAAGATGGTTAACAACCGTTTCTATGGTAGAATCACAGTTGATGGTGTTAGAACATTTGACTTGAGAGAATTAAGATAATTCTTTGAAGGGTATATAAACCAAAGGGGACTGAAAAGTCCCCTTTTTTTATTTCCTATTTTTTTTACAGAACTTTGAATCTTCACCATAATAAAGACATCGACATAATTCTATTTCAGTTCTAATTTCTTGATATTTGTCCCCAATATATGTTTTATGTCCATTACGAATAGCTAAAAATAGAGTGTATTCCCCATCAACTATTTTTTTCATCAATTGGTTTTTATCCATTATTTGATTCGTCGGTTGTAAAATATCTTAATGACTTTGATATCAATTCACTTTCTTCCAATGTGAAAACCCCTTTAGAGTATGAATATTTCAGTGCTAAATTTATTAAATAAAAAGATTGTTCTGGTGTCATATTTTTCACAAATAATTCAATATCATTTGGAGATGTATAGGATATTGTACCAAACAGATATCCTATAGGGTTTTTTTCATTATTCTCTGATTCCATATTCATTTTGTTATATTTATATGTAAGAAAGTTATTCTATGAAAAATATAAAAGAAATGACAGTAAGTCAAAGTGATGGATTATATTTGGGAAAATTAGTTTTAGGTAAAAGAAATTTTAAAAAAGAATTGGAGCCGTTTAATATCGAAGTGGAACAGGAAATAGTCCCTGAAAAATTAACAGAAGATTTAGCAGTATGGTTTGGAAAAAAAAAGAAACCAAAGGGAAGTAAACAACCAAAAGGTCCTTGGGTAAATATTTGTCGTAAAGATGAAGATGGAAAACACCCACCTTGTGGTAGAAATTCCACGGACAAAGGAGGTTATCCTAAGTGTCGTGCCGCGGGTGTTGCGGGTAAGATGTCCGATGCTGAAAAAAAATCAGCATGTGCACAAAAAAGAAGAGCCGAAAAAAAAGACACTCAAACAGGAAAAGGACAAAAACCTGTAATGACATCACACAAGAAAAAAAATGAATCCGTAAGAAATTTTGCAAATATTATTGTAGAAAAATTAAAAGAAGAAAACCAAATATCCATAAAACCGTCGGGTAAAGTTCAGAAAAGTATTTGTGACAGTCAAAAATTTTGTTCTTCACAAGGACACATCACTTTTGGACAGTTAAAGGCTATTGTCAAAACTGCTATGGATAAGAGATTAGCACTGCATGTTGGAGAAGGAGGTATTAAGGCGATTATACGACTTTTACCTTGGTTTATACCTCAAATAGCAGTTGCGGGATTTATTGGTTCTGCTATGAGAGCGGCTAATAAAATTCTCACACCAGCACTCAAAGAAACTTCATCATACAAATCATGGTGGGCTAAAACAATAATGAAAATTTTTAATTTTTCAGAAGGTGAAATTAATCCTGAAGATCCATTCAGTAAAATATTCTTTATGAGTGACGGATTGATGAATCTTATGAATGAAGAATCTAAACTTAAGTTTGCATATTATATTTCCAAAGTTGTTGACAGTATGCCTGACAATGAAATTGTACCAGAATATTTTGTTGAAAATGAATTGAAAAAGTGGGTGAATCAAAGGTATATGATTAATCCACCTTTTCCTACGAAGGACTATGAAGACTTGCCAAAAATAGAAGGAGAAGAGTTACAACAAAAAATAGGTGAAAGTGAAAATCATGACTTAAATACAATCCAAAAAAACATAAAAGAAAATTCTAATTTCTATTGTGATTTACACTTTTTTGGTTTGTTAGAGAATGAAAAAAGTTTTCAACTTTCTGAAAAGTTTTGTAGAACCCCACAAAGATTATTTGAATCGACTGAAGGAAAATATTCACATATAAATTTTGTTCCACCGGTGTCGGTATCAAATCAAGCAAAAAAAGGGTTGGAGTATAGAAAAAAGGCAGGAGGAAAAGGTGGTTTGACACCTTCACAAGCGGCGGCATCTAACAGGAGTGGGGAAACTAAAAATTTAGGTTCAGGTGTACAAAGAGCGGTTAACCTCAAAAATAGAAGTCAGATGTCTCCATCGACTGTTAAAAGAATGAAAGCGTTTTTTGATAGACACGAAAAAAACAAATCTATTGGTACTGAAAATAAAGGTACCCCTTGGAAAGACAAAGGGTATGTGGCTTGGTTACTTTGGGGTGGGGACGCAGGATATGCGTGGGCACGTAAAGTAGTCAAACAGATGGAAGTTGCCGATAAAAAAAATAATTAAGGAAGTGGAGTAGGGATTGGTTTAGGTTTTAAACCAACCGAATATTTGTGAAAATTAGTGTAAAAATCAGGTTTGCACTCCACAAAGTAATCTACCGCACTTTCAGCTGAGGATGCTTGGGTTTCCATTATAATGGTGTTATTCTCAGAAAGGGTGTAAGTTACTTGAGTCATTTTTTTTTGCTAAGTTACTAATTTTTTTTTAATTACAATATGGTGCAGAACATTTTTTTTCACCACTCAAATCTGGCATGTCTCCTTTACATACCTGAACCGCATAACCATTAGCATATGCCGATGGATAAACTTCGTATTTAGCTTTAGCTGCGTTAATTCCTCTTTCACACAACTGAGTATCTTTCTTCTTTCCTTCATATACTTCTTCAAAATCAACGTATTCTGAGTTTTTTTCCATTTCATTTTTGAAGAAATCAAAAACTTGATCTAAATTAGTTTTAGATTCCGAAACATGATCATCTGCCCAATCATGTCCATTCTGAAGAATCTCCTCGATGGCGTTGGGATCCATTTCTAATATCATGTTGATTTGTCTTCTCATTTGTTTGAGGTTACTGAAAAACATGTAGTTTTCCGTATAATTTTCTTTTAAAACTTTACGTATGGTTTGTTTCAGTGTTGGTTTCATATCTTATTAACAATTTGGAAAGTTAATTCTCTTTTATAAGTATTTGTTTCATAATCGGAAAGTACTTTAATATCAACAAAATATTGATTTGGTACTTTGTCTTGAGTATTGAAAATAAAGTAATAGGAGTCAGGTGTTCTGTTAATTCTTGTCCAATCTTGAACTTGAACTTCGGTATTTGCACCTTCACGAACATAAACTCTGTAGTACGCTTCCACGTCCGTTAAAACTTCGTTAGGTGTATACGCTTTTTTTATTGTTACATTAACCTTTCTCACGTCAGTGTTCAAAATCTTTTCGTTTTGTTTGATTCCTGAAAAGTCAAAACCGTAGATAGAAGGTTCTTTTGTTGTAGAACCTATTTGGTAATATCCTGAACTTTGTTGTATCACAAACTCATTTGTTATTAAACCAACCTCTACACCGTTTATTGTTATTCCACTCCACTGATCGTAGAACATACAAGGTGTTGTTTGTCCTGTAATAATTGGTACAGTAACCTCATAAACACCTTCTGTGACTAAACAAGTGGTTAAACCAGTATATTCAGAACCTAAGTATTCATCATTAGAATTTAGAATATTAACGATAGGTAAGTTATCAAAGTTTGTTGGTTGTCCATTGATGTATGAATACAAAAACAATTTGTTTACTTTATTTTGATAAAATGAATTTCTGTCATCCAAAATCAAATCATCATAATTAGTTTCTAAAAATGGCTCGTAAAATGTTTGGGTATGTCTTGTGAAAAATCCTACAGAATAATTTTCTGTCAATCCCGTGATGTTTTCTACTTCAGGTACAAAGGCAATACCCCAACCCGTAAATCCTGAAGTGTTACCTGTCAAGACTGAATTAATTTCTTCAGTCATGTCGAACTCGATATTCTCGTTGCCAAATTCAAAATGTTGTGTTGCGACAATAGTTAGTCCTGAATAATTAAAACAACTATCACCACTTAAAGAATTTGTGTTGTCGTATATACCTGGTTGTCCCCAATCACTGACTGTTGTTGATTGATACCAATTGGATGGACGAGTAGAAAAACTCTTATCAGTTTCTAATGCTAAAGAAATTGTAGAACCATTACTTGAGTTCAAATTTGTTGCGGAGTTATAGTAATCATAACCAACACCCTCATCCCAAGTTTGTCCAGATCCTGTACAACCTGATACGGGTATTCTAAATAATATCAAATCAAAAGAACTGGCACGTCTTCTACCCTCAGAAGTGGTGGTATTCAACAATTCCGTATCAAATGCGGATGTATTAGTCATTTTAAGGGTATGTGTAATATTTCTTGTACAACCCGTAGATATCATTCCTTCAGAATATAGTTGTCTTAATTGAGAAAGATCGACATCGAAAATGAAACGACTAAAACCAATAGGGGAAGTCAAATCTTGGACACCTCCGTAAAAGAGTTCAGTCACAGGATTTCTACCTGTATTAGTATAGGAATTAGAAATTATAGTATTGTTTCTACTAAAATACGATCTGAAGATAGACATTACAACTTTTTATAATAAATATCAAAAGTTATGAAATAGGGATTCAGTCTATTTCATATATTATTTTTTTGGTAATGTTGAAAATAGATTCGGGGGTGCAATTTTCTTCGTACCATTTTATTACGTTTGATGATATATATTCCCATTGTTCTCTACTTGTGTTTTCCATTACATACTTTGCATGTTCGGGATTATCAACTAACAGGTAATGTACATCTTGTTCTAATTTGTTGAAATAATTAGTCATTACTTCTCGGGTAAACAAAGGTACAACACCCATACCCATATACTCAACATCCCTCAAACATTTCGGACCTACGCCAGTTAAACAAAGTCCGAACTTGTGCTTACCAATGAAATTAATATAATCTTCATATTCTAAGGGTATGATATCACTCAAACTAAAGTGTTGGATAACTTCACCCCATTCATGATTTCTGTTACCTCTTTTTTCACCCGAACCGTAAAAAATACTATTAAATTGTCTTTCATCATAAGTCTTAATACCTTGTTTACGTATTGATTCGTACTTGATTGGATGAGTAACCCAAAAGGTCCATGGATACGCACCATTGAATGGAACAAATTCATTTGCAAATAAACATTTTTCCCAACCGAAACGAATTCGAGTATCCCATGTGGGTTTATCGTATAACAGATACGTTCCAATATCTTCTAACCAAACATAACTTTCTATATGTTTACCAACATTCCATTCGTCATATTCTTCTATTTCTATGGGTACTAACTCCACCCAACCATTTGATTCCCATATTTTAAATATTTCTCTCGAACAACAACCCGAATGCTCATCGATAGTTGGTATGTGAATTTTCATATCAACTGATTCGAATTTTCTTATTGAGAACTGTGTTTTGGGCTAACTGTATTTTGGATAGTAAATCTGATATTGTTGACTGTCCGTCAATGGCTGTTGGTAATGGGGGTTGTCCATGGTATGGATGTACGTGTAAAACTAAAAAGTTGACAATATCGTTCAATAATTCTATCAATTCTTCCCCTCTAACAGATGACGAAGTATTTAAGTTGAGTTCGTTTAGTTTTGATTCGGGAATTCCATAAACAGTGTTTCCAAGTTTGTTAGTTAAATCTTTACTGGTGTGTGATAATAGGTAGAGAGTATCTGCACCAAAAAATCCAACAGTCTGATTTTCATTTTTCTTGGTTATATTTTCTTCTGTTTGCAATACTGCTTGTATTGGGACACCTATGGTATCTTTTTGATAAACTAAGTCATAACCCTCAGAAGTGTCAGTCTCATTCAATTTTATTTTCGACATCATGTTACCAACATTTAAAGTTTCGGTGAAACCATTCTGTATGGAAATATTTTTGATATATTGATACGTGTTGGCTGCGGGACGGAAATAAAATGGGAATTGAAATGTGATGGGGGTATTAGTGGATTCAATTAAACCATTATTAACTTCTTTTAAGAAGTTATTTATGAAATCTATTACCTCGTCAATTGTTAAGTTATTGAAAGGAACCATCAATTGTAATGTCTGATAAGAACTTAAATCAGTATCTACTATAATTCTTTCAGTTGAAACATCATCAACTTGTTTTAGATTATACAAATAGATACGTCCAACAAAATTGTTTTGAGTGTTTTCGGGATTATCAATTTGATACTCAATTAATTTTTTACAGAACGTATTTTTTTGTTCAAATTTCAATCTCTTTTTATCTTCCCCAACAACGGTTGTTTCCCCAAAATTTGATAATTGAATGAAGGCTCTGTTTTGGTTAGCAATAGGTGATGTATTTCTGCTTAAGGAAGTCCCGACAATTTTACCTGCTCTTAACAAAAGTTCGTTTTCTTTTAATACCAAGTCGGTGTTAAATCTTCCCAAAATCGCATTATCTCCAGGTTCAGGATAAACACCTGTACTTGATTCATTAGAATATGGTATTTTTTCAGGTGCTTGAGTGTTTCCAAAATTAATTTGATATTGAGAGTTTTTCAGTGGTTTTGGTGGTAGATTTTGAGCACCATCGTCTAACCAAGTCTTAGAGTTTTCAAATTCCTCTACCGATGAATTGTTCGGTGTCGAAAATGGTCCTTGAAGATAAAATCTGTTTTTCGTTAACTGATATGCAGAATCTTGATAAATAATATGTACGTATTCATCAACTTTAGGGACTTGGAAAACAAAGTAAGGTAAAAGAGGTAAAACAATAAATGGATCTTTTTTTGTCCATTTGTCTTTTTTTTCGTCAAAGTCAGGGAACGACTGTATAATATTTTTATAATATTCTGACTCGGGTTGAACGCGTACCCTACCCAACATCCAAGGATCTTGGTTGTCAATAACTTTACCAGGATAAATTATCTGTCTAAAGTTTTTGGGTAATTTACTAACTTCGTCCATTATTTTTGTTTGGTTCTTTTTTGGAATTCTTTCAGAATATTATTATATAAAGATTCAGTGGCATCTAAATGACAAGAAAGTTTTATTAACATTTCTTTTGTTTTTTCGAAATCCTGTTGGAGAGTATCCAAACAATAAATCAAATCTTGATTGGAATGATTTTTAAAATCGGATGCGATTTTTTTGATTTTTTCTAAATTAATGTCTTCCATAATTAAATAAGTTTTCCTGTTCCTCGTGAGGGTACGGTGCGTAAAGTACCATCGGGGGATGGTACAACAACCATAGAAGGTATACCGGTCTCAAGTTTAGAATTTGCTTCTTGTTCTTTCATATGGGCTTTGTTTTTTGCAAAGTCAGCCAACAATCCTGTATTTGGAGCACCCCCTGGATAATCCCCCGTTGGAATCCCCGATTTTTCATATTCTTCAATTGTATTTGCAAATATTCTTGTTGCAGACATCCCCGGAAGTGCATCTGTACTCAGTAGTAATCCTAAAGGTAGATTATTATTTCTTGTTGCAATATTTAATAATGCTAACAATTCATCTAATAAACTATTACATCGTCGGTAATCAATTACTCCCTGTACTACAATCAATAAAGATTCTACAATTGTAAGAATCATTCTATTCCTTTTTTGGGTTGCTTCGGTTCCAATATCACGGATGATACTTCGGACTAATAACAAAAAATCTTTTTTTATTATAAGATATAATTCTTCCAAAAATATTGCATACACCCTACTTTGTACTTGAATCATGTAGTTTTTGTATTTCTTCACAAAATCTTCCAATGAATCAACGAAGTCTGCTAAATTGTTACCTAAAACTTTAGAAAGTAAAATTAAAGGTAGTACGTTTTTTGGTGACAACATTGTTGTCATAACAGCTTTTGGTAGGATTTTTAGAAAGTCTTCTTGGATTTTCAATTCGATATTAACGTTGGGTAATAATAGTTTCCATTCGTTTACCATTTCCGTTAACATTCTCTCTGCTTGTGTGTCCTGTTCACTTAAAGTATTGGAATTAAGTACTCTCGTCACCAAGTTCAACATATCGTCTACCTGAACAGGGAGTTTTACATTGTCACAATCCTCAAATTCTGTAACGCCTTGTTGAATATTATTAATTCTTTCGTCAATAATCCTCAAATCGATTTCATCCATTTCGAAAAATGATTCGTCAATTAAGTCAACAGACAATTTGGAAATTCCACTCACATCAATTTCATTCGTTGTGTCAAAACATAATCCTAAAATTCTTTGTAAAATTCTTTCAAAAGTTGTTTGGTCTCTTTCAGTATCCGCACCCGTTTTTATTTTCATAGAAATTGCTCCTGTCAAATACTCCATAATCTTACCATAAAGTTCGTGAGCATCAAAAAGGTTGATACTTGAATAGTAATCGACAACAAAATCACCAATCCTATTTGAATTACCAAACCTATTTCTCAAAGTAATCTTGAAAAAGTCTCCAACATTACCTACATCATCAGTTGCTGAATATTCTATATCAAATAAAGGCTGTCCTGAACTACCAACATAATAGTTAGAGTATTCGGTTAAAAACGATTGGGAAGTATCTTGAATTCTGTGATACAATTGTCGATTCATGGAGTAAGGGTATATGCCTAATGAAAAATCATTTTTTTCATATAATAATTTACCAACAGTAGTGTCAGGATCTTCTTTGAGTATAGAAAATAAATCGACAGAAGGTATTCGTATATAATAGACTGCTGGTGTTGAAGGTGTTGATGTTGGATACGATTGTTCCTGACTACAACCTAAAGCACTAATTGTTTCTTCTGCTAAAATTATTTTGAGTTTGTCTATTGTTCTGTTAGCCGCTCTTATGAATCTTTTTGTCAAAAAAGACATTGTAGAAGTACCAGAACCTTCAGTTAGTTTGAATAATTCTAAAAGTTCATCCAAGCTGTTGGGAGCTTGACTTTTTTGGTTTTGAGAAAATTTCTTAGCGGCGTCATTAAAATCCGAAAGTTTTTTCTGAACTTTTGAGTTTAGTTGTTCTAAGTTTTTGTTGGCGGCAGCAACTCTCGATTCTATCTCCTCTTCTTTAGTTTTTTTTAACTTTTTGTAAGCGGATACTTTCGACTTTATTTGTTTTAATTTGGATTTTCTATCTACAGGCATGGGTAAACTTATTTGTTCAGTTTATATCCCCCGTTATCCTCATTTTCCAAATCTTTGTTAATTAACGTTTGTAACATATCTTCATCCATGTCAGATAAAGAAAAATCTTCTTCATTGTTGTTTTGAGATTTTTCCCAAATAGAAGATTGCAGTTTAGATAATGTTAATTTTTTTTCGATTGTTTCGTTTATAATTTTCTGTTGTTCTTTGAGGATACCTGAGATTGCCGGCATGTCTTTGGAATTGTTCATCATTCCAATTAATTTGTTTTGAATCCTTATTGCAGTTGCACGTTGTTCTACAAGCTCATTATAGATTTCCTGCATAAGACTCAAAACTGAATCTTTACTTAAAACAATTTCTTTTTTCTTGGGACGTGGCATATTCTATAAATACTGGAATTAGAATTTTATTGTTCATTGAACTTCCTCATCAACTCAAAGTACAACGTCTTATACTTTTTCAATGCACTACGTATTTCTTTTGTGGACATGTTTGTCATTTCTCTCAAAGAAAGTAGAATAATATTTTTGTTGAATTTATTATTATCATTTCCTATGAAAATTTCATTGTAATTTTCAAATAAGTCTATTAGTGCCTGTCCTAATTTTCGTTCGTTAATGTTTAAGTCATTCTCGTTTATAAACTCTTTTAAATCTACGACAAATTGATTAATGATTTGTTCAGGTTCTACTTTTTCAAATTCCAAATAATAAATCATATCGGGACGGTTTTCTAATGACGAAGAGATGTCCTCATACGAAATTTTTCTATTTGTCTCTTTTTGATCCTTGATAATTTGGCCCATCAAGTAGTTTTTACAAATAGTACCAAAATAGGAATAGGCTTTTTTGTTTTTGTCGGGTTTAAATTTGTCTACTTTAGTGATCAGAAACGAATGAGTGTCATTATGAATTTCGATAAAATCCATATCCTTTCTGTATAATTTATATCTTCGGATGATTGATTCAATCATTTTGTCCAAAGGTGCTTTAAGGAACTCATTGTAGATTTGATTTTTTTCGTAAGAAGTTTGGGCAGAAAGGAATAACCTAACCGCCTCTTCTTCTCTTACATCAAAATAGTTGTTGTTTGTGGGTTTCCTTCCTCTTTTTTTAATCTCGGAAGTCTCCATAAGATTCAATGAAGAACCACTTATTACATCTAAAGTCATTAATCATTTTCAGGTTGATACTTTATTCCCCTGTCGTCAATGAAAAAATATTCTTTTTTTGCCGATTCAATCCAAAATTTGACTTCATCGTCAGACATCTTTGCTGTGTTATTTTTGTAATTCCAAAAAATAGAACCTTCTCTCATATTGGTATGTTTGTAACCAATTTTTGGGATTGTCATAATTTTCACTGAATTATATGTCAAACGAAGTAAAAACTCATATACGAAGGTTAGTTTGAATGATGGTTTAAATGAACCAAATTCCTCGATTACACTTTTACGTACAATCATTCCACTTGATTGGAAATTTTGATATGCTAAAAGCATTTCGTTAGTTAAATAACCAATTTCTTGTGTCATACTTGCAGCAAATGTTGCCTCGTTCGTAAATCCAGCAAATGAACCTTTATCATCAACATCAACAACAAGAGGTAAAAATCCATCAACTTCGGGATATGATTCCATATATTCATAAACATTCTTGAACCAAATAGAAGAATATTCATCGTCAAATTCGTAAAATGAAACCCACTCAGACTTCGAGTTTTCAACACCAAGTTTAATTTGGTTAGAGTATGAAAAGTCACCTTCGTTTTTTACAACATTTACTGTCATTCCACTGAAATCAAAATTATCCAAATAATTCCTCAACGATTCTTCATTAGAGTGTACAATCACTAATTCATTTATGTCAACAGATTGGTTTTTCAAAGACAATATTGCCTTACTAAAATATTGTTCAAAATCCTTAGACTTGGAACTACTAATTGGTAAAATTACCGATACGTCTACTTTTTTCATTGTTCTGATTCGTTTTTAATTTTTTCTACTTGTGATTCGAAATTTTGTAATCTAAGTTGGTTATATTCATTGAATTTTGTGAAAACGTTTTTGTTGAAACTTTCATAGTCAATAAACTTAGTTGCGGTTTCATAACCTGAGGTATAAAGTTCCTCAGCAATATTATCCTCCAACCAATTCTGTGTGAATTCAGCGAGTGTATCTACAATATCTAAGTATTCTGTAGTCCACACTCCATTTGTTTCATTCATCCACTCAGGACGAAGATGAGGAACTTTCCCGATAACAGGAGTTCCTGATAACATAGATTCTAATGGGAATGTACCGAACGAAGAAGTGTCATCAACCCAAACTGAGACAAAACTTTCTTTCAAGTTTTGGGCAAATTCTTCGAGATTTAAACCTCTCATATCTCTGAATGTAATCCATCGATATTGTGGATACTTGAGATAGAAGGTTTTAATTATTTTTGCAGTGTCTCTCTGATCTCTTGTATGTATTGTTACAACGGGCAAAGGTGGCTTTTGTTTCTTTGTGAATCCTTTGTAGATAACAGGTTCAATAACATCGATTGAAACACTTTTAAAAATTGTCGATAAATAATTTTTTTGTCTTTCCGATGTAGTGATAGCTTTGTACGTACCGAACTGTATCCAAGTAGATCCAGGTGCTAAAGTTTCTAATGCGAAATCATATGCCTGACACAAAACAATTTTTGCACAAGGTAAGTTGGAAACTTGTTCAAGTGCGTGTGCAAAAAGTTCAGGAATTACAAGAATATCTTCAGGAGATACTTGAAGTTTTTGTTCTTCAATATTTTGGTGTGGTAATTCTGTCATATATTCTTCACCCAACCACTCAGCAACTCCGGTGTACACCTTTTTTTCGTGTAAAATAATTGGATTGAATCCGCTATTTTTTAATGACATCGCCATATCGTATATATGTTTGATACCTGCTTTGGCGTTACCCTTTGTGTCTTGGGTTAAAAAGAAAATTTTATTTTCATTATTCTTAAGAATGTCGATAGACTTAAAAATTTTTTCCTGTAGTTCTTGACTCATTTTGATTAAATACTTTGAATAATATTATTAACTAATAATGTATTAAATGCAATCCTAAAGGGAATACTTACCTCCCTTGACTTGCTAGATAGCATTTCATCCATTGGTTCTTGTTCTGACATGATAACATCTACCATGGTTTTCAAAACTTCGAATTTCATAGGGCTTATTGTTTTTTCAGACTCTTCGCTTGATTGGGTATGTGATTCTGATTTTTTTTCCATTTCATGCAAATCCAAGTAATAGGTTTCGCCAAAAATTTTAAACATTTGCATCTTCTAATTGTTTTTGTATTGTTGGTAAAAATTCCTCCAAAGTATCAATAGATACTTCATGGGAAATGTCACTATTATAAAGTTTGTTAAATTTTATAATTTGTGTATTGTTTTTTGCATTTTTAATTAGTTCAGGATTTGCAGTAAGAATCATATCGAACATATCCCATAAACTTTCTTGTGTGATTTTAGAGTAGAATTTTATGTTTTCTATTGCACAACCATATTTTGCTAAGAAAAATAAAGTAGCGGGTTTACTTTTTTCCATTTCCTCAGAAATGATATACACTTCATGTTCTTCCCTTAATTTTTTGTAAACGTCGTCTAAAATATTAAATGTGTTAGCACTCAATGAAGGTGCGTGTCCAAAAATTTCCATAGGAAAATCCACATAAAAAAAGTCATAGAATGATTCTTGATTTGGGAAAGAAAAATGATTCGACAATGTGGTTGATGTAATCGGTAAGTTCAGGGAGTATTCGAATTCCTCCTCACCTTCTTCACTTACATAATCATCTATAAAAAATTTTTTGTAGACTTGTTCAGCTTTACCCAAAGTATCTCTTATCACTCCATTTAAATCTATTGCTATTTTCATTATTAAATTAATTTTTTACTTGGTAATGCAACCCCCCTTTTTGATACAACTTCTGCCGACGTTTCATTTGCAAAGTTAATTGCCTTTTCAATATTTTTGTATAGATAAAAGTGAGAAGCAAAAGAAGAAATAAACGTATCGCCAGCACCACTTACGTCTATGGTTTCTTGAGGGTTCGGAGATTCAAAATGTTTGTCTTGATAAAGAACACCATCTTTACCCAAAGTAACGATTACATTTGATTTATTAATAAATGATGAGTTTTGTTCTGATTCTATCTTGTTCATTTTTATAAAAGTAAAACCAGATACTGATTCATAATTCAGTTTTTTCTTCGTGTCTAAAAAAGACATATTAGAATTAAGGGATATTTTTTGTAAGTCTTCAACTGACAAAAATCCTTTATTATAATCACTTACAATTACAAAATCGTATGAACTTATTTTATCTTTTATAATTGAAAAATTAAATTTATCTACGATTGATTCTCCTTCATCAAATCTTAAAAACATGTGATTTGATTTTTTTTCTACAAACCTTGTTTTTGTTATTGTAGTGTCCTGATGATAAAAATCGATAAATGACTCGGGTAACAGGGCTTCGATATTTTTGTAAACATTTCCTGCCATGCCTAAGTTACTTACAGTCTCCAAAGGATTTAAAACCGGAACTGGGGCTTCAGGTGAAATTCTATCTACTTTACAATAAATAAATTTGTCTTCACAAAGTTCACCTATTATTAGAATCTTCATTATTGAGAATTTTTGTTGTAGAATAGTTTTCGAGTCTTTCAAAAAATATAACTTCTTTTACATATTGTGAACCTATAATTTTTTTTCCCTTATAATCACTTCCAATAACAATATAATCTATTTTTAACTTTTGTATTAGGTTTTCTAAATCTTCATCAGTGTCAAAGGTATATACGTGATCGATATATTTTATAGATTGTAAAAACTCCACCCTGTCTTCCATTTTATTGAAAGGGCGAGTTTCCCCCTTCAATTTTTTTACACGAGTGTCAGTATCGGTTCCAACATGTAATTCCCCAAGTTTTGAGGCGTATTCAAAAAGTTTGATGTGTCCTATATGAAGGATATCAAAGGTACCGTTTACCCAAATCTTTTTTTTCAAAGGAAGAATCATTTGTTTTGACTATCTCCTTTCCAAACACGATATGAATCAGAGTCATAATGTGTGGTAGAAACTTCGTAGATGATTCCGTCTGTCAGTGCCAAAAGTTGGTGTGGTTGCCCGGGTCTTTGTCTGACACTATCACCTACAACCAACGCCTCTTGTTGTATTTCTGCGGTTTCAGTGTCTATCCATCTATAGAGGAACTCACCTTCTTGAACATACCAAGTTTCGTCTTTTATCATGTGATAATGCATTGAAAAACTTGCCCCTTTTTTGAATACTAACAATTTACCACAGTATAATTCATTATTTTCAAAAATAATCTCATGTCCCCAACCTTTCGGTACATGACACCCTTCACACTCACTTACGTTTTTTACATTAGGTTTTTCCATTTTTTATTTAGTGTATAAATTCATCCAATACTCAATCATTTCATCGAGCATAGTCTCAAAAGTATATGTTGGATTCCATCCAGTCAAAGTTTTTAATTTTGTATTGTCACCTTTCAAATCGTTGAGTTCTTCAGGACGTAAAAACTTTTCATCCATCGTCACATATTCTGTGTAGTCCAATCCCAACTTAGTGAATACATATTCACACAAATTACGAACAGAGTGAGAAATACCTGTAGAACAAACAAAATCGTTGGGTTGTTCTTGTTGCAAAATCATCCACATGGCTTCTACGTAATCTTTGGCATGTCCCCAATCTCTTGTTGCTTCTAAGTTGCCGAGTTTTAGTTCATTAGAAAGTCCTAATTTAATTTTTACAGCCTCTTTAGCGACTTTATTAGTAACAAAGTTAGTTCCTCTACGAGGAGATTCATGATTGAATAGGATTCCATTTGAAACATACATGTTGTAAGAATTTCTATAATTCCTACATATGTTGTATGAATATACTTTTGCACAACCATATGGGGACACAGGATTCATGGGTGTTGATTCTCTTTGAAAACCATCGGAATCAATTGAATTACCAAACATTTCAGAGGACGACGCTTGGTATATTTTTGTGTCAGGTTTAATCAATCTAACGGCTTCCAATAGATTCAAGGTACCAACACCAGTAACTTGGGCAGTGTATATGGGTTGATCGAATGAAATCCTCACGTGTGATTGTGCGGCTAAATTATAAATCTCATCTGGTTGAACTTTTTGTATTGTATTCACTAATGACGATAAATCTGTCATGTCAGCATAAAATAAATTGGATTTGATTTTGTCATAGACACTATCAAGTCTAAAAGTTTGGTTTTCAGAAACAGAATTACGTTTCAATGTACCATAAACCTCGTATCCTCTTTCCAATAAAAATTCAGCAAGATAACTACCATCTTGTCCATTGATTCCTGTGATTAATGCTTTTTTCATATGTATTTGTTGACGATTTCTATTACTCTGTTTAACTCCTCTTGTGTCATCAAGTGATTGTTAGGTATATACATACCATATTCGTGAATTCGTTTAGCAATTGGTAACTCGACTTTTTCAAAACGTTCGTACCAAAAAGGATGTTCGTTTATTGAACCACAAATTAATGGACGACACTCAATGTTGTTTTCCATTAGTTTTTGTGACAGTTCTTTAATATTTTCAGTTATAATCGGATATGAAAAATTAGAAATGTATGAATGTGTTTGAGGTTTTACCTTCCAACCATCAGTTTTGATTTCCTTGTGATACTTTAAGTAGTTCAAGTTACGGTTCATAACAATTTCATCTAATTTTTCCAATTGTTTCAAACCAATAAATGCTTGTAAATCAGTTGCTCTTAAGTTGAATCCTGGGTAATAGAAGGTATAGAGAGCTCTGAAATCACCGATGTTATATTTTTCTCTTAGTTGTTTTTGTTTTTCTAAAGGTAAATCCCTGTCCCAACCATGAGAACGTATAGATAAAAGAATATGGTACAATTCCTCAGAGTTTGTTGAAATCATACCACCTTCTATAGTTGACATATGGTGTCCGAAGTAAAAAGAGAAAGTGGATAGATCTCCGAAGGTACCGAGTTTTTTTCCGTCATACATAGAACCGGTAGATTCACACGTGTCCTCGATTAGAAGTATGTCATGTTCTTTACAAATATCCATAATTTCATTCATGTGGTTTGGAAATCCTAAAACATGTACTAAAATGATTGCTGAGGGGTTCTCTTCTTTAATTAATTTTTTCAAGTAGTCGATGTTCAAACCTAAATTATCCTCATCACATTCACACATTATTGGTTCCATACCTAATTGGATTGCAGGTGTGACTGTTGTAACCCAAGATACTGCGGGTACGACAATTTTGTTGTTTTTTAATTTACCTGAAAGTAGTAAAGAATAGACAGCAGCAAGGTTTGCAGATGAACCTGAATTTACAAACACGGAATACTTGACACCTAACCACTCGGACCACTTTTTCTCGAATTCAACGTTCAATGAACCTTTTGTTAGACGAGGGTTTGTTCTCAACCAAGAGATAAGACTCTCAATGTCTTTTGAGTCAATGGTGTCTTTAACTAAATCTATTTTTTCCATCATTTTCTAATATTTGGGTAATTTTCTTCAAACCATCTTACGGTTTGATTTATACCATCCTTTAAGGATGTGAATTCGAAGTCTTCGGGTGCGTTAGTTATTGCGGGTTTTCTGAATTGTCCTCTAGGTTTTGTATCATCGAATATTAATTCTTTACTACTAACACCAACCGATTTACAAATTGTTTTTGCCGTTTCTAATATTGTTACTTCCTCAGGGTTAATTGCCATAAATGCATCATCACTTTTCCAATTGTCCATTGACCAAAGAATCAATCTTGCTAAATCCTCGGAATAAATGAGTTGACGTAGAGGCGATCCATCACCCCAAACCAACATTTTTTCTTTATTTTTTTTCGCCAGATATGCTCTGTGAATCATTGCGGGAACCATGTGCCCGTCTTCCAAATGGAAATTATCATGCATACCATAAACATTAGTTGGAATAACTGAAACCCAATTGGACTGTAAAACATTTTTTACAATTTTCATTTCGTAACCTGCTAATCTTTTTGCGTAGGAATAGCCATAATTTGTAAAATGAGGTGCTCCGTTATCTATTTGATCTGGTGTGAGTGGATATGTTACTTCTTTGTCAGGAAATATACAAGTAGATAAAAGGTTAACAAAATTAGGTATTTCGTTCACAAAGGCAGATTCAATAACGTTATTATTCAAAATAAAATTATCCAAGAAAAATCCTTTGTTGTTTTTCATGTTAGCTTGGACACCCCCAACTTTAGCGGCACAATTTATAATTGTATCCACACCGTTTCTTTTAACTTGATGTGTAATGTAATCCAAAGTTTTTGCTCTATCTGTTAAGTCAATTTCACTTCTTTTATGGTAGACATGTGTGTCACCAAGTTGATTTCTGAGTGCCGAACCCACCAAACCTTCAGAACCTAAAACTAATATTTTTTTCATTTTATGTTTTTTAATAAATTTTCCCAGAGTTTATAGACTTGTTCTTTTCTTACAATATTAAACTTTTTCATTTCATTAGAAATAGAATCACTATCAAAATTATTTTTTATATCATTCAATTCTTCAAAATTATTGAAATACGTTATGTGTGGCATCCAATTATTATCATAAAAGTCTGACAACTCAATCCATTTTTTTATAATAGAATCATCCATGTAATCATTCGGATCGATACCAGTGATAGGTTTAACCATCGATTTGTTACCCATGTTATTCATAAAGTACCAAGAGGATTCACCCATAACTTGATAACCCTTTTTGAACATATCAAACAGAAATTCCTGAGTAGGAAATAATAGTGGTGTATTAGAGGTGTATTGTTCAAAAACAGACATGTAGGATGGACAATATGGAAAATGTACAATCCCTGAGTGTGATATCAAATCTTTGTATTTGTGATTTCCCAAGTCAGATTTAAAGATAAAGTTAGAGGAGTCAATTTCTTCGAGTTTGGATTTACTGTAATAAACGAACTCTTTTTTTGTTTTACTGTGATACTCTTGATTATAATCACATAAACTGGGTATATGTTGGACTTCTACATCCAAGAATTGTTCTGTATAGAATTTATCATAAAGATTGTTTGCAACTAACTTGATTTGTCCACTCTTATATCCGCTTTGTATAAAGTCATTTGTTTTTTCCCAAGATTCGGATTTAAATGAAAATGGCCACTCATACCTTATTGGAATATTAACGATTATCGGTTTGTCGAATTGTTTATACAAATTTACAAATGTTGGTGGGTACGTCACAATAAAAGCATCAAAGGCGTTCAGTTTTGTGCCAAAGTTAGAAAAAAACTCTTCTTCATAGTCTTGTGCTGAAATATGCATCCACCTTCCATTATCCAACATCGGTATCGAATCTTTTCTTCTATTAAAAACCCATGTGTGATCGGACAAAGACATATCGAAGACTTTATGTCCTAAATCTCCGAATATCTTTTTCATATCTGCGATAACCGATATATGTAAATCTACGTTGAAAAACTTCATGACTATTGGTAGTTATGCATTATGGGGTAGTGTAACTCACGTATTATTCTGTCTGAATATTTGAACGATAGGGGATGAAAAATATTACCTAACAATCCACTCCAATATAAAGGATATTTTACCTCAGATGATGGTGTAGATGGGTGTCTATGATCTCTTGGATGTGTTGCGGGATTTTTTTTGAGTAACTCATAATATTGTGAAAGTTTCTCAGTAACTTTACTTAACCATTCCGATGTAAAATTTGTTTTTGGTTTGCAAATAAATGCACCGCACCCGATTAATAAGTTGTAATTCATTTTTAAAGTTGAATTGTCCGTTGGTTCAAAATCATCCAACATTGTGTTCGCGATATGATCGGGATGTTGTTCTTGATATCCTACAACATCGAATTTATCTGTGTTTTTTAAAAATTTGAAAAAACCAATCCAAGAACCATGGACATTTTTTATATCACTGTAACCACCACCATAGTGATGCATAAAATAACACCTCAGATAATCACTTTGGTGAACCTCTGATAAAAATTCAAATGATGGATGTAGAGGGGATTCTTCAAGAATCCAATCACTCAAATTATATTTAGTTATTAATTGTACTTCTACACCGCAGTTAGAAATGAGTAAATTTAAATTTCTTCGTCTAACTTCAGGTAAGTCACCATCATTCATCCAAAAACAAAATATACGATTGGTGAAAGTACTCATAATTTTATATAGTTTGACAATTTGTTTGTAAGTAAGGTAGGAAATATATTATTTTCAACTAAAATTCTCAAATAAAATGCATCCTCCGTAAAGTATTTTGTTTCGTCAAACTGAAACTTCTCAAAAATTTCTTTTTTTAGTGATACATGCCCACAAGTAAAATCCAAGTGTCCTTCGGTGCTTGTTGGATATATATGAAAGTCAGTAACTAAATCTAAGTAATTCTTTAGAATCACCGGGTTTTCATATTTTTCATTAATAAAATCAATATCAGGTTGTTGTGTTCTTTTGTAATCGTGAACAACAACATCTGAATTTTCAAACGCTTTCAACAGAAACTCATTTCTTTGTACATGACTCATGTCATCTGCATCAATAAAAGAAATTATATCGGTATCCAACATCGACGCGGCTATGTTTCGATTTGCGGCTGCTCCTAAATTGTTAGGAAAAATAGATATTTGAATGGGGAAAGTATAATTTTTGGGCAATTTGTAGTTTGAAACACCGGAAATACTCACAGCCACTTTTTGTGGTGGCAATGTGGATAATGAAATAGAATCTAAGATTCTTGTCAAATAGGCTAAATCTTTTCTACCGACAGGTATTGCAATTCCTAATGTCATAACACTAATTTATAATCATCGGTTAATGGTTCATCATTTATAGTCATGCGTTCACCAATAAATCTTCCATTTTCTCTTTTTATAGGGAAAGGTTTTTTTTCAAAAAAATCGTCATGTGTTGTTCTGTCTTCGTGAAACATTTGATAAATTACTCGAAGAAAGTTCTGATCGTCACCATAGTTGTTTCTCGAAACATTCGGATATTTTAAAATTAAATCTGTGATATTAACAACACCCCCTTTGATACCCCACATTCCTCCCAGCATTCCCAGTTCGAAGTTTCCTGCGGGAACACTGTGATAGGGGTGGTCTCTCATCACGTGTAAAGTACTCTGATTGGTTATCCATTCATCAACTGCCAACTTCTCTCTGAGACTGACACGAGAGTCAGTGTCTCTGAAAATTGCATACTCACAGTCCTCCAAGTCAGCTGCTAAAAACCTCCAAAACATTCCATAGATTCCCAAAGAAGATGCGTCGATACAACGTACACCCATGGATTCAAGTTTTCTGATAATTCCTGGCGGTGCTGTGTAATCATAATATACAATCATTTCCCAACCATCGTAAACAGATTTGTATTGTTCTGCATTTTTAATTGCACCAAGACTGTAAATCGGATCTTTACCCCAAAGACTAAAACTGATATACCGTTTATTTCTCATTTAAGTTGTTCGTAAAATTTTTCAAATCGGTTAGGTTCTAAAGGTGAGGTTCCGTGGGAGTTTAATTGAAAATGTTCTACAAATTCTTTCGTCACAAATACTTTACCTTTCGTGGTAAAATAGAAAAAACTTAGACTTCTTTCATGTGCGTGTCCTGCATATTGGAAATCTTTCATGGACTCAAAAACAGGTTCAAACCATTTTAAATATTCTATTAGATAATCTGTTCTCCATGTTGTGTTACTTGTTGCACTCCAAAGAGTGTTTTTTGGTAATTTTGAAAGCATATCATCGATGTCAACATTATGAATTTCTTTGATTTTTTGAATCATCAAATCACTCCAAATTCTATCTTTAATATAACAAGGTTCTTGAAGAGACATTGGAAAAAAACCAATGAAGTCCATTTTGGTTTTCGACAAACGGGTTATTAAATCTGCAACATTTTTTTTGATGTTCATATCGTACTCAAACATGATTGAATACTCTGAGTCCAATAATCCATTTTTCCATAAGGCGTACCAACCAGTGAAAGATGTCCACTTTGGATATTGTTCAATATTGATTGGTAGATTTTTTGCAATAAGTATATTCGGTAAGTTTTCAATTTTGTCTGTTTGTCCCGAACCAACAAAAACATAACGGAGATTTGGTAACTCATTGAACTTACCCATTTCAAGATAATCAACAATTACGTCTTGGTTATGTACGAAAATATAAGAAGATATTAAGTTCATATTAGTTTAATTGCATTTTTGTTGAGGTATGCTGTATATTCTACGGCATTTTTTAATCTATAGTGAGTGTTCAAATTATGTTGACGATTGAAGGTGGACTGTCTTGAGGCTAAAGTTTCATATCTCTTAATTACATATTCAGGTGCTAAATATTTGTAGTGTAACAACATAAGTTCCGCTTGTTCTGATTGTACATGTTCTTGGGCGTTAGAATGATGAGCACCGAATCCAAAAGTCATATCCACATTGGGGTCGAATATGATGTTTTTAGACATTGGTTCGTAGGTTTCGTGTGATCCGTATTGAACTATTTCAGTAATCAATCTACCGTCATATACTGGAAATTTTTTACTGAACATATCCCTTCCATCTATTTTTGGAACTTGGATTCCTTGTTTTTTATATTCTGTTAGTTTCTCTACAAGATTTGGATGATATAATATTTCATCACAGTCACACGTAATAACCCAGTCAACCTCTTGATTACGACTTCTATTTCTATATTCGAATGACTTTATTTTTCGATTCATATCGTCATTCATTGAATCTTCACTTTCCCATTTGATGACTTCTACTTTTTCGTACTTCGAGTAAATTTCATCAGAAGAATCCGTCGACATATTGTCGTAAACAAATATCTTACTACAAATTGTAGAGTAATAATCCAAAACAAATGGTAGAATTTTTTCTTCGTTCCAAGCTATTATGTGTGCGTGTATATTCATTTTATAATTTTAAAACTTTTTTCCACAGTTGTAAAACTTCTTCATTTGTAAGGTTCGAAACTTCATTCTGTGTTTCTTCGTTTCCAAAAAATTTGGTGTTTGTTAGATATGACTCATCTTTCACTAAACAAGCAACTTCTCCCTTTGAGGAATGATAAACTCTTCCTATCATGTTGTACATTTCTTGTTTGTTTGT
>Ga0099851_1000037_pt1 | contig 45467 bp, 43 predicted proteins | sample CB_VirMetaG_6_FD_78176 | JGI IMG/M metagenome (GOLD analysis project Ga0099851, IMG submission 78176) | Freshwater to marine saline gradient viral communities from Chesapeake Bay - CB_1508_2 Viral MetaG | ecosystem: Environmental > Aquatic > Marine > Coastal | place: USA: Chesapeake Bay... | reverse complement strand
CGCCGACGCTGAACACCAAGCTCTCGATGCCGCCCAGCATCCGCCCGAACTGGAAGCTCGAGCTGACGCCCTGCTTTGGCATCGCGTGCACCGCCTCGATCACCGCCACATCAAACGGCATCAGGCAGTCGCCCCACCACTCGACGACCGCCCGGGCATCGACCTGCTTCTTGCCGCGCAGCTCAACCACGGGCATCCGCGTGCCCTTGACCAACCGACCGTTCTGCACGATGGCGAGCCCCCCGGTCTGTCCGGGATCGACCCCTAGAATACGAATACTGCTCATGCTATCATCCCCTTGCTCATGTGGTGTGGGCAGAGCTTAACAGCTCCGAAGACCTCGGTCGAGATGGAAACTCCTCCCCCAGATCGACCGAGGTCTTTGTATTTTTTGACCCTCGAACTTGATCGATCGGAACACCTGCAAGCCGCCCCAAAGTGGGCCTAAGGTGCAAACCGTAAGGCCCCCCTTTAGGGGGGCAGCATTTGCACCTAAATAACGCATTGATTTTATTGCGTTTTCTTGGTGCAGAGGTGCAAAACCTAAACACATGTAAGCCATTGATTTCATTACCTTTCATTGGAACGAGGTGCATGCACCTCTTGCACCTTGCACCTCAGATGCTGACCCGGATCAAGACATTCAGCCGCTTCGTCGGCGACCGATTTTCGTCCCAAGCCAGCGCCACGAAATGGTTCACCGCGCGGGTCTGCGACGCCAGCACCTCGAGCAGTTTCATGCCCCTCCCACGGCTGCGCAGGATCTTGTCCTTGCCGTCATGGTCCCAGTGCTCGACGCGGTTCTCGCGGAAGAACTGGTCGATGGCGGTCAGGGTCACAAAGTGCTCGCCCTCGCCCAGCATCGACACCAGAGCGCTTGCCCACGCCACCCGCTGCCCAGCATCAGCCAGCGCCGTGACGCCGTTGACGGCATCCTCGAGCTCCTGCTCTGCGTCTGCCAGAGGCACCCACTGCAGCGCACCGATGGGCTTGCCGCCGGTCTTCACCGGGTGTGACACGAACTTGTATGTGGTCGCTGGGAGCGTCTGTCCCTCGCGCTGCTTGGCATGCTCAGTCACGATGAACCGGTCGAGGTTTCCGTCGCGCTGCATCTGGAACAGCTTGCGCCGATTGTCCTTGGCGTTCTTGCCGACCCGGCAGGCGGGTGGCAGGTAGGGGAACAGCGTGAAGCCCTCATCCAGTGCCGAGAAGATCGCGCCGCTGCCCCGCCACGCGTTGCTGTCGCCGCTCAGGGCATCTGGTGCCTCTGCCCGATCCTTGGGGGTGTGGTGGATGAACATGATCGCAGCGCCGGTGTGCTGCGCGATGTACTGGAAGCAGCTGATGATCTGATCGACGCTGGCCGCGCTGTTCTCTTCCTCGCCGCCCAGCGTGTTGAACGGGTCGAAGATCACCAGCTCGATGTCGTCCTTCTTCACCTTGGCGACGATCTGGTCGAGCAGCTCGAGGTTGGGGACCATCATTCCCTGATCCTGCGTCAGGAACCGGATGCGCCCGGCGTCCTTGCCCCGCACCCATGACCTGCGCCCACCGACCAGACCATTGGCGTGCATGGCTGCCTTGATCCTGCGCTGCAGATCCTCGCCCTTCTCCTCGTTCGCGAAGTACAGGGTCGAGATCGGCTTGTTGGCTGCTGGCAGGCCCATGACGTCGGTGCGCCCGGTCAGCAGGCAGGCGATCAGCAGCGCAATGTAGCGCGTCTTGCCCACGCCGCTGGGGCCTGCGATGGAGATCAGGTCACCGGCCGGGATCATGTCGTCGATCAGCCAGTCGATGTCTGGCAGCTGCGCCTGCAGCAGCGCGTTGCCATCGATGGAGACATACTCCCCGTCGTCGAGGGACGCCATTGGCAGGGCCGCAGGCTTTGGTTTCAGGTAATGCATGACGCTGCCGCCCGTCATGGGTTTGCGACCGCTGGCCAGCACCTCGGACGGGTCAGCCGCGCAGTCCCACATCTTGATGGCCGCGACCTCAAGCGTGTCGGCGTCGTCGCTGCCATCCCAGCGCCTGCACCACTGGATCCACGCGTCGCGCGCAGCCTCCTCATGCGGCGTGCCGTGCGCCTCGTAGTGCAGCCCATGCCCGACCGCCAGCCACGCCGCCCTGTCGCTGATCGTGTTCTCCGCAGCCTTGACGGTCTCGATCAGGCGCGGCACATCCGATCCACGGACGGCCGCCAGCAGCGCAGCTGCCATGGGGTCGACCTTGACCGCTGCCCGCGTCGGCATCCAACTGGGCAGATCTGCAGGTGCCTCGTCAATGCTCCACTTGTACTGGCCGTTCTCGAACCGGCTGGGCGGCAGGACCACCACGCCACGGTGCTTGATGTCGACGCCCTTGTACCCGTTGAACTTGCCCGGGAACCGCTGGCCGCCGTCCTCAAAGTAATGATGCTCGCCGCCGCTCGCGCTGAACACAGACATGGTGTCCGAGATCTCGCGGTCCCAGTTGCACTCGTCTTTGTACAGATCGAGGTCCAGAACCACGAGGCGGTTGGCCTCGGGGTTCATCCCGATGTTGTCATTCGGGTGCCGGTCCCACCAGCTCGCCACCTCTTCGGTCGTCATCCGGGCGTCGAGGTATCCCTTGACCGCCGGGATCTTGGTGCCTGCTCGGCACGGGAAAACCCAGAAGCCGTCCTCTGCCAGCGCAACCGCTGCATCTCTTAAATCAGACATGTAGTACTCCATCTAGTGTTGACGGAAGGCTAATGCACGAGATATGGTGGCATTGGAGATACCGCCGGGAGTGCTCGTGCAAGAAACCTCCCTGAATTGGCCCCGCCGCTCACCCGGCTGGGCCTTTTTTCTTGGACCTCCAGCATAGGCGTGGCACCATGCTCTGGTCAATCCGCGAAAAAATTTTCACGCACCCCCTTGTCAGCTGCTGATCAGCATCTTATATATGGTTCATCGAGACACACCACACGGAGCCGACCATGACCTTCGACCAGATCCCACTCGCCGCCCGCTTCGAGAGCCGTGGCACCCAGTACGCCCGCATCGATCGCACCGACCGCGAACAGGTTCGCCGCCACTCTGCAGCCTTCGGCCTCTTCGACGCCAAGGGCCGCGAGATCGGCCACGCCTACTACATCGACCGCGAGGTCCACGTCATCGACGCCGACAGCTATACGCTTGGCGAACTGAGCAGCCTTGACCTGCTGCTTGACGAGAGCTTCATCGTCTATCCGCAGGGCCTGCGCGACGGCGTCAAGTTCGGCGCTCTGCCTACCGCCAGCTACAAGCGGTTCAAGACGCTGGTCGAGGCAGAGGCCTACGCCGACAAAGTCATCGTCCGCGCCGAGCGCAACGCAGTCAAGAAGGCTTCGGCGTAAGCCGGGGCCACCCACCACACCACAGGAGACAACACCATGAAACTGACCATGTACAAGAATGTCGACGGCGGCACATCGATGATCAGCCAAGACAACGCCTTCGCCGAGCTCCGCGAGCTGGGCCACAACTTCGCCATCGCGCTGGCCGAGCGCGGCCACGAAACCAAAGAGAGCGACCTGATGAACGGCCTCGCCGCCTATCACACGCTTAAGCTCGAGGGCATGTACCCCCGTGTCGACGCCGCCCATCGCATCGTGCTGCGCGAGATCACTGACATCATGTTCGTGAGGAATACAAGTAATGGCTGAGCTGCGTGCACTGACCGGACCCTTTGACGCGTGGGCGCGCAGCGCCATGCCCGGATCGAAGATCATATATCACACAGGGCAGTACGCTGCGGGCACTGCCTGCCGTCAGGCTATGGACGCAGCTGACGCCGGTCTGGTACTGTTGGTCCGTAAGCGGGCCGACAAGCCCAAGCACTTCCACTACATTGCTGTGAGGGCAAAGAACAATGGGCGTAGAGAATAAAATCATGGCGCACCTGCGCGACATCGAGATCGCATCCAAGGTGATCGACATCGCGCAGGCAGTCGGCGAGAATGAGCGAGCGGTGCAGGACGCGCTGATCGAGCTAGACGACGCCGACATGGTGATCATGCGCAGTGGCTGGTATCTTGCCAGCGCCAAGGGAATGCAGGCATGATCACGAACGGCATGGGCCTGCTGCACTCGGCACCGATTGAAGACATGATCGACCACAAGGCGCGTGAGCACGGCGTCAGCTATGGTTTGACCGAGGCGGGTTACGACATCCGCATCAAGCAGGAGATGCTGCTGAGCGAGAGCAACCGCTTCGCGCTGGCCAGCACCATCGAGCGCTTCCAGATGCCAAAGACCTTAGCAGCGGTTGTGCACGACAAGAGCACATGGGCTCGGCGCGGCCTGTCTGTATTCAATACGGTGATCGAGCCCGGATGGTTTGGGTGGCTGACCCTCGAGCTGGTGTACCACGGGCAGGGCGAGATCCACATCCCTGCCGGTGTCGGCATCGCTCAGGTGCTGTTCCACCACCTCGAGGAGCCAGCAGATTATGGCGACGGGAAATACCAGAACCAGAAAGACGAACCGGTCGGCCCGATCACCGCTTGACGGGCCGCCAATCAGCATCATATGATGCGACATGTACCCCACTGGGTGCCGTATGACGTAGCGAAGTAGGACACACACACCACATGAAACTGCTCCCACACCAAATCGAGGACGCCAAGTTCCTCGCCAGCCGCAAGATCGCCGGGTGCTTTAACGGCATGGGCACTGGCAAAACCCGCACAGCGCTGGAGGCGCTGATCGTCGCAGAGGTTCTGCGCACCGTGATCATCGGCCCGCCGATCTCGCTCCGCATGTGGGCAGCCGAGGCAGCCGATCACATGGAATGCACGCCGCAGATCATCGCCAAGGGCTCGACCGAGATCGACCCCAAGGCAGACATCCTGATCTGCTCGTACGAGATCGCCACCAAGCGCCAACACGAGCTGATGGCGTGGGCACGCGGTCCGCTGAACGGCATGCGCTCCGCCCTGATCTGTGATGAGAGCCACGCCTTGAAGAGCACCAAAGCCAAGCGCACCAAAGCGATCCTCGGTCGCGGTGGCATGGTCGAGGCGTTCAAGCACAGCTGGTTCCTGACTGGCTCGCCGATGACCCGCTGGGCAGACGACCTGATCCCATTCCTGTTTCGCGCAGCGCCGCAGGAGATCAAGCAGCGGATCGGGTCGTTGAGCATTGAGCGGTTCAACCTGCGCTACTGCATCACCCAGAAGCGGCAGTTCCCGGGTGCATTTCGCCCGGTGATCATGACTGTCGGGTCGCGCAATCTGGACGAACTTGGAGCCATTCTTGCAAAGTGCGCGACCCGCCGCACGCTGGACGACGTGTGGGAGAGCATGCCCTCACTCACACATACCCGTCTGGCAGTCGAAGTGTCGGGCGTCGCCGCAATAAATCGTGCGATTGACAAGATGACCATGGCCGAGATCGAGAAGCAGCTGTCGTCCAACGACGAGAACCTCGCCACCATGCGCCGTGAGCTCGGTGTCTCGATGGTCCCAGCTGCTGCCGATTTCATCTGGCAGCGTGCCGACGCAGAGCAGGGTGCGATCCTTGTTGGTGCGTGGCATCGCGAGGTCATCGACGGTCTGGTTGAGGCCCTCAAGGCCAAGAAGCTCCGGGTCGCTCAGCTGGACGGACGCACCCCGGCAGCCAAGAAGACGGAGTTGCAGCGCCAGTTTAACGAGGGCGAGCTGGACGTGCTGGTCGGGCAGATCGGCGCAATGGGCGTCAGCCTCAACCTGCAGCGTGGTGGCAACTCCATCGTCGTGGTCGAGGAGGATTGGTCACCGGCCGTGATGGATCAGTTCTACGCCCGCCTGCACCGGATGGGTCAGGGCAAGCCGGTCCACGTCGACACTCTGTTCGTAGAAAACAAACTATCCACCGCAGTGCACCGGATCTCATCCGCCAAGCGCCGCGCCCACACCGCAACCGCAAACGCCCATCAGGAGGCAGCACAATGAAACAGCAGCAGCTAGAACTACAGATCGCAGAGCTCGAGGCGCAGAACGCCAAGCTCCGCGCCGAGATCGACAACCTGCAGGCCCACCGGCCTGCACCCACCATCATCGACATCATCGGCCCAGAGGCCTTTGACCGGATGGTCGAGCTTTACCCATCGTTCCGCGAGAGCGGCACGCCCACCAACCCGACCGACGCCGCATCCGAGGTGCTGTGGTCCTGCATCCGCATGATGAGCCGCACCGAGAAAACGCTGCAGGGTGTGAAGGAAAGCGCCAAAGAAAACTACGCACGCTACAGCGACGTCGTTGCCAAGAACGAGCGTACCACCAATGCGCTGGCTGAGTACGCCATGCGCGCAGCCGAGGAGGGCAACCAATGATCAAGGATCTGATACTGGGTGGCGCACAGGCGCTGGACGACGACGAGGGCTTCAGCATCGACCGCTCGAAGTATATGAACGCCTCGAGCGCAGAGAGCTGCATCCGCAAGCAGTGGTTCGAGCGCCACCTCCCGGCCGTGGAGCAGGATTGGGGCTTCGCACGGCGCGGTAAGCAGGGCGAGCTCTATCTCGTGGATTGCCTGATGGCGTCGGGCGCAGACCTTATGTACTGCGGCGCTGATCAGGTCTCGATCATCAGCGAAGAGCACCGGATCTCAGCCACACCGGACGGGTACATGGCGACCGATCAGGGCTGGGTGGGGATGGAGTTCAAGACAATCGACCCGCGCACCAACCGAAACTATTTGCCCCGGGCTGACCACATCACGCAGCTGCAGATCGGCATGGAGATCGCCAACCTGCAGGGCGATGACTTCCCGCACCCGATCTCTGGCAAGCTGATTTACATGGACGCGTCGAACTACAACGACATCCTAGAGTTCGACGTGCCGCGCGACCGTGACATCCTCGACCGCATGGCACCGCGAGCTAAGAAGATGCTCAACGCCAAGGGCGCTGACCGCCTCGACCGCGAAGGCAAGCGCAGTGGAGAGTGCAAGAAGTATGGCGGCTGCCCCTTCGCGGAACAGTGCGGCATCGAGGTAGAGGGCGAAGCCCACGTCACCCGGGGCAACCGTGGATCTGGGTTCGACAGCGCGGTGCAGGCCTATGTGCTGGCCAAGGGAGAGGAGGCAGAAGCCAAGGCCCGCAAGGACAACGCTGCTGAGACCATCAAGGCTGAGTTGCTGTCCCGCAACGCCAAGGAGCTGATCGTCGGGAACCACCGGGTCAGCATGACAATCGTCGCAGGCCGCAGGTCATACGACTGGAAGACAATGGAGAAGGCCGGGATTGACCTCAGCCCCTTCATGAGCACGGGAAAGCCAAGCGAAAGGCTGACCGTGGAGTGAGGCCAAGACAGCCTCTGTTGAAATGTGCAACGTAGAAAAGGAGCACAACATGTCTACATCTCTCGCAACATACGCCAAAGGCGGAAACCTCCCGACGCTGGACAAGGACGCAATGGCCAAGGCCCTTGCCTCTGCCGGTGCCGAGGAGAGCACAGGCTCTGCCAGCGACGGCGTGGAGTACGTCTCATTCTCTGGAAAGACCGGGGCCATCACTTACGGTCGTGAGCGTGGTGACCTCCCGCAGGACGAGGTCTTCCTGATGGAGCCGCGCTCCGCCTTCCGTGGCTGGATATGCTGGAAAGACAACAAGCCGGTGGCTCGCCATCAGTGGTCGATCTACCAGCCCGAGCTGGCGATCGCTGAGCGCGATCTCGAGGCCAAAGGCCCGTACCCCCGGCAGCAGGACGGCTGGCAGTCGATGCTGGGCTTCGGCTTCATGTCGGAGACGGTGCAGTACCAGTTCAGCACCAACAGCACCTCGGGCAAGAACGCGGTGGGTGATCTGTTCAATGAGATCGCCGAGCGCACCATGCGGGGCGAGCCGAACTTCCCGCTGTTCTACTTCACCCGCGAAAAGTTCCAAGCGAAGGGCGAGTGGAACTTTAAGCCGAAGTTAGACATCGACGAGTGGATCACCGAGGAAGAGGCAGCCGCGATGCTGGCTGCCGGAGCCGAGGCAGCGCCCGGGACGATCGCCGAGCCCGAGCCCGAGCCCGAACCTGAGCCGGAAGAGGTCAAGCCGGTACGCACCCGGCGCGCACGCCGCACTTGACAACGGGGCGGGCCTTCGGGCCCGCCTCTCCACACCACGGGGGGCACACATGGAATACCAGATGATTACGACCGAGGACGAGCTGAACGATCTGCTCGACCTGATTGGCACCGGACACGCCGCGCTTGACTTCGAGACCACAGGCCTGCGCCCGCAGGAGAGCGAGGTCAGGCTGGCGCAGATCTGCAACGACGATGTCTGGGCGGTCATCGACTTCTGGGCGCTCGAGGGCGGATCGTTCGCGCCGTATGCCGAGTGGTTCGAGGCCGGCACATGGATCGCGTTCAATGCCGGGTTCGAATACCAGTGGTTCGACGCGGCCGACGCGCCGCACGTCAAGGTCATCGAGGTGGCACACACCCGGCGTGCCCGCATGGGTGGCGATCAGATGTCGCTGGCCCAGATGTTGAAGGTCGACCTCAAGCACGAGATGCCAAAGGATCAGCAGGTGTCGAACTGGGGGGCCAAGAAGCTGACAGCAGAGCAGCTCAGGTACGCCGCAGACGACGCCCTGTGGACGTGGAAGCTATGGCAGCACTGGCAGGCCAAGCTGGATGAATACCCGCCTGCCCGCGAGGCACAGGCGATGTTTGACGCGCTGATCGTACCGGTCCACGAGATGCGCGAGACCGGCCTGCTGCTTGACCAAGCCCGGCACCGGGATCTGGTGGCCAGCTGGGAGGCCAAGCGGGTGGTGTTCGAGGCCAACATCCGCCAGTTCGTCAGCGAGGGTGAGGTCGAGAACCTGCGGTCGCCGAAGCAGTGGTCGGATTACTTTGGCCAGATCCTGCCTGACGAATACCTCGCCCACTGGCCGCGCACAGAAAAGGCAGGGCAGCTTGAGAGCAAGACCTCGACCTGCAAGGAGATGGCTGCGCTCGCAGGTGGCGAAGGGCCGCTGGCCGAGGTGCTGTTCAACATCGCAGACCTGACCACCATCAACCAGTACCTGTCGAACTTCGGCGACAAGCTGATCAACATGGCACAGGGAGCATCCGACGGCCGCCTGCACCCCAGCTACAACATCTCGCGCGCCGTCACCGGCCGGTTCAGCTCGAGCTCGCCGAACGCGCAGCAGTTCCCCCGAGATCGCGAGCTGCTGGGCGAGCACACCAGCGTGCGCCTGTCCTTCATTGCGCCGCCAAAGAAGCGGCTGGTGTCGCTCGACTACAGCGGCATCGAGCTTAAGGTGCTGGCGCTGCTGAGCGAGGATGACCAGCTGCTGTACGACTGCGTGCATGGCGACCTGCACAGCGAGGTCGGCTCGTACATGGCCGGGTACAAGATCGACAAGAAGACACCCGAGGGCAAAGAGATCCGATCGAAGGCCAAGGGCGTATCGTTCGGCATCATCTACGGGTCAGGGTCGCTTGGCCTGTCGGGAACGCTGCGCACCTCGATCACCCGGGCACTGGAGCTGATTGACTTCTGGGCCGACCGCTACCCCAAGGCATTCGGCCTGCGCAACACGATGATGAACCACGCGCTTGGGGATGGGGCTGGGTTCCTGCCAATGGTGGACGGCGGCACGATCTATATGGGCAAGAGGCCTGCCCTGCCCAAGTGCGCAAACTATCCAGTGCAGCGCGCCGCGCTGTCGGTCATGGCCCGGGCGATCATTCGCCACCGGGCACGCCTCGAGGAGGCCGCCGATCACGGCAAGCATATGGGCACCCGGATGGCTGCGACCATCCACGACGCCTTGATCGATGAGGCCTACATCGAGGATGCACCCGAGGCGCTGCAGTGGATGAAAAAGGACATGGTGGCTGGCTACCTAGACATCTTTCCGGGCGCGCCGACCGACGCACTGGTCGAGGGCGGCACCGGTCCCAGCTGGGGTGAGCTAGAAGATGAGGAGGTGTAGCCCTTGACCGATGCTGATCAGCATCTTATATCATGGGCACACACACCACAGGAGACCTTGACCATGACCCATCCGCACCTGATCGCCGACGCCGCCGACGCCCAGCAGTTTGTTCTGGGCGGTCGCGCACGCTTCACGCTCGTGTCCAAGCAGACCGGCAAGCGCTACACCTACCGCGTGTCGAAGGCCAAGGACACCGACGACGTGTTCTTTGCCAGCCTGCTGGTCGGCCAGAACAACGAGCAGGACTACGAGTACCTTGGCTTCACCAAGAACGGCAACGCCCTGATCCCGGGCCGCAAGGGCAACCCCAGCCACCCTGCGTTCCTCGGGCTGGACTGGGCGCTGCGTCAGTTCTCGGCAGGCAAGATGCCTGAGCAGCTCGAGATCTGGCACGAGGGCCGCTGCGCCCGCTGCGGTCGGACCCTGACCGACCCGGCATCCATCGAAGCGGGCTTCGGCCCCGAATGCATCAACCACATCTGAGGAGACCACCATGCCTTTCGACGCCACCCTTGCCATCGCCCAGATCGACCTCGCCAGCGGCACCGACCGCCCCGATCTCGACGGCCTGCGCGCCCGCTACCCTGACCTTGGCTTTGTCTTCGACATGCTCGAGGACAAGCTCCACGAGGCCGAGCATTGCGCGATCGAGTACCGCGATGAACGCCGTGAGATCGAGCGCGGTTACCAGCAGGATATCGACGCGCTCGAGGGCCGGGTTCAGGATCTGCGTCTTGTGCTCAACCAGATCCGCGAGCTGACCGTCGACGCGGAGATCACCAACATCATCGAGGACGCGCTGTGAGCGAGGGCATCAAGCACGATCAGCACAAGGTGCCGATGCACCTGCTGCCGCCGGAGCTCCTCGAGGGCACGGCGGCAGTGCTCGACTTCGGGGCCCGAAAGTACAGCGAGCGGAACTGGGAGCTGGGCATGGCATGGCACCGCCCGTTCTCGGCGCTCATGCGCCACATGTGGGCGTGGTGGCGCGGTGAAGACCTCGACCCAGAGACTGGCGTGTCACACCTGTGGCATGCGTCATGCTGCATCGCGTTCCTGATGGCATACGAGCGGCGTGGCATAGGCACAGATGACCGACCGAAGGAGAACACAGATGCCAGTACCTAAGCAAGAAAACCCCAGCAGCCACATCAAAGCGCAGCGGTCATATCACCAGCGGCAGTTGGACAAGGGGCTGGTGCGCCTGTCGGTCTATGTGCCAGACAAAGATCGGGATGCGTTCTGGTATGCGGTTGATCGGCTGCGCATCCGGTGGAAGCGCCAAGGCCTGATCGATTAGAGGCAGGCACCCTGCAGCTGAGACAGCAGCACCTGACCCGCCATCACAGATTGATCACCACCATCCGCAACTAAAGCCTGCGCCAGATCGGCGCGGGCTTTTCTCGTGCCGTCACAGATCGCGTCCGCGTTCCTGATCGGCGTAATGCTGCAGCCACTCACGAGCAGCAGCGGGATCATTACCATGGATCTCAGCATCATCGATGCGCTCCCTCGTTTCCTTGTAGCCCTCCAGCTCGCGCAGGCGGGCAATCTCTGCGGCATCCCGTCGGCCTTTGAGGTACATGGTCACCAGCGCGATGATGGCCGCACCAGCGGCAGCCAGCCAGAGCTTGACCCGGGACAGGATCACCGGTCGCCCTCGGACCATTTGCGCAGGCGCTCGCGCATGATCCACGCAGCCAGCAGCCCGACCACGGCAAAGACGATCATGGCCACCATCTGGGCCTGACCGTCGAGGGCAGCCAGAGAGCCTACACCGCCCAGCACAGCGGCCACCAGCTGGCCTGCGCTACCCTGAACTGTCTTGGACTGTGTCGGGCTCTGACGTGGCGCTGTGGCGGCCACACGCACCGATGTGGGTGCTTGGGTGCCGGGGGCTTTGCGAACGCCCAGCAGGCGGTCGCCAGAATAGGTTTCGATGCCGACGCGGTTGGCTTGGTTGCCACCCAGAACTTGGATGCCGTCGCCGTCACGGCTGACGTAGAACCCGACGTGACCCTGCCAGCTGTCGCGCGACCCGCGCCAGAACACGACGATGTCGCCGGGCTGGGCCTCGTCGAGGTCGACGCGCTCGCCCCACTCGAGGTAGGATCTGGCGGCCAGCTTGCCGGTCTGAGGCATGCCTGCGCGCTTGAGCATGGCACCTACGAATGCGGCGCACCATGCGGTCTCGTCATCCTTCACCCAGCTGTGGCCGACGTCGGCGAAGTACTGCACGACCTTCGGGTTGTGGCCGTTCTTCCATTCCTTGGTGCCGATGTCCGCTCGGGCTAGGTCATAGGCTAGCTTGGTCATACTTTATCTCTCCCTTGTGCTCTGCTTTCCAGTAGCCGGTCGAGCTTGCTGTCCAGCGCCTCCAGCCGGTTCATGACGCGGTTGATGTCGGCGTGGGCTTCGCCCTTGGTGACGTACTCCTTGGCCATCTCTTCGCGTGTGCGATTGAGCAGGATCGTCACCCGCTGCAACTCTGAGACGTAGGTTCGCAACACCCAGCTGAGAAGGCCAAAGAAGAAGGTGAGCAAGCCGCTCCAGACGAGTGTCAATTCCATGTTTAGCGGCCCTCTCTGCCTTCGATCTCTTCCATGACGTCGAACAGAGCTTGAAAGGCTCGTCTTGCGCCGTCGGCGATGTGCGGGATGTCCCGCAGCCTCTTGACGAACAGCTCCGCTTCTTGGGGTTGGTCGAATTTGATGTGGTTGGCCGGTAGCGAGACCCCGTGGTCCTGCATGGCCTTCTCGATGACCCGTCCGCCGCGCCGGTGAGCGCCGATGAGCAGGTAGGCAGTCCCGAAGATCGAGACCGGATCCGTTAGCGACCGCGCGAAGCCGGAAGCTGCCGGAGACAGCGCCGGGAACACCGGCAACAGTTCAAGCAGATCTTGCGCCAGCGCGTCCGTGCGGCGGACGTGGGCGGGCAGATGCGGGTCGATGGCCTGCTGGATGACCCAGTGGGCGTGCAGCCAGTCGCACCAATCCTGCGCAGTGATCGAACCGTCGACCATCCGCTTGGCGAGGGGGTGGCCCTCAGCCTTGTGGTGCAGATCGCGCGTTGCTTTCCATAGCGGACCCATCAGAATACCTCTCTCTGGTTCGCGACGTAGTGGACCGAGACTGTCAGTTCAGCTCCGGGTGTGGCTTTGACGAACAACGCATCTTGGCTCTTCATTACAAATCGCGCTGCCGGAAAGGTGTACCTTGATCCACTTAGTACGAACAGGTTTTCCACCAGCGTCCTGCTCGTGCGGTCGTCGAAGTTGACGATCTTAATCGAGACGTCTGCGGGGTCGCCATGAAAGGACAGGGCGGTGAGAATATACCGAACTTCACGCTCAGAAAACACACCGGCAGAGAGTTCATCTGGAACCAAGTACGTCGGAGGCTGCATGATGTAGGTCCACCCACCAAGAACCCGAACATCAGTGGACCTGTAAGTACGCTCGAACAGGTTCAGCGGTGGGCGCGGTGATACAATCTCGCGGCGGAACAAGTCCGAACCGAAGAGCGCAGACCCCGCCGCGCTCAGATCGCCGTCGGCGTAGACCACTTCCGAGATAGACCCTGCGGCACCTAGCACGTGACCCGCAGCACTCAGGTCGCCGTCGGCGTAGATCGTGTTGGTTAATGAAGTCGTACCAGCAAAGGTGTGACCCGCAGCACTCAGGTCGCCGTCGGCGTAGATCGTGTCGGTTGATGAAGTCGTACCAGCAAAGGTGTGACCCGCCGCGATCAGATCGCCGTCGGCGTAGATGATCGTGGGGTCCGCAGCGGACCCCCCGGTCGGTGCATCAGCAAGCGGTCTGAACCCAAGCATCTAACTTACTCCGGCTTCGTCGGCCAAGTTACATTGTAAGGGAACCCAGCTTGGTCAGTCACATTCCGCAGGGCTTGACGATAGTCAGCCCACGGCTGGGTCATCGTGTTATCGGTCAGGGCCATCCAGTCAGTTTGGCTGAGCAGCCTGTCACGCCGATCCCGAACAGACCGCTCCACCTTCTCTTCTGGAACCTGTGTAACCGTCCAGCCGAGGGTCCAGATACCGTCAACCAGCGTCGGCAGATCAGTGCGCGTAGCCACCTCCCACTCTGCCGTAGTTGGCTGGGGTAGAACTGTCACCGGATAAATCCGATACTCGGCGAGCAAAGCATCTGGGATCGTCTTCGGGAACGAGGTATTCGGGTTATCACGACGCAGTTGCCCGATTGTGTAATTCTCGGGATGGCCGTTTGTTACTCTCACGTGCATCTACAAGTCTCCTATGCTGATCCTGCCGGACCACGAAAGTGTAATCAGTTTCGTGGAGTTTGCGAAGGCTCTCGGCTCCAGCCCAAGAGCCCCCGTGTCGATGACGGACTGATCAACCAGACCTGTCACCCGGTTCCACTTCGCTGCGCCGAAACCTTGACCGCCTAGTGTTGTGAACGTCTCACCGTCTGGGTGCAGGAGGAATGTCTTAGCCACCCCCGACGTATTGAATGCTGAGCGACCGTAGGAGTTGGTCCCAGACGCGTATACGAAGGCTGGCGCGCTGGGGGTAGACACGTCAACTCTAAGCATCGCGCACTCGTAGCTGTTCGGTATTGTGGTGAATACCTCGTCGCCGACCTTGGTTATGCAGTAGGCAACCGGAATTTGTATGCTGTACACAGTAACTCCGGTATAGAGAGATGCGATTGGTGACAGCGCACTTCCCGGAGTGCGGCCCGCCAGATCGTAGACCTCGAAGTAGACCCCACCAGAACCAGCTCCGTTCGAGGTAGAAACGGTGTAAAGATAGTCTCCATCGAGCAGGACCGCGCTGCACTCGGACGTATTTGTAGTGAGGTGCGAGGGACTAGCGGGGTTCGTGACGTCAACTTCCCAAGCATATCTGTATCCGAAGGCAAACACAGAGTTTCCGTACTTCAGCACTTGGTCGGCGTAGAGTTGCGTGGACGGAAAATCGACGCTCCCCACAACTGTCGGAGTGCTGCCGCTGACGTCGAACACGTACAGTCTAGTCGTGTTAGAAGTTGGTTGGAGCGTTGTGTAAAGGAGGTTGCCATCAATTACTGGTTTCCCGACGTAATAGTTCAAAACCCCCTCGCTCACAGTTAGATCGCCCGTCCGACCCAGGAGTGCGGGGGATGCTTTGTTCGTGACGTCATACTTCGCCAAAGTCAGCAGACCGTTCGTAGCGTCTGCTTCAAAAGCGTAGAGCGTGTTTCCGTCCGCGCTTACAGCTATCTCTTCGATCCTAATGCTGGCGTACCCGGCGCTCCCCACCAGCGACAAGCTACTCAGATCAGACGCGTCGAAAATCTTGGTCGTGTTGTTCTCGGGCATGAAGATGTACTGGCCCCTGACGTCCGCCGGGGTATTGACGAAAGTACCCTTCCAGTCGCCATCCGGTGTAGCTGGAACAATCCCTTCAGACGATCCAGTGAGTATGTCGAACACCTCGTAAGACGAGTTAAGTCTATTCGTCACATACAATTTTTCGTCCGTGGCGTAGGAGTATACCGTGCTGGCGAGAGTCACCGAATTGATGTGCGTGATGCTGCCCGGTGTAGACACGTCGAAGACATGAGCGTAGTTAGTGGAGGACATGTAGAGTTTGCCGTCACGAACGTGCTGGGAAAAGTTCACGATGCCGGGATAAGCCGAAAACACGTGCCTGTCGGTCTCGGCCCCCGTGTTCAGATTGATTACAGCAGTGATAAAAGCCCCGATTGCCGTATTATTGTATGTGATGTAGGCATAGGTTCCCGTGCTCTCTATTGCCAGCCCTTGGTCGTAGTTCATATTGCTGACAGAGACATTCTTTTGCTGTACTAGCTGCACTCTATTGTCACTTAGGCGGAAGCGGCGCGCAGAAATCCGGTCATTAGCGTGGCTGAAATACGCCACCCACTCACCTGCGGAGGCGACGTTATTCCTGACGTTGCTGGACCCGGTTCCCAGATTTAAGAGGTACTGATCCCCCTCGTTGACCACTTCCTCCGGGGTGTTGACCGCAAGATACTGTCTATTCTCGTTGCTGTCATAGATCGCCGCTGCGACAGCTTCTTCCCCCGTTGTTAGAACGAAAGCAGCAATCTCCACATTGAGAGAGGAGATAACAGAACCATCGACCTGATCGAGCACAGCGACCTTAGCGCCCGGCGAACCTGTGGAGACGTCAATAGCCGAAACCCGGTAGCGTTCAGCATTCGGGTCAGTACTGTTCGGGTAAACAGGCTCAGTAAAGTAGACGTACTTTTCCCCGACAGCGAAGACCGCACTGTACAGCGGAGGAGCAATGGAGAGGTCAAATGACGGATTAACCCCACCACCAACGGTCCCGCCCGCACCTTGAGCCTTGTGCCACAGCATCAGGAACCGTCCCCGACCAGCGCGCCGTAGAGCGTTGTGCCGACCTTCCAGATCGCAATGACCGTATAGCCAGTGGTCGCAAGCGTGGGTGCAGAGCCACCGTTGTTGACCCAAGTCATCGTCGGCCATGTGATCGCGTAGGTAGTCCCGTCGTCAATCATCAACGTGACGGCTTGACCAGCAGAAAATCCGTCAGTGTAGGTCGTGCTGCCCGTCAGCGTGTGCGATTGGATCGACCCGTTGTCAGGCTCCAAGGAAACGCTCGTGCCGCTCAGCGTGTGCACATCCTCTGTGATCGTCCCCGCTGTGACGACAGGATTGGTCGGGTTCATGATGTCCGCAGCCGCCGCCGTGACGAACACCACCGCCGAGCCTGACAGGTTGAGGGCTGCGTCCGCGTTGCTGCTTTCACTCACCGTTCGCGTGAGTGTCGGACCGGTGGAAGAATAAGTGCCCTGCCCGATCTCCCACTCGTTGCCGTCCTCGATCACATAGCGCACCACGTCGCCGTTCGACACGCCAGCATCCGCGAAACTCTGGTAGCCCGCCTTCACGGAACCCAGCGTGATTGTCCCCGTCCCCGTGGTCGCCGTCTCGACGTATGCCCTGTTCACGAAGGTGGCCATCTATCAGGCTCCTGTGGCTGGTTGAGAATAGATCACGGTCGAGATCACCAGCAAGTCGCCCGAGGAAAACTCTGTCTGGCTCAGCTCGAAACTGCCGCCCCCGCCGACAACCGAGACGGTGCCCGAAAGGATGGCTTGATCCGAGTTGTTGAGGATGGTGAAGCCGTCGCACGTCCCTGTTGCGGTGACGGCACCCGTTGCGACGACTGGCACCCCGAGGGTTGGATCACTCGTGGTCGTCGCGGTCGTTGAGCCGGAGGCTGCTGCTGGAAACACATCAGCGGCCAAGGTGAGTTCAGCAAGCACCGTCGCTCCGGCCTTGAACTGAACAGAGCCGCCGTCAAAGGTTCCGGCAACACTGTTCACCGAGGCATTGAGCGAGGTTTCAGTCAGTGTGATGGGCATGGGAAAGCTCCTCGTTAGATGATAATCGTGAACTGCTCGCGCTGATTTAGCACGAAGCTGAGGTGGGCGACACCAACGGCCCCGGTAGAATACTGGATCAGGAAACGGTCCCCCGTGACGAGGACGTGCTTGTCCAGATCGACGCTCACGAAACCGGAAGCCGGGATGGTCTCACCAGAAGTTATGACGTGGGTCACATCCGCTGCATCTTTCACTGAGATGGCCGCTGTGATCGCGCTGGCTGTCCCATTCGTCAGAATTAGGTTGCTGATGATCGCTGCCGTCTTGATCGTCTGCGCGGGGTTGGGGCCGTCAGCAGGGATCAGATATTCGGGAACGTCGTAAACCTCTGTGATCGCGTCAGTGATAGCGACGCGAACCACTTCGAAGAGGTTGAGCGGGGGGCGGGGGGTAGTGATGACTGATGTGGCCATGTGTCAAGCTCCAAGAGCAATGATGAGTGGAAGTGCAATGTTCTGGACACCGCGCGAGAACGCTTGACCCTCAATCGTGCTGCGCTCGAAATCTACACGCAGGTCTTTCCCAAGATAAGTGTCGCCCACCTCAGTCGAGAAAGTGGCGTAGACCCGACCACCTCCATTCTCAATGATTGACGAAGCTGGGTTTGGCGCTTCGCCAGTTCCGCGTTGAGAGTATGGCAGAGAGTTGTAGTTGACCCCCGACCCGGCGTAGCTAAGCTGCTGACCAGTCGCTTCAACCACTGATGGAAACGCAACGATGTATTGGCTGCCCGAACCATTGAGAGCGACATCGGCGACTACTTCTTTCATGAAGCCGATTAGCTCAGTGATCATTGTTTTGGCGGTCGGGACGGCGAAACGCTCCAGTAGCTCAGCCTCTATCTCATCCCAAGAGGCCGAAAATATGGGAACCAGCGCCGAGTTGAAGGCAAAGTTTGCATTCCAGTCGAAGAAGCCCTTGATCACATACTGGGTCGCCCGATCCTGCCCAGACCGCAGGTCGTTGGCGAGCGCCCGGAGGATAGTTCTCGTATCGCGCTCTGCAAGCTCGTCGTACGATGCGCTCCAGCCCGGAAGGGTGGCGTATCGCGCCATCAGGTCAGCAACGATGCTTTCAAACTGGCTGTCGATAATCCCAGCCGACGCGTCCTGCTCAGTGATATTCGCGGGGTTGGGGACGCCCTCAAGCTGAATTGCGTTCCGGGATCCAGTAGCCGCGAGAGCATAGTCGCCGAAGGTGCTGTTGGAGTTCGCGACGGTGACCTGCCCACCTTGGTGGCTCCACAGACCGACGCGGGACCAGTTCGTGAACACTGATACAAGCTGCACGAAGGCGTTGCGGGTGATGGCGTAGCCGATGCCGTTCGGGTTGATCGCTGTGAAACTGTCCACGACAACGGACCGGAGCGGGCTGTCGGCGTCGAGCACGGAACCGTCGGCCAACAGGTTCCCACCACCGAGCGGCATGTCCGGGTTTCCATTTTCCCGATCGATCGGCAGCACCATCTGTGATTGGGTCAGACCGTGGAGTTGGGAGCAGTCTGCAATGTAGGGGGATCGAGTGATCAAGGCACCCTGCTTGAACACAAAAGCCCAGCCTTTGGTGGGCGGGGCAAAGCTGTTGGTCGCTGGGTCGAAGTCGTACGCGTCGTGCTGCAGCCCGCTGAATGTGAACCCGCGAACCTTGATGCCGCTGTTCATCAAGAACATGTTGTTCTCTTCCTGACCGTCCGGCAGGCTCAGCTTGGTGACCCGCAGGTCATAGCCGTACAGCGCGCAGTTGGCAGGGATCTCGGTGTCAGGCTGGACCTCGTACTCGCCCGGATGGACGATCACGATGTTGGATGCACCGCCGACTGCAGCCTTGGTCAGGGCCGCATTGATGGTGGCCAAAGGTGCGCCTGTCGATGTGCCGCTGTTGGTGTTGTCACCGGTCATCGAGACGTAGAAGGTGCGTGCCACGCCCTGCGTCTGAAACGGCTGCCAGCCGCCGCCAGTGCTATACACCCGGAACTTATCCTCGACGGTGTTGTAATACAGGTCACCGGTCTGCAGCGGTGCGCCGTCCTTACGGGTGGTCGGGTCGGTCGCGCTCGGGCCATAGTACACATCGGCAAAGTTCGTGATGTCGATCACGTTGTCCGCAGCGATGACCACTTTGGTGTCGATCGCGGCCACCGCGCTGACATCATCTGCGATGCCAGCCACGGTCGTGACGTCGGCATCGATGCCTGCCACGGTGACGATCTCATCGGCGATCCCTGCTGTGGTGATCAGCTCTTGATCCAGCGGTGCCAGCTTATTGATGTTCAGCACCAGCTGGTCGAGATCGGCTTCCTCGTACAGGTCGACCTTGATAGACCGGTCGAGCTGCTGTTGCTGATCCTGCGCAATCTGGGTCAGCCGGTCCAGACCCTCTTCTAGGGTCTCCGGGTTGACTGCGCGACGGTTCTCGAGATCGATCTCCTGCTCGAGCGGGACGGCCCGGGTGATGACCAGCTCCTCGCCAGTGGCAGGCGGCACCACCATGGTGATCTGGCCACCGTTCGGGTTGTCGACCCCGGTCACAGTGTAGTCTGTACCGAGCACCTTGACGGTCTCGGTGATCTTGTCAGCCGCCAGCAGCGTGACGATCAGATGCTCTTCGTCGAGCACCTTGAAGGTGTAAGAAAACACCGTCGTGGAACCGTTGCCGTTGTACGGTCCTGACTTCGATGTCTGGGCGGTAATCGTCATGTCGAGCTCTCCTTGCCTACCCTTATATCATCAATCATCGGTCGGTTCCATCTCTGCCTGTGAGCGCGCCTTGGATGATGTCGACAAACCCCTCTGGGCGGCTGTCGCCTTTTTTGACGCTGATGGCGTAGCTGATCGGTTTGGATGCCCAGTTGGTCGGTAGGCCAAGCGCGAGGCCCATGGCGTCGAGCGTCGTCTTGATTGCGCGCTGGGTCTCCACATCTGTGTTGGGGTCTATCGCAGCTGCGATCAGGCGGATGACGCCCTGCAAGGTGCTCTCTGTGACCCCGATACCGGCAGACAGGCTGATGCGGTCATCGTAAATCTGGTCGGTCACCGCGATCCCGTAGGCGGTGCTGACGACCGATCCAGCAAAAGGCACCATCGCTGCCATGGTTTTGATCTGCGACCCGATCAGCAGCTCGAACATCAGCTGATCGCGCTCGTCTTCGTCCTCCAGATCATCGAAGCCGCTGCGCGCCAGCTGCGCGATGCTTTCCGCGACGATGGTCGGGATCGTGACGATCATCAGGTAGGCGTAGAAGGACCGGCCATATCGACCTGACCAGCCCATGTCGCTGTTCATCGCGATGTTCTTTTCAGTCACCAGCAGGTTCCCCATCGCATTGAAGTACGAGTAGAACTTGAGGAACAGGCGGGCGAGCGGCGAGGATGCCTCGATGCCAGAGACGTCGCTGGGCCTGAGCGGAGCCTGTGTGTCGCGCACGACGCTGTCCGCATAGGCGACGACCTCCGCCAGAGCTGCGGTGTCTGCGGCGGCCTCATCGCCTGTGCGAGCCAGCGCGTCAGCATATGCGGTAGGGTACACCACCTCCATGCCGTGCCGCTCCGCTGCCAGCCATACCGTCGGGTCGACCAAGTTCTGCGCGATCTGTTGCGCGAAATAGCCGTAGCGCATTGCCGAGTTCTGCGCCTTGTTCAGCAGGCCGGGTTCGGTCAGGATGTTTTCCAGCGCGATGCTGGCCTCGTTCATCCCGCCAGTCAAACGATCCTCCATAAAGGGGGACTGCGAGAGGATGTAAGCCCGCGCGGATTGGGTGTTGACCCGCCACCGGGTGGCAGCAACAGCCAAGTGCCGTGCAGGGATGCGCGCAGCAGCGACCGGAAAGCCGGTGATCTGCTGTGCCGCGTTGACTATGTTGCCTGCCATGATGTGGAGACCGACCCGGCGATCAATGGCTGCCGCCACCGTAGACAGCCCGGACCAGCCACGGCTAGTCGGTGGCGTGGTGACCCGCTGCTGCACTGTGCGCTGTAGCCACGGAATGACTGCGACGTCGATCACGTCAGGGCTGCCCGGGGCGATGGCGGCCCGGAACTGCCTATTTGTTACCAAGCGCGCCGCCTGCCTGACTGCAGGGCCAAGGTAGGAGAACTTCATGACCCGATCAAAGTGTGCAGGGATGCGGGTGAGGTCGAGGTCGAGTGGCTGGTTGTACTCCACGCGAGACTGGGTGAACCCCTTCTCTGCCCCCGGGAACATCGCGGCATTGGACTGCTGAGACATAACCTCCTCAGCCTCAAAGCGGTCTCCGTCTGGGTTCATCATGGTATCAGTGATCGCGGGCGCATAGCCACCAGCGTAGACACCGACCGGCGTAGACAGCGGCTCTGGCATAACCTCGGTGAAGTAGTACCCGTACATCTTCTTGTGGGCTGCCTGAGCCTGCTGCTTGGTGCTGTCGAATATGTCCCAGATCCCCTGCACCAGATCCATGTCTGCTTTGGTGAGGGTGCCATCCGCGAACAGCCGAGCGATAAACGCATCCCATCTCGCCGTGTTCAGATCGCCATCGACGTCCTCGCCCCACACATACTTGCGGCCGGTCTCCACATCTGTGGCACCGCCAAGGAGTAGCTTACGCAGGTTGCTCGAGTTGCCTGTGTGCAGCAAGGCCATGATCAGCTCGCCCTTGGTCTGGAACGTGTAGCCCTCCAGCTCGGTGGCCCGGATCGGCTTGACGCTCATCAAGTCAGTGCGCCCTTTAATCAGGGCGGCGAGGGCTTCCTGCGGCCCTCTGCGGGCGACCATGTACTGGTCAACCGCATCCATCACAGGGCGGACGAGATACCGGGTCAGAGGCCCGCGAGGGTCGCCATTGTCAAAGTCTCGCGCCCACTGTTCGACCCGACGCAGGCTTGCCTTGAAGGCACCGAGTTGGCGGCTGGTTTCGCGGAACCTGCGGCTGCCCCGGCCGCGCTCTTGCTTTCTAGCCTGCTTCTGGACCTGCTTGCGCTGGCTTACATTGATGTCCACCTCGGTAGCAATCGCCTCAAACGCGACCCGGCGACCCTCAACAAGGATACCCTGACTATCTCTGGCGTTGGCTAGGAAGGCAGTCACCGCATCAAAGATTTCGTTGATCTCCGTGACCGTCAGATCCTTGTACGGGTTGTTTGGGTTCGCCTGCTGTGCCGCTCGGGCGCGCGGGCCATACCCGGTGAGGGCCAACTGGATCTCGGCAAAGAGGGTGGGCTCGACGCCCTGCAGGCTGGCCAGAGCGATGGCGGGGTCGTAGTTTCGCGGGGTATTCCTACCGAGACCAAAGGGCTCCAGCAAAAGACGGATCGCGTTGAACCAGTCCATCGAGTAGTTCTGTGCTAGCCGCTTGTCCGATCTGGCAGTGACCTCACGCCACCGGCGGCGGCGCTGCTCCACACTGCTCTGAACTACGGCGGCCTGCTTAGCCACCTCAAGGTTCAGCGCGCGCTGCTCCATCAAAGAGGCCGCAGCGGTGTAATCCCGATCAGCAATGGCGCGCTCGATCTTGGCCGTCAGGCGCTTCGCTGCCTGCATGTATCTGGCTGGCGTGACGTCTTTGACCTTGATCCCTTGGATGTAGCGCTTGGCTGCTTCTGTGATCGCGGCGGGGTCCATGCCCAACCGGATCTTTGCTGTCTGCTTCCGTGCGGCACCTTGAGCTCGACGCTGGCTGGCGTTGGCCGTGCGCTGCACATCTGCCCTGATCCTCGCGAGGGCCGCCTGTATACCCTCCTGCGGCGTCTGGGCTGCGGTCTGTTCTGTCTGGGCAGCAGCGGCAGCGGCAGTGTCTGCCGCTGCCGGTGGGGCACCCTGCTGTTCTGCCTGCCGCTGAGCCAGTCGAGCCAGAGCAGTACCCGACAACCGGCGGAGGATGCGGAGCTGGAGCTGCTGGAGCTGTTGGAACTTGGTGTTGTTGACGACCTCTACAGCCTTCGTGCGCAGGGTCTCTGGGTCTACGTCCTGCCCAAACTCCTGTGCCATGGCAGCGTCGACCCGATCCTTGGTGACCTCTGCTGCAGGCTTGTATGCGTCGCTCGTGAGTTCGTCGATCATGGCGTACATGTCCGGGAACCCAGACAAAGTGGCCAGATCACCGAGCGGGATGGCGTTGGCTGGGCGGACCTTACCAGAGACCATACCCTTCGGCATGCGGGCCAGCGCCGGTTCACCAAAGACGGCCACGAACTCCTCGCGGCTAATCTTCCCCGTACCGGTCTTGGTGCCGCGTGGCATGACGCCGGTCTTGGTGATGGTCACCGCCGCGTGCACTGGCTCTAGTGCGACCTGCTCTGCGATCTCGTTTGCTAAGACCTCCCGCCGGGCTCGACGTGCGTCCCGGGCCTCTCTCCGCAGGCTGTTCTCAACTCGAGACGCCATGAGGTCTCGGGCCTCAGTCTCTGCCTCTGCGGCGAGTTTGCGCAGCTCGTTTGCCTCGGCTGGCGTAGCACCAGCAAGGACGCCCGGAGAGATCTGGTAGGTCGCACCTCGGCGCTCTTGCGTGATCGCCTCTTCGGTCGCCAGCAGGCGATCAAACACATCGGCGATCTCGGGTGATACCGTGACGTTCAGGCGGCGCAGGCTCTTGTAGATGTCGGTGATGTAGGAGGCAAACCGGGCAAAGGCCGACCGAAGCTCTGCGCTCGGCGCGCTACCCGTCCCAAGGTATACCTCAAAGCCGCGCGCCCACTGCTCATGAAATACGAGCTCTGCAGCTTCATCGTATCCAACGCCAGTCGGGTCGAGGAAGGTCGCGGCTACCCGCTCCATGTAGGCGGCACCACCACCAGCCTCTGCCCGGGAGACGGCAGCGGTGAGGCGGGCTGCGCGGCGCTGCAGCTGCTCGTTGTTTGGTGCAGCGGCTGCCCGCTTTGCTGTGCTCTTGGCTATGGCCTTTAGTTCCGACAGGGCCTGATCGGCATTGCTGCCAAACCACGCTCGGGTCGCACTGATCTGCGCCTCGATCTGGGTTCTGCCCTCCGCCGTCAGGCGCGGATCGGCCAGATCCCGAACCATCTGGAACAGGAACATGTGCCCGACCTCATGCACAAAGGTCGAGGGGTCTGCCTGCGCTGAGAGCTTGATCAAGTTTCTTGGGTCCGCATTCGTGGGCAGTGTGTAGCTCCCACGCGGTGCGCCGACAGCGCCAGAGGTTGGCGTCTGCGGGCCCGGCTTTGGCTGCTCAAATACTGGTGTAGGTGCGGGTAACGCCTGCACGGGCAGGGCTTCATAGATCGCCGCCACGTTGCCCAGCGGTGCCCGACCGCTCCCGTCTTCTGTAGTGTAGTGACCGAGGTAACCGGCCGCCTTGATTGCAGCCTCGGCTGCGCTCTGATCCTTACCTGCGACCAATCCGTCAGGGTCTTCAAACCACGGGTACAGCCGCTGGGGGTCAACAAAGGCGACGTGCTGGACTGAGCCGAGGCCGCTCTCCTTAACGTAGCCAGTACCCTGATCGCGTACGCCGTCACGCGGGTTGATGCCATAGAACGACAGGCGAGCACCTCTGCTGCGCTCTTCGCCACGCAGCGGGCCGGTGCCTGCAAACGCAGGATCGACCGTCGTACGCTCTGCGCCGCTCCAATGAAACAGCTCGACCAGTCCGTCAGGACGGACGGGCAGCTGTGGCCGGGTCGGCTCTACGGTGTACCCCTGCGGGATCTGCGGGACGCCAGCCCCACTGCCACCGAAGTCGAGGGCCATGCTCACGGACTGGCCGCTGGGTAGGACTGAGAAGAACTCTTGACCTTGCGCCTCGGCACCGACCTGCACCGCGCCAGTCGGGCGGATGTTTGGCTGCGGCTCCTGAGTGAAGGTCAACCCGTTGCTAGTCAGCACGCTCTCTTGACCGTAGGCGCGGCCCAGATCGAACACGACGGCCTCGTCAGCGAAGATCAGGAAGCTGGTGCCATCTGCGGCACCTTTGTACATACCTTCGACGACGACATACGGGATGCCCTGCGCGTCCAGCTGCTGCTGCATCCGCGCGTTTTCCGTCGTGTTCCGATCCGCCTGACGTCGTTCCGAGATGGCGTACAGGGCCGGGATGTTTTCGCGCTGGTTTCGATAGAACTCGTCGTCTGGTAGCGCGAGGCTTGCGGTAACCACCCCCCAGCCGGGGCGGGCAAAGAACTCTTGCGCGCCCTCTTGGGTTTCGAGAAGTGCGAGGTCGGCTGGGCTTACTTGCTGCTGGGCGTCCCCACGCGGGGCTGTGGTAGCTCCTGCGTCTGGGGCTGTTTCGGCCCGGCCGCCTCGGCTTGCTGCACCAAGCTGCTCAGGTGTTGGAACGATGCCTTGCTCAAAGAGGGTAGTTGGCTGCTCACTGGTCTGCTCCTGTGTTGAGGCATCGCCTGCGCGGCCCTCTGCCCATGTCCATTCCGGCATCAAGCCGGTCTTCTGGTCAGCAAAGACGGTGTCTTCCACCCCAGCTGTCCGGTTCTGCTCCCCGTAAGGGCCGTAGTTGAGCCAGCTGTTCTGACCCCGCGTCTCACTCGTAATCGCCGCGACAGCCGACCCAGTAAAGAGACGAACGTGAGCCTGCCACGCGTTCTCCTCACCGCGTGCCCGGAACCCCGCGCCTTCGATCCCGTGACCGAAAGCATCATGCACCGCGCGGAACAAGTCGTTGGCCGTGACTGGGCGGTCTACATCGTTCTGGTCTTTCCAGACAAGCCCTGTATCCTGCAGCATCGGGTTGGCGTCGACCGCCCCCTGCGTCAGGCCTTCGGTTCCGTAGCCGTCGTAGGTGCCATAGACCGCCATCGTCTTGTTGGCGCGCAGATCGCGCATGGCGTTCCACGGGTTGCCCGCGTAAGGGTCAGTCTCGCTGTCGAAGAAGGTGAAGCTGTAGCCCGCGTCGACGAGGGCCTGATACTGCGCAAGGGTCTGCGCGATCAGGTCGGCATAGGCCGTCTGCACCGCCGGATCTTGCGGTGCGTGCTCCATCTCCTCATAAGCCTGCGCGATCCGCGCCGCCCGCTCGGGGTCGACCTCGACGAACTCCGCCTGTCGGCGAAGGTCTATTCCGTTGTCGGCGGCGTAGCGCTCGGCGACGGCGACGAGTTCCGGGTCGGGGCCAGACGCCCCGACGACATTTGGCGCACCTTCGAGCGGCGCAAGGCTTCCGCCCGAATAGCTTCCTGTTCCTCCGGGCTCGACGGCGGGCTGCTCAAACTCTGTCCAAGCAGGGCCGGGCTGATCGGCTGCACGTCTATCGGATATGTCTTGGTCGCGGCCATCCGCGACATCATCTCCTCCAAGGATTTCGGCCTCGACCGCCGCTCCCCCGTTTGCTCGGGCGACTGCGTTGAGGCCGTCGAGACTGACTTCTGATCTGAAGTACCACGGCGCATTTCCATTCCCCTCCGTTACTTTAAAGCCGCTCGGCACCACGCCGTTTTTCGACTTTTTGATCTCCTGCTGAAACCGGACGAAATCCGGTACAGAAAACTTGTATAAGCCGCCGCGCGGCACCTCGTAAAGGAAGTACGGCGCGCCACCTGCGCCACTCCGGCCGTACCGCGCGCCGTAGGCGTAGCTGCCGTACTCGCCCTCTTTGGCGGTGACACCGACCAGCGGGTCCGGGTTGCCCTTGATCTCGCTGATGATAGCGTCGATGGTCCCGTGGCTCGCCTCTTGGTTTGAGCTGGCGACCCACGTCTCCCAGTGATAGCGGCCGATGCTTGCGGCTTCCGGCCTACCGACCGCCTGATAGACCGTCGCAATGCGATCCATCAGCGAGCGCTCCATTGCCTCGTAAATCAGCAATCCGCGTGCGCCGTAGGTCAGGTTGGACAGCGCGCTGCCGTTTACGGTTTTGCCCTTCTCTTTATACCCGTCATACAGGTTAAGGCCGTCGAACCGACCGTCGTTCCACATCTGCCGCATTTGAACGCGGTCAAGGACAAGCACGTCGTTGTAGCCAGCGACCAGCAAGGTGAAAGAGACCACCTTATTGTCAATGCCGACGCCCTGGCCCATGCGCAGGAACTGGCGGCGAACCTCTTTTCCGGTGCTGGTCGGATCAGACATCATGTCGTGCAAGACACTCAGGCGGGACCGGCCGTCGCCCAGACCAGCGTCTTCCGACATCTTACTGAGGAACAGCTTGCCGAACGCGTTGAGGTTGTGGCTCGCGCCAGCCCCGGGCTGCCCAGATCCCGCCGGGGCTGACAGGCGCGCCCACTGCTGGTAGGTCAGCAGCAGCGCGCCGCCCTCGCCGCTCTCTATAACGAAATCGGCGTCTTTACGCTGCGGTTTCCGTTTACGCGCTTTCTCCTTTGCGGGAAGATTTTCGTAAGCGGCAGCTGCATTTTTGTAGAGCTGCAGCGACACCTTCTGCGGATCGTCGCCATATTGGGTGTAGGGTGCTCGCGATGTCGCGTAGTTGAACTGGCCCTGCGCCGCTATGTCAATGAAGGCATCGACGCCGGAAAACCCGTCAATAAATAGCGCTTCCTGCGTATAGGGCGAAACCCCGCGTGACAGGAATGACCACAGGAACAGCTTGGCTGTCCCGACTGGAGTGACCTCACCGTTGATGTACATGTCGCGAAAATCGGCGGCGTTTGCGAAACCGTGATCCGCATCGGCTATCTGGCCCTCCGTCATGCCGCCAAGCAGCTGTGCTGCCCCGTCGCCGTTTACGTCACGGATCAAGGCGTAGGGGGGCACTGGCACTCCCTCCGAAGCGAGCGCGTCTGCCATCATGGCGCTCCACGCCTCCGGGGACGCGAGCGGATCTGGATGGCGCGCCAAAACCTCGTCGATACCATCAAGCTGCCGCTGGGCATTGTCGTTCTTGGTCGATGCGAGGACGAGAGCTTTGCCTTCGCGTGCGCCTGCCGCGTCAACTAGCAGGTGCGGCATCAGCCCGTGCTGGTTTGTCTCCGAGCCCGATTGACCCGCGACAGACGGTCCGGTGCCGACTAGCGGAGCCTGCTCAAGGGTCGACACGCCCTGCGCGCCGAGGCTCTGGATGGCCGCCTTATCGATCACGACGTACTCGGTGCGACCGCGCACGTCCTTGCCGATGACCATCCCGTACCCTTGGCTCGTCCACTCGTTGACTTGCTGCTCACTGATCCGGGTGACGTCGCCATCAAAACGCAGGATCTGGGTGCCGGGGGCGATCACCACATCCAGCACCTGACCCGTCTCACCGGTCATGGCAGCATAGCCCTCAGCCTGAGCAGCGTCTGCAACAGAGGTCAGGTAGAAGCCTCCCGTCTTGCGACCGCGCCTGCTTTGCTTGGCCCCCTCGCGTACAATCTGCAGGTCGTTCAGGGTGAAGTTTGCGTTTGGTGTCCCGTGCAGCAGGCGCAGGCCTTGTGGTCCGACGACAGTCTGATCGGGCGCAAGCTCGACGTCTGGCGTCGCGGCCTGCTCTAGGACGGGTGCAGGTGCCGAAGCCTGCGTCCCCCTGCCCTCGGTCTCGAAGGTAACCAGATCTCTCTCGTACAGGCTCTGGGCAGTGACCGTACCGTCGAACAGTGCGGCACGGGCAGCGTACCGCTCAGCCAGCAGGCGAGACGCCGCTCGGCGCTGACCTTTGGTCAGGGGGGTCGTGCCCTTCAGCTGCTCACCGATAGTCTCGGTTAGGGTGTCGACCTCGGCAGCGGCGTTGTTGGCTTGATCAAGCACGCCCTGCAGCCGCTCAATATCCGCCTCGCGGTTGGCCACGGCCTCTCTGGCTTCTGCCGAAGTAGGTGCACCAGCAGTCGACCTCACATGGTCAGCCAGCGCAGCAAAGCCCTCCCCCTGCAGCGTCAGCACCCGGCTCGCCGGAACCGAGACGTCACCGGATAGGACACCCTGCTGCGTCAGCTCGTCTTCGACCTGTAAGTATTCGATGTCGGCATCGGTCAGCGCACCCTCTTGGTACAGGCGCTCGATCTCGGCTGCCGGGATAGACACCGTCTGATCGCCAGCAGCGACCAGCGGCTCACGCACCGCCTCTGGGTCGCGGGCAAAGGTCGCGGTCTCTTCGATCGCCGCGCGTGTAACCTCAAGGGCCTGCTGTGCGTCCGCAGCCCGATCTACTGCACTCTGCAGCCCGTCCGGGGAAAGCAGGTCATTGATCTCTGGAGGCAGCGTGTCGGGCCCGGCACCACGGGGCCTACCCGGAAGGATCGCACCGGCCACAAATCCTACGACGGTGCCGAGGAAGCCCTCATATGCGGCATCATCAAACACCCCAGTCTCCGGGTCATATACACCCAACGCGACAAGGTTTGCGGATGTTGCCTGCATCCACTCGGTGACGCCTTCGCTGGTGCCACTGGCGAGTATGCGAAGAGCGCGGTTGCGCATGCGCGCGGGCAGCTTGTCAAAAATGATACCTAGATTGAGTTTCTCAATCAGCATGTTTAGACCGGCTGCCCCTAGCACGCCGGTGTCTCCCTCCACGGTGCCGTAAACATCGGCCTGCTTAACCCTCTGGGTCTGCTCATCAACAGACATCAAGAGAGACCCGGTGAGTGCGGCGGTTCCACCACTGAGGAAATACAGGACCATCTGCCCGCCAAACTGACCTAGCGCGGAGCCAATGTCCGTTACGACATTGCGGTCTTCTGGCGGCACATCGACCGCGTCATATAGCTCATCGAGAACGGCAGCCGGGTCGCGCAGGATGTTGGATGGCGTTAGAGGCACGCCAAGGCGGTCTTCCGCCGCGCTGATGGCTTCGGCGAACTGCGCGTCTAACGTCCGTACACTTTCTGCAGCTTGCTCAGGTAACACCGAGAGGATCGAGTTTAAGATCGCGCGACCTGCGATATCATTGAACTCTGCGGCACCCGACATGAGCGTCGAGGTTAGCGTCCGCACCCCCGTAACCCCAATAGCGCGGACCGTATTAAAAGCAGTTTCGGCGGTGGCTAACTCGACAGCATCCTCCATGAAATCGGCGTACCCTGACCCTTGGCTGCCAATAGTACGCAAGCCCGGGTTTTGCTGCAGCAGCCTGAGATAGGCGTGGCCCGGCTCAGCGCGCGCGCGTTCAAGGTAGCTCGTAGCAGCCATGGGGAGATCGAGACCCTGCTCTCTGGCAAGGCGGCGGATGTCAGCGACAACATTTGCCGACACGCCTTGAGACAACATAGCCTCAGCAGCAGCGACCCCCATGGCAGCCTGCTGCCGGTCCTCTGTCGTCAGGTCAGGCTGAGGTAGTTCTGGCATAGATAAGCCGCCACCAAGAAGCGCATTATCCAAGACGGCCTCGTAGTCTGGGGCAACAAGGCTTTGAACTTGAGGGGCCATAGGGGCCGCTGGCGCAATAACGGGGGCACCTGTTCCGAGTTCCCCGCTGCTAATGAGCTGGTCCAGCAGGGAGCCATAGTCTACTTCATCCGCCATGTCTGGTCCCTTTATTTATTACCCAAATCGTACAGCGCCCTGATCGCATCAGGCGTCACTGGCATGGGGCGTGAAGCCAGCACCCGAGCTATCTCCGCGACGTCTGCCGGTGGCACACCCTCAACCACAAGCGAGACTGTAACCTCTCCAGTCAACACTTTCCAGCTTGGCTTGGTAGTGCGGCCAAAGAGGCCACTCGATACAAGCACAGGCTCCTTCAGCGAGGATATGTAGTCAGTAATCTCGCTGGAGGTTGGGGGACGCCCGTCTACGAGCTGCTTCCCGTATATCCAGTCGTCAACTAGGTTGGTGATCAGCAGCCTCTGGGTCACCTCCGTAGTATTTGCCTCTTCCCCAGCTTCGACTTCGAGGATGCCCGTGATGCCTGCGTTGATCGTAGCAAGCGTGCTCTGCGTGGCGGTGTACTCTGAACGTGCAGCGAGATCACCGGCAACGGCAGCACGCGCTTGAATGCGCTTATCGAAGAGAGTACTGTACTCCGTCGGGTTAAGGCGGGTGACGTACTCCTCCAGCGGGAACACTGCGAGCTCCGAGGAGGGCAGGTCCCGCAGCGTGTGAAAGAGGCCCATGTCCCCGATGGGGTCGAGGTTCATCTCTATTGCACGCAGGTCTTCTCGCTGTGCAAGTGTGAACCTACGCAGCTGTTCTTCAGTGAAATCTTGGTCTAAGGTCCCTGCTGCTGCTGAGAGTTTCGCATCCTCAAAGACCTGCCTTTCACGCGCTTGGTTTTGTTGCGTAACAAGGGCGTCGTATTCCGCCGTGTTAAGCTCCGGGAGGTAGGTCTCCAGATCCAGACTTGCGACCTTAGCGTCAGACATAGACCGCAGGTAGTTATAAACCTGCCGGTCTCCTACGGGGCTGCTGCCGCTGTTAATCGCGCCAAGCTCAGTCCGCTGTGCAGGCGTCAGCTTAAAGAGCTCAATTCTGTCAAAATCAGAGAGTAACGTGCCCTTGTTTGCGGCCAATCTAGCCTGCTCGAAGCGCTGCTCGTTCTCTTGTCCCTGCACTACCGCTGCGGTCTGGAACCGCCGGGTGACCTCGTTTACGAGATCCCGCTCCGTGTCCCCGTCATAGTTCCTGCGCCGCGCTTCAGTGATCGCCGCACCGAGATCGTCCGGGAACCTCTCGAAGATCTCAGTCGCCCCATTGACCACGACATCGACCTGCTCACCAAAGGTGACGATCTGTACAATCGGATCATCTTCGTTCTCTATGGTGATGCTGCCGTCGGCAACAGACTGGTCGTAGATCTCACGCCCGCGCGCCACAGACGCCTTTCCACCGGTAGCGATAGCCCGCGCAATCGCGTCTCGACGGAACCGTTCGACGTTCTCAGCAACCACACTGTCGACGTATGCCTCTCGCTGCTCCGCAGTCTCCAGCCCCGGAGCACTTGTGGTGGCGGCCTCGTTGGTGGCTCGGTTGATGGTCGCGGCGACTAGACGCTTTTCGCTCGCAGCCATTTCATCTGGCGATGACCACGCGACCCGAGAGCGCGCTGCGGCAGCTGCTTCCGCCTGCCGTCGCAGGCGGTTGTTATAGGCCTGCCGCTGGTTGAACTCGTGTCTAGTCGCTTGATTGAGTAGCGCCTCGCGCTGGCGCTGCGTGTACTTCTGCGCTGCAAGCCGACCGCTGCGAGATAACCCGGTAAGGTCATAGCCCAGCAGGTTCTCATCAAAGGCCTTCTGCACCCGATCAGCAACACCAAACGCGTCTTTTTCTTCGAGACCAAGGATGCCCGGATCTCCTGATGGGCTGCCGTCTGACATCTCCCCGTACAGCAGCTGCCGTTCCCAATCACCCAGACCCGCTTGGAGCTCTAGGAGGCCGCGCTCGTCGTCTTGCTGCTGCAGGTACTCCGCAAACTCTACGCCTTTCCCACCGATCTGCTGCAGCATCCGTGAGTTAAACGTGGTGTCTGGAAGCCGTAGATCTTGGAACGGAGTATTTGCCGCCTCGGCTTGCATACCGCCGAGGCGCTGTGCGCCCTGATACTCTGGTGTTGGGATGCGGATTGCCATGCGAGCTCCTGATCAGGACATGAGAGTGGCAGGGCGCGCCTGCGGCCTGATGGATGTAGTGGGGGCCAGAGCAGACCCGCTGGGACCGCCCCGCAGTTTATAGATACTGGATGCCCCAGATAGGCCTGCATTGAGCCCGGCCAAGCCGGGGCTGATGGACGACGCCTGCAGATCAAACAGCCCAGCCTGAGCCTCAAAGTTGGCCCCCTGTATGCTAGCGCGGCGCGCCTCTCTATCGATGTTGGTCTTCATAGTCATGATGTCAAACTGACCGGCAACGGTGACGTCATCGAGGAGGCCTGCAGCTGTACTCCCGGGGGTATCATCCAGCAGTAACCCCGAACCAGCGATGCCTGCTCTGGCCGCACCAATGGTCTGCCCGAGACGTCTTTGCTGCATGTCGAGGGCGACCTTCCCCCGCTGAATGATATCCGCCTCATTCTGGGCCGAGATGATTGAGTTGTTGCGGGCCACGGCAGCGCTGTATTCAGCCTGAGCCTTTTGCGCCATACCTTGCTGAACTGCGGAATAGGCACCGACTAATGTTGACGCAATGGCAAGGCCGATAGTGATGCACATCAGCGGACCTCCTTCTTGTGGACACTGCCTGCGGTCTCGTACCCCATACGGGAAAGCAGTCCGCTGACCGCTTGGTTGTTGACGCCAGCATACACTACAGGACGCAAGACGTCAGCGCCATTTTCGTGGGCCCATTTTTCGAAGGCACGCAGCAGCATGATGCCCGCCCGTGACCCCCGATCTGCCTCACGCACATAGAACGCATGGTCGACGGCGACCTGCACATCGACCCACAGATCTTGCATGATCTCGCCGACGAACGCGCCCACGAGCTCACCATTGACTTCGTCGCCGATCGACAGCGTTTCGGGCACCTCGATCAGCCGGGTGAGGATGTAAGCGACGCGGGCCTCATCCATGGGATAGGCGGCATAGACGCCATTCTTGTGCATCTCGCGGGCCAGCTCTAGCAGCTGGGGCAGGTCATCGGTGGTCAGCTGTCGCAGCATCAGTTGCCTCCCACCGATGCGTCTGGAACGATGGCCAGGACGGTCATGGGCAGCGGCGATCGCTGCTCGATGATGACCTGCTTTTTCTTGTCCCAGTCGCTTTTGATGGTGACGTCGATGTCTTCGGTCACCATCTGCAGGGGCTGCCCGTACTGGGCAGGCAAGCCGAACTTGGCCTCGCGCATCTGATCAAGGGTGGGCCCGGTCCACATGCCCAGCGTGCGCTCCACCTGCACCGTCAGGCGCGAGATGTTCATGGCGCGCTTGTCGACGGTTGCTCGTGACCCGTAGGTCGACAATGGCAGGGTGACCAGCTGGCAGGTGTACGGCAGGCCGATGTGTACCCGGCTGGCAGGTGCGCTGAGCGTGACCGATCCGCCGGTGACCACAAGGCCTGTCTCTGCATAGCCATTGGCGGCGGCCACCACCTCTTCCCCTTCAAGATGGGAAAGCCCGAACAAGGTGGTGACCGCCTCTCTGGCCTCGCCCCCGGAAGAGTAAGGCGCGAAACCAGAACCGTCGTACGGCTGTCCCACGTTGTACAGCTCGAAGGTATCGGCTGTTGCGTTGGCGACCGTAAAGCCCGTGCCTGTGTAATCTGCTGACGGGATCTCGCCGCGAGTGTTTGCGGTCGAGGCCTCCACAGCGCCAGAGATGTCGACGGTGTCCCCATTGCTCAGGCCGTGCGATGGGGCGGTGACCACAACGGGGTTGGCCGCTGTCATATTGGTGATGGTGATCGGAACATCCAAGCTCAAACCGCAGTCGACGCAGAATGCATCGGACAGCTCGTTGAACTCGCCCTCGTGCATGCGCTCGATGAACTTCTTGGTAGTGCCGTTGATCTTTCGCTCGACGACAAAATACGGGATGTCGTTGTCGCCTTCGCGCACGACCGCCACGCTCTTGAAGTTGCCCCGGGTCGTGGCCCGCGTCCACGCGTAGACCTCTTGCTCGTTCTGATAGGTCAGGGTCACTGCGATGCCGTCGTCGCGGAGCATCCACAGCACATCGTACGGTGCAGGCGCAATGTCCCAGTCGACGAATGTGGTGTTGTCCAGCAGATGCCGAGCCAGCACCGTGACGTCTCGGCCGGTGAACTTGTCATTGGCGAACTCGTACGCGATCTCGCGCAGGGAGTTGCCCGGGGCCATGAACAGCGCCACGTCGCCTGCCACCAGCGGCCGCAAGGGCAGCGACCCGTAATAGCTTTGCGGTTTCACGTTGATGGTCGCCGGTGTGAACGCCGCATCGCCAGTGCCTTTGACCCGATACTCTGCGCCGCTGGTCAGCACGACAAGGTCGGTCATCGGCAGGAGGTGTCGGATCTCGTTGATGCGGCGCGCTGCTAGGGTGGCCACGATCGCGTCGTCATCGCGCAGCGGCGTCGATGTGGCGAAGTTGTAGAACACGCCGGTCTGGGTCATCCACAGGCGGTTGGGGAACACCAGCGAGTTGGCATAGATCTGGCGCTGCTGAAAGAAGCTCGTGGTCGACGGCCAGTAGCCGACGCCTTCCTCGAACGGGTTGGCAGCCAGCGGCGCGGTGTCGGTGGTGTCAGCGTCGATGAACCCGTCGTGGAAGGTGTTAATGTCGACGCGGCCGATGAAGCCATACAGGCCGTTGTCGTCTGCCCGATAAATGTTGTAGGTGTCAGCGTCTGCCACAGCATCCCAAGTCAGGGTGTTGTCCCACGCCTGTGCAGTGGCCGTGGTCCGAACGAACGCCGTGCGAAGGGTGCCGCCGCTTGTATAAGCGCCATAGCCTGTACTGTCGATCGTGCTGCGGCCGGTGCTCATGAGCTGAATGGTGTTGGTAGACGGGGCGCTCAGCACCAAAAACCGGCGGCCGTTTAGCTCAGTCATGCCGCCGACAAAATCGATGTAGATCTCGTCTCCATACTCGAAACCGTGGTCGGTACTGGTGGTGACCACAGCTGGATCCGCTTGCGTCACATTGGTGATGTCCGCACCGGAAAAGCTCAGCGCCGGTAGGCTCTCTTCGAAGGTGTCGCGGTTGTTAGCGGTGACCTTGTACTTGAGCATGTCGCCGCTGACTGCCCATGTGCCGTCCCCGGTATAGTTATTGTAGGTTTTGCTGTCGACGCCCTCGAGGCGGAAGCTGTCGCCATCAATGGTCGTGATCCGGTATACGTTGCCGTTGACTTGGGTCATGCCAGAAACGCCGGTGATCAGGACTTCTGCACCAGTGGCGAGGCCGTGACCAACCGAGGTAACGACCGCAGGGTTTTCTTTGGTGATGTCTGAGATGTCGCCGGACTGCTGATAGTTGTTGACGATCAACAGATTGTCTGGCGGCGGCTGGCTGGGCGCGAAGGTAATCTCGGTCAGCGTCCAGTTGGTGTTGGTGATACGCACCAGCTCGCGGGGAGCGTACAAAGGGTGCACGATCGTCATCACGTCGCCGCTTTGAGCGAACTCGAGATCAAACAGATGCTCGCCAGAATAGGGTGTCGCGGTCTCGTAGGGCACTCCGCCGCTGAGGATCTGGCCACCATAGGTGTAGAACCGCATGTACTCGTGCCCGAGCTCGAGGATGTACGTCTGCTCGGTGTTGAACTCGAACGGCAGCAGCCGTGTAGGGCCGGTGGTCTTGGCCTCAGCGATGAACTGCAGCCCCGGGCGGCTCATCATGCCGCCTGTCACCTTGGTGATGAAGTTCTCGGCCCGCTCGACGCCCACCGCTCGCTTGGATAGATCGACCCGTGCCGCGACAGCGGGCGATACCTCGCCGCCTGCAAAGCTGGGTTGGACGTACTTGGCCATGGATTAGTACCTCGCAGAGATCCAGCTGGCCTGAGCCGGTGCTGGTGCTTCGAAACCTTCGTTTGCGTCGGTGGCCTTGGCCTTGTTGATCTCGATGTCTGCCAGCGCCCTCATGTCGGACAGGATGGAGCGATCGCCGGTGATCGGCATCGCGATGTACTGGGCCAGCCGGTAGGACAGGGCGATCACGAACTGCGGGTCGAACTGCTGCGGGTCGGTGATCTGTTTGGTGTACTCGATGGTCGGCTCGCTCTCGTTGGTCAGGATGACCTGCACATCGTCGGCGTTGTTGGCGATCTCGAACCGGATAGGCGGTTGATCGTCACCCAGCGGGTTAACGATGCGGATCACCCGCAGGGCGTCGCTGGGGTACGCGTACATGTAGTCCCATTTGCCCGGAACGAGCCCGACCAGCGAGGCCGGGGTCGCGTATTTGCGGGCGAACTTCCACGGGTGCTCGCGAAGTACCGTGTCGCGCACATCGTTGAACACCAGATTGACCTGCTCGGCCTCTGGCGTTGCTTCGCTCAGTGAGGTGATGTCGTAACGATCACCGATGTTCTGGAGCGCTAGGCGCGCGATCTGTACTTCGGAGGCCATGGGTTATTCCTCGGAGCTAGACTTGCGTCGGCTGGTTCTGGATGTGACGGGAGGTCGGCGGTTGCTGACCGGGGACACGGTGCCCTCTTCTGCGCGCTTCAGCTGCTCTTCATCCACCAGCTTTGGCTTGATGGGCTTGGTCTGCTCCTCCTCCTCGAGGATCGCCTCGAGCGTCTCTTTGTCGCGGATGATGGTCGCGCTCATCGGGAGCTTGCCCTCGTCAGCAAAGAAGTCTGGCAGGGAGTAGATGAGGCCTGCGTTCTTGCCTCGGCCCATGCGGCCATAGGCGGGGTGGTAGTATCCGTTCTTGTCGAAACGTACGTTGATAGCCATGGGGTGATCTCACTCTTCCTAGATCGGTGGAGGTGGGGCCCGGAGGCCCCACCAGTTTAGGTTAGCTTTGGCCGTCCGGGTAGGCCTTCCACTTCGCCACGTCGCTGGTCAGGAAGGCGTTGATCGCGCCAGCCGTGACCGTGGTCGTACCAATCGTGCACAGGATGCCGAGGTAGCGCTCGTAGGCGTTACCCTCCATCGGCAGCGCAATGGCTGCGATGGTGGCACCTGCGTCCAGTGCGTTTGCATCGTCACCGTCGGTGACGAACGTGCCGGTGTCGTAATGCACGGTGGCAGAGCCATTAGTTGCGATGGCTGCCTGTGCATCCGATGCCAGCTGGAACTTGATCGTACCGGCGGCACCGCCGGTGATGATCGAAGTGGCGCACTGGATGACGAGGTAGACGGGCTCACCGTTGCCGATGTCCCGCGCTTCCTGCAGGTCGATGACGTCGCCGATGAGGGCGGTGCTGGCGGCTGCCGCAACGCTGGTCGCATCGGCGAACTCCAGTAGGGTGTCGAGGATCATGATGTTTTCTCCTGTTCCTCAGCTCACACGACGCGAGCTTCGTTGATGGACAGAGCATCCACCCGACGGATCGGATAGCCACCCCACGAGGTCTGCATCGTGCCGCCAACCATGTCGGTGGTCAGCGTCGAGTTGGCGACCGCACTGGACGTCTGGCGACGCAGGAACGCAAGCATCTGCTTGTCCATGTACCACGCACAGCGACCGAACGCAGGGTTCGGGATCTCTGTCACAGCGCGGTGCATGAGGTCGTTCAGGTCGGCACCAGTCGACAGATCTGCGGTCAGCAGAGAGCGGTCGATGTTGGCGATGCGTACGACGTAGCGCCAGTCACGAACCGAGAGGCCCGCATCCCAACGATAGTGCGTACGGTACGCCTGCATGCGGCCGTTGTTGCCGTCGGCGTCTTCGATGGTCACTTCACCCAAGTCACGCTGCTTGAGACCAGCAGTCGAGCCCTTCGGCACGATGCCGTGGCAAGTGTTTGGCGACCAGCAGATCAGCCAGATCGAGGCGTTGTCGGCACCGACCCCATCGCCGTTGATGATGTTGTCGGCGTTCTCGGCAGATAGATCATTATAGCGAGGAGCAAAGCCGGTGAACTCTTCGGGGGCGGTTGTTTCGTCGCCGTAGAAGAGGGTGTCCGAGATCTCTTGGTTCATGCCCTCAACGTGAGGACGATCCTCCTGCAGACGGAAGGCAGCGGGGTCACCCGCCATATCCACGAGGGCCTTGTCGACCTCCGCGTAATCTTCCAGCATGCCGCAGGTGTCCGTCACTTGGACCGCACGGCTCTTGGTCGGCTGCACGCCGCCGTAGAGCTTACGCCAAGTCGGGGTCGGGAGACCCGAACGGATAGACGACCGGTGACCGGTAGTCAGGTTACCCTCGAGCCACGTCATATCCATCAGGATCTCGTTGGTCTCGTTGAGGATCTCGACAACATCTGCGATGCTGCCGTCGGGGTCGGTGACCTTTGCGAGATCCGCTAGGGTCGGGTTCTTGACGCCAAGTGTGGCCATGATGGGCCCTCCTTATTCTTACGCCGATTTGTCAAACATGGACGGATACATTCGCTTCAAGGTTCCTTCCGTCTGCGGGGCAGCGTCGCCCTGCAGCAGGATAGGATCGGCGATTGCCTTGCCCACGCGGTTCAGGAAACGCAGCACCGCAGGATGGTTGCCGATGGCCAGTCCGCTTGGGTTGTCGACGCTTGGCGATTTGAGCAAGGCCCGCAGATCGGGATCACCGAACTGCTTGATGGCATTTTCGGCTACCTTGAGGTTGGCGGAGAACTGCTCGCCCCCAATCTCTTTGTCAGCCTTGGCGCTCTTTCGCCAGTCTTCAACCCGCGTGGTCCAGCCCTCAACAGCCTGATCGTTGAACTGCTGCGCGCGATTGAGGTCGTACTCGATCAGGGTCTGATACTGCTTTTGGTTCAGCCCCATCTCGCGCGCCTGATCGGAAAACGCCTCAATCTTGCCCTTGGTTTCCTCATCGATAGTGAGGCCCTCGGGCGGCTCGAAGGTGTACGCGTCTGGCACGCCCTCACTTCCACCGCTCTCGTCACCCGACAGCAGATCGGCGGCATCTCCTTCGCCTGCGGCTTCCGCCAGCGGGCTGTCCTCGGAGGCTGTGTCAGCCGTCGAGGTCTCAGTTGTTTCTGTGGTGTCAGCGATCAGGTCGCCGGTGGTTTCTTCGGTCATGTGGTGATCCTCTCTTCCTAAGGCTCAAAGTGGTTTTCATCGAGCATCAGCATGTACTTGGCTTTCGCCCGTGTACGGATCTGCTCGAGCAGGGCCTCGCCAATAGCTCTGGCCCCTTCGTTGAAGGCGGTGCTGTCACTGTCTCCGGGGACGTGACTTACCCGACCAATATGGCATGTATCATGGATCAGCCCATACAAGAACCGGCGGCCGCGAGGCTCCTTGAGGATGTAGTCCAGATCTCGCTGGACATCCGCCTCGAGCTTCTCGGCCTTCGCAACCTGCTCAGGATCTGATGCGTCATACGTCATACGGTTACGCCTCCACCTTGCAGCAGATCGGTGAGGGCATTCGGGCTCTGCGTGTCAGCTTCAGACAGCACCTTGGCTGCCTGCGCGCCCTGCTGCAGCTGCATCATCTGCTGCTCCTGAGCTTGGGCCTCTGCGCGCTGCTGACGAAGCTGGGCCACGTCATCGGTTTCGCGGATGATGTCCGCACTGGTGCCGAGGATCTCCCCGTATTGACGGATCGCCATGTCGGCATCGAGGTTGTCGATGATGTCCGGGAACACGGCAGAGAGGTTTCCAGCGAACGAGAAGGTGCGCTCGATGGACGATGCGGCAACGGCCTCCTGCGCCTGCGCCAACAGGGAGATGTACTTGACGTCTAGGTCGACGCCCTCGAGGACGGGAGGCGGCGGCGGGAGCATGCCTGCCTCGAGCGCAAACAGGAACACGTCCTCAACCAGAGGGTCGAGGAACTCGGTGTTCAGGCGCTGCAGCACCGGGCCGAGCAGCACCAGCTTCTCCTCGTGACGTTCTGCCACTTCGGTGGCCGTCATCATCCGGCGATCACTGTTGATCATCATTGCAAACAGGTCAGCGTAGAACCCGCGCTGGATGCGGTTCTGTACCTCTTGGATGTCCATCATCAGCTCGTTGACGCGAGGCTGCACGGTGTAGGCTGGCTGGAACCCCTGACTGCCCTGCATCTGGTCGACGTACGTCGTGCCGCCCGGGAGTACGGTAGACGGCTTGCCCTTCAGCGACATGCTCGCCACCATGGGTGGGTTGACCATCTTGTCAATCGCCTGCGCTTTGCGCTTCTGCTCATGCTGCAGCTGCTTGATGTCGCCGAGGTGCTCCATGCCCGGGCTCACCCCGTAGACATCACCACCCAGCACATCCCAGCGAGGGCAGTAGGCCGGGAACTTGTCGTACCCGCCCTCTTGCAGCAGCTTGTCGCCATCAGCTCCCTTCTCCATGTAGACGTCCATGAAGGCCTTATTCTTGGGGTCGAGCGGGCGGGTGAGGTCGCGGTCTTCCATGCGGCGAGGCTGGATCATATGGATCACGTCAACGCGCTCGTCGTAGTTCTTCTGGTCCCACAGACGCTTGACTGCCCGGGACACGTTCGACCAGTCCTCTCGGCCGTCGATCTTGTTGATCACGAACTGCTCAACGATCTGGGACACGCTCATGGTGAACTCTCGGGCCAGCGTGTTGACGCTGCCGTATTCATCTTCTGCGATGACATACTCACCAGCCGTGAAGGGGCGGAACGAGACGGTGTCAGTCGGGTGGCGTCGACGGTATAGAGCCCCGGTGCCGAAGGCCCCGAGCTCGGTGTATAGGGTCGACGCGGTGTTGTAGAAGTTCGAGCGCGTGAGGATGTGGCGCAGGATCCGCTCGACCTGACTGAGCCAGTCCTTGACCCCGCCGCTCTCCATCAGCTCCGGGTCTGGGGTCTGCAAACGAAACCATGGCCGGGCTGGGCTGGTCATCCCGCTCATCATCCCAGCAGACAGGGTCCGCAGAGCCTGCCCCCCGGTGTTGTCGACGATCTTGTTGCTGCGTTTGCGGCCCTTGGAGTTCTGGCTCTCGAGCAGATACCTGCCCCGACGAGGGATCAGGTGGTCCGAGATCTCGATCCAGTGAGAACGCCAGCTTGACCGGTCATCCTCGAGGCGCTTCCACCGCAGGAAGATCGATCCACGCTTGCCCTTGAGCGAGCTGTTCATGAGGTTTTCTGGCGTCTGGGCTACCATTTAGGGCTCCTCAATGTAAAACTGCGCCGAGATAGGCGGCGCTAATAACGGACCCGATCCAAAGGAATACCCCAAGGACGTATCCAAGAAGATCACCCTGTGGGTTGCCCTGCTTGTGAGCAGACCAACCAGATGCGCGACCAGCAGCAACTGACCCGGCTCCAAGAACCAAGAAAATCACGGCTGGGAAAACCCATGCTGTCGTCATTCACTCGCTCTACTTTCCTGACAGCGAGGGCTTGGGCGGAGGTGCCGGTGCTGGCTCCTTCGCCCTCTCGGTGATCGCGGCGTTGGTTCGCTGCTGGGCCATTACTGACCCGTCAACGTCTTGAGGGCACGCTGGGTGTCGACGAGGCCTAGACCTTGCGCGCCGCCTTCATTGCGTACGCTGCCGCCAACGCCCCGCTGGACACGAGCGCGTGCTGCTGCATCTGCCCGTGCGCGACCTGCTGAAACATCCTGCAGGGTAGGTGCCGGGGGGGGTGCCGCCGGGGGCGGCGGTGCCGAAGGGCCTCCTCCACACATATCACTGAACTCCTTTTGTCATGATGCGCCCTGTCGTGTTGTAGCCCAGCCCCCGGTACAGGCGCTCGGCTGCGTCATCGTCGATCCCGGCGGTGATGCCGAACTGGATCTCGTTCACCCCGACCTCGGCTGCCCATGCCTCGACCGCCTTGACGCAGCGCGCAGCGGCGATGCCACCGCGCTTGCCCTTGGCGACGTACAGGAAGAAGTCGTTGGTGTGTTTGCGTTCGTCTGTGAAGTAGAACGGGCTGACGTACACAGCGATCATGGCCTGCACCTCGCCGGTCTTGTCCTCGGCGATGAACACGCCCCAGTCGTCGGGCTTGCCGAGGGCCAGATGGCCATAGGACCGGAGCTTGACCTTGTCGTACGGCATCGACGCAAATCGGCTTTCGGCGTGCATCTGCGCGCCAAGCTCGATCATCTTGTGGATGTCATGGATTGTCTCTGCCCGCCTGATCAGCATCAGATACCCTCGTGAATGTTGCTTCGAATGTACACGAAAGGCTCGCGCCTGTCGATACCAGCATCAGAAGGGGTCATACTCGTGCTTTGCCTGCTGATAGTTTGCACCGTCGTACCCGGCCCGGGAGGACTGATGAACCGGCAGAGCATATGTCAGGGCGAGGGCATCGGCCATGTCAGGGCTACTAAGCCCGCGCTTCTTCATGTCCTCTTTGCGCTCCAGCTGGATCTCGTTGCGGATGTTGTAGCCGTACTCGACGCCGGTCAGGTCCGTCTTGAGATCCTCGTCATCAGGCAGCCTGATGCCTACCTTGATGGCGTCGCGCATGTTGCCCCACATCTGGGCCCTCATGTTTGCGTAGCCGCGCTGTGTGGCCTTGGACCCGAAGTTGATCTCAATCACATCGTGACCGAGCTGGCGCAGGCGATCAACCACCGGTCCACCCACGCCGCCACCGTCGACCATGATCGCGTCCGGGTTCTTCTCGTTGGCGATGCGTGAGACCTCAGCTGCCAGCGTCATGGTGTCGATCTGCTGATAGACGTACATGCCTTGGCTCTCAGCGTCCCGGCCCTGCCGCATCCAGATCACGCTGCTGTCGTCACCAAACCGGGCGACATCCACACCCATGACCAGAGGCTCACTGGGACCGACGAACACCTCTTGCTCGATGCACTTCTCGACGTCTCCGACGCTGATGAACTGCAGAGATCCAGCATCCGGGAACATGCCCCTGACGCGCACCTTGAAGAAGTCGCTGTCCTCGCCATAGTCCTTTGCCCATTGATCGAATAGCTCCTTGTTGGTCTGCTCGACGGTTCGGCTGTCGATGAACCGCCGGATGTAGTTGTTGCGAAACCTGCCGAGCATGTTCTGGTAGAAGCGGCCGCTGTTCCGCGTCGGGTTTCCGAAGTCGAACGTCATGGGCTCGCCGTCGGTCAGGCCGCCCTCTCGCACCTCGTAGATCCGGTCGGGCACGGCCGACGCCTCGTCGAAGATGTAGAACGGCGTGCTGTTGGCAGCGTGCAGCCCGGCGAAGGCCTCGCTGTTCTCCTCACGGCTGGTCAGGGCGTCGACGCGCCACGTCTCGCGGAAGTCTTTGTGGTACATGTTCAGCGACCCGCTGCCGCTGTTGAGCTCGTACCAGTGATGCGTCAGCCCCATGCCGTGCCACTTGGCCAGCTCCGACCACGTCTTGGTTCGCAGCTGCTCGCCGGTGTTGGCTGTGACCACGCCCTTGGCGAACGGCCGGGTGTCCATGATCCACCGGATCAGCCACGCCACGATGGCAGACTTGCCGATGCCGTGACCTGAGGCGGTGCTGAACTGCAGCGGAGCGACCGGGCTCATGCCATCGAAGCCGCGCGCCAGCACCTCGTTCCCGACCTCGGTCAGCAGCTGCTGTTGCCAGTCCTGCGGTCCAGCCCTGCCCTTGAGCTGGCCGGTGCCCCACGGGTAGCTGATCAGCACATGACGCAGCGGATCGGCGTAGCAGGCCGCCATCTCGTCTGCGATCTGCTTGTTGGCGGTGGCTAGGTCGGCCATTGGGTGATTACCTCCACGGGTGGCTCGTATCGACCTGTGCCCCAGTTGAAGACCAGCAAGTAGTCCGCGTCAGCTGGCTCAAACAAAAGTACCGGATGGCCGCCACCGTCGTTTGTCTCGATCCTCATGACGCCCTCGTCGATCTCAGGGACGTCGAGGGTGATGGTGTTATGCAAGCGGGTCATAATCGTGCACCGTCTCGGTGATCGCCGCAGGGTGACCTCCCGGGCACTGCTCTGGTGCTGCTGACTGGCGCGCCCCGCAGCTGGTGCAGATTTGTTCTGAGCCCTGACCCGGCAGAGCCGAGCCCCAGCAATGTGGCTTGCTAGTGTACGCGGTGTTCGTCATGGCTATCCCCCAGCAGCTTCGACGCCAGCGTGCGCCCCTGCTGCAACCTCTCGACCAGCTGTGTCCCTTGGAAGACGTTGATGTCTGCCTCGATCTTCGACGGCAGCACCTTTGCCAACAGCGTCAGGTACGCCCTCGGCTCGACCGTCGCCATCAGCGTCAGGTACTCGGCACCGCCCACGTTGGCGAAGCTCTCCTCGATTGCCTCCTTGAGCAGGACCGTCGTCTTGTTCTTTGATCCGCGCCGCCTGCCCTGCCCGGCGTTGGGCGGGATCGTACCCTTCTTTGCAGCCATCAGCAGGCGGCCTCCTCTTTACAGTTCTGCCCAGTATGCCGCAATCAGGGCCGCCTCGGCAACCCCGTCGTCGGCCTTGCGCTTCAGCAGCTGATCGACGCCTGCACCGAACCGGATCTTGGCGGCGTCGATGCTGGCCTGCTTGTCCCGGTTCAGGCCCATCGCCTTCTTCCAAACGGCAGGCGTGACGTAGTGCACCGGAGCGCCGACGCTGAACACCAAGCTCTCGATGCCGCCCAGCATCCGCCCGAACTGGAAGCTCGAGCTGACGCCCTGCTTTGGCATCGCGTGCACCGCCTCGATCACAGCGACATCGAACGGCACCAGGCAGTCGCCCCACCACTCGACGACCGCCCGGGCATCGACCTGCTTCTTGCCGCGCAGCTCAACCACGGGCATCCGCGTGCCCTTGACCAATCGACCGTTCTGCACGATGGCGAGCCCCCCGGTCTGCCCGGGATCGACCCCTAGAATACGAATACTGCTCATGCTATCATCCCCTTGCTCATGTGGTGTGGGCAGAGCTTAACAGCT
>Ga0099851_1000034_pt1 | contig 46231 bp, 63 predicted proteins | sample CB_VirMetaG_6_FD_78176 | JGI IMG/M metagenome (GOLD analysis project Ga0099851, IMG submission 78176) | Freshwater to marine saline gradient viral communities from Chesapeake Bay - CB_1508_2 Viral MetaG | ecosystem: Environmental > Aquatic > Marine > Coastal | place: USA: Chesapeake Bay... | reverse complement strand
GATGAAATAGACCCTGCGCATAATCGTAGACCGGGTGAGTACTACGCCAATAAAGCGGCTGATCCATTTGCTGCGGTTGTTGCGTTACCGCCTGAGCTTGGTGATTGGGACGACTACCGCAAAAAGCATGGTGATGATGCATGTAAGGCGGCTATGCGCTTAGCGATTGGTATTAAGCCAAAGGTGGCTGATGTGGTGCCAGAAACTAAAGCTGTAGCACAAACTAAGCCAGTGTCGGAACCTAAGCCAAAACCAACACCAGTACAACAACAACCAATGCCAGCATTTGGATCTTGGATGGGTGGTGCTAAACCATCTTCTGCACCTAAAAAGTTAACCGGTATAAATGCGCTGCCTGCAAATATCAATCTTGATGACGTTGACGTTGATAACCCGCCAGGATTAGCTGGTGATATTGTTCGCTACATGAAGTCAGGCGCTCACCGTAAGCTTGAGGGTGGCGCATTCGCAGCTATGGCGATTCAGTGCATGGCAATGGCAGGTAGCGGATTAAGAGGTTTTAGAAACAGCAAGCTAAGCTTGATCACCATCACTTTGGGTGTTTCAGCGTCAGGCAAGGACCGCGCGCAGTCAGTATCAAAAAACTTACTTGGTGAGTCTGGGATCCACGTTTATGGTGATATCCGTTCCGATAAAGATATTATCCGCGCTGCAGCTTATGATGATGGTCGATGCTTCTACATCAAAGATGAAGCACATACGCTGCTAGGTGATTCGTTAGGTGGTAAGGATAAGAACACATCTAAGATACCGGCAACACTGATGGAGATAGCCACCTCATCGCTTTATATTTTATCGAAGCTTCACGCTGATGAATTTGAAGCCACGTTAAGCTCAAAGAAGGCGCGTTATGAAAAAATTATAATGGCCAAAGAGGATATTAGACTTGGCTTTAACACTGATCATGAAAAAGAGAAAATAAAACATATCGACCATGAAATATTGCAGCTAAAAGAAAAGTCAAAAGAGGTCGACCGCGTAGCCTATGCCATCGAACATGGCGTTAAAGATCCAGCCCTTAACCTTGCTGCACTGTCTACCCCACAAAAACTTGCAGGTATTATCGACGAGGACAGCATTGAATCTGGCTTCCTTGGTCGTGCGTTAATTTTTGACTGCGGTGTTGAGCGTGTCCAAAACGATAGCTTGAATGATTTTGGTAAGTGGGAACAAAACGGGTACGAATCTCACGATGATAAAATGCTGTATGAAAAGCTTAAGGCTGGTATCGGTATGATTGTGCAATCGTCTAACGATGTGCGCAACGGCCATATTGAATCCAGCTTTACTGGGAAAGATACTAAAACGTTAGCAACACCAGAAGCCAGCCGAATGATGTTTGATATTGCGGTGCATTACGATCAGCAAGAATACTTGAACCATCCTAGACTTGGCGCTTTGTATGCGCGTTTATCTGAGCGTGTGATGAGCGTATCAAGTTCTCTGGCACTTTATAATGAGGTTGATGGCAATGTGACGGTTGATGTTGAACACGTTAAATATGCGTTGCTGGTGGCCTTAAACTCTATTAAGCATTTAGAAAGTAACTTGCGCATTAACGAAGCCAAAGACGGTGACACCATCGAGTCAAAAATTGAGGGTATCAAAGAGGCTATCACCAAACGATTAAAGGTTAACAAAGGCGATAAGGACGACGGATGGCGCTATAAGTCCAAGCTCAAAGAGTTCCTTAAACGCCAGACGTATTATCAGGAGATCGCCAAAGACCTGCTTAAGCATAACCAAGACGCTTTTGAAAACTCTATCATGTCATTGCGTGGCGAGGGTAAAGTTGAGATTGATGGGCAGCGTATCCGCTTGAAGTAATCCGCATACCACTAACAACTATTAATTGCAAAGCCTTTCTATAAAAAGAAAGGCTTTTTTGTTTGCGCTTATTTTGGTGCCTGAAAATTCAATTCCATAAGAAGAAATTCCCGCATTGCTGGCCGCTTCCTATGCAAAAGTCATATAAAACAACACTTTGCCGTATTTCCCAGATTCCCATTAGGTAGGTCATGGTATATAAAAGTATTACCCCGTAGCTAGAGGTAAAAGAGGAAGTCGAAAGCTTGGCTGGGGTATCGTGAGAAATAGAGGAAATGGGGTGTAAGTGAGTGTATAGGTATATAGTGATATATTTTTTTTTACTATATTACATACACTTACACCTACTCATGCACCTACTCACCTGCTAAACTTCATTTCCTATGGCGTGGGAAGTCCTTCCTATTTTGGGAAATAGGGTTGATACTTGACTATAATTTTATTTATAAAATATATGTTGCAATAATCGATATGATATAATATATTAAATCAGGTAATAACTATTTAATATCATTAACGAGGTTAATCATGTCAAACCCATTCGATGCAATGCCTAGTAGTAAGAAGACCGTTTCATCAATTAAAAATTACAGAAAATTTATTCATCATCAGGTTGAAGGCCTTGCTGTTTTGGAGTCGGTAAAGATTGATGTAGGACATAAAGATCCTGTTTCAGCAAGAATGAATATATTCCAGGCGGCAAATATGATGTCTTACACTTTTAAAACTAAGGTTTCTGATAATGGGGACTTATGGGTTTTAAGAATTTTATAGGCGGTCGATAAAATGCAAAAAATTGAACTTAACGAAAAGCAGCAAGAATTTATCAGCATGGTTGAGTCTGGCGAAATAAGACTTCCTTCGACCGCCAATGAGTTTGTGGCGAAGTTAAAAGGTTTTCTAAAAACTTATGATCACGATGCAGTTGAAAAAGATTTAATTTCATTGTGTGAAAAATGCTATTTATCGACGGCAAAAATAAAAGGTGATGAGCTAGGGTTTGCTTATCGCTCAGCAGTTTTACCAGTCCTAGCCAAAAGGGGGTACTTTAAGCAGCTATCAGGGAGTATGAGTAACAGAGGATTAAGCGCGTTAAGGGAAGTTGAAAATAAACTTTTACTTCTTGGTTACGTTCAGCGACTTAAAAAGCAGGTAAGGGTCACAGTTGCAGGCGGTCAATACCTTAAAACATTAAAAGAAATTGAAAATATAGATTTCTCAATCAACGCATAACCAATAGGAAGCAGCAGAAATGACAACAGCAAGCAAAGCAGGTACAGAATTAAGCACGGAAACGAACTCAGCGAATCAGGACGACGTTAAAATTAACTTGCCCTCACTACCTGATGCATTTAGTGAAGAATCGCTTCTACGGATGTTTGAGAGCGTAGACAAAGAAGTGAAAGCCGAAGTGCCAGACGTTGAAACCGAAGATGGGCGCAAGCGGATTAAGTCACTGGCAGCTAAAATCTCTAAAAGTAAAACAGCACTCGATACCCCTATGCGCGATTATTTGCGTATTCTCAAAACCCAGCCTAAAGAGCTTGAGAAAAATGCGCGCGAATCAAAAGAGCGCTTTGATAAATTGCGTGATGAACTACTTGCACCGTTAGCAGAGGCGCAAGCATGGCAGGACGAAAAGCTAGCATGGTTAGATGGCATTCCAGCATGGTGTGCGAGCAATCCCGCCTCGACCGACTTGTCGGCGTTACTGGTCGATGTTAACGAGTTTGTGCTTGATGATATTTGGACGGAGCTTTTGAAAAAATTCAAGGTGTCACACGAAGCGGCTGTAACAACGCTAACCGTGACGCTTGAGCGAATTAAGTTGGCAGAAGCGCAAGCTTTAGAGCTTGAAGAATTACGCCGAAAGCAAGCCGCAGCAGAACAGGCCGAGCGTGACCGTAAAATTGCAGATGAAGCCGCAGCTAACGCACGTGCAGAATCAGAAGCAAAAGCGCAGCGTGACCGTGAAGCGGTGGACCGTCGAGCGGCAGAATCGCGTCAACGCGAAGAAGATTCTAAGGCCGCAGAACAAAAAGCCATTCGTGACGCTGAACTAGCCGAGCAACGCCGTATCGATGACGCAGCCGCAGCAGCCGAACAACGTAAGCAAGATGCTATCGCAGCCGAAGAACGCCAAGCAGCAGCGGTTAAGTTGGCTGCAGAAAATGAAGCCAAGCGCATTGCTGAGCAAGAAGCTGAGCAAGCAAAGTTGGCAGCAGACCGCGAAGCCAACAAAGAACATCGCATCACCATTAATCGCGCAGCGCTAGTCGATTTGATAGCAGCAGGTGTCAGCGAGGAAGATGCTAAGACCGTCATTCGCGCTATTGGTCGCAATGAAGTGCGTAATATTAAAATAATTTACTAACCAGGAGGGCGTTATTATGGCGCCCGTAATTTTATGGCACATCAAACAACAGCACTAACTAACGCAGAATACAGACAGGTAAAAGCGTGGTCAAATTCTGACCTATCAATGATCAACAAGTCGGCAGCACTCATTGAATGGTCAAGAAACGCGCCATCATCACCAAGCAGCACAGGCGATATTGGCACTGCTACGCATTCGGCAGTATTGGAGCCAGAATCATTTGTCGGTGATTACGTTAAAATGCCGTCATTCGATAAGCGCACTAAGGCAGGCAAGGAAGGCGCAGAACTATTTGAGCAAAATATGGTTGGTAAGGAAGTTATTTCTGACGCCGATTACACACTAGTTACCGATATGCGTGATTCAGTAATGGCGCATCCAGTGGCAAAAAAACTGTTAACATCAAGCGGCGAAAGCGAGCTATCAGTATTTTTTGAAGTTGACGGCATAAAGTGTAAGGCTAGATTTGACCGAAAGCCAGACCATGAAGCGCTTGGATTTCATTGTATCGTTGATTTAAAAACTACTGGAGATATGAGCAAGTTTAAATATTCGGTTCGTGATTACCGCTACCATTGCCAAGCAGCCTGGTATCGTAAAGCTTACTTTGAACTTACGGGGTTTATGCCTCGATTTATTTTTGTTGTGGTGTCTAAACAAAAAACATTCGGCAAGCATGAAGTTAGGGTGTTTGAACTTTCTCAGGAAGATTTAGAGGAAGGCTGGCTACAGTGCGAATTCGACATTGAGAAAATAAAAGAGTTCGAAGAATTTGGCGTGGGTATGGATGTTGAAGTATTAGCATTGCCGAAGAAGTGGTAATAACACAAACACCTTGACTTAAACGCGTTAACGCTATATCGTTGTAGCGTTAATTATAGCAACAGACAACAGGAATATTAAAATGACAACAGCATTATCAATCGTAGCAGCCAACACTGGCGCAAGCGAAGAAGATATTAAAAACGTTATTTCAGGTATGATTATATCAAGCAAAAATCAGCATGGCGCAACCGCTTCAAATGCTGAGATAGCAGTATTCACAGGTGTTTGCTCTAAGTACGAGTTAAACCCACTTGTCAAAGAATGCGCGGCGTTTATCAGTGGTGGCAAGCTGCAAGTCATAGTGATGATTGATGGCTGGTATCGAATGGTAAACCGTCAAGAAACATTTGATGGCGTTGAGTTTGATGACCACCTAAACGACAAAGGCGAAATCACATCTATTACTTGTCGCATGTATATCAAAGGTCGTTCACGTCCTGCATGTGCTACAGAATACATGGCTGAATGTTCTGACCCTAAATCATCAGTATGGAAACGTTGGCCAAATCGCATGTTACGTCACAAAGCCTATATTCAGGCTGCACGTATTGCCTTTGGTATCAGCGAAGTCATAGACGACGATGAAGCCGGTCGCATTCGCAGCAATGGCGGAAGCAACTCACCAGCACAGGAGCGTGACATCACTCCACGAGCTAGTGTCAATCTTACTGATATTGATACCACCATGTCAGACTGCTACACGTTGGACGAGCTTAAGCATACTTGCGGTAAAATCCGTGAAGAAATGCAAGCCAATGGCACATGGGATGGCTCAAAGGCTGAAATCATTGCATTGAACATTAAGCACAAAGACCGCATTAATTTAGCCTCAGCCAAAAAGGACGAACCAACCTATGACCAAGACACAGGTGAGGACGTCACGGAAACCGAATCGAGCGAAGAGGAAGCAATTGAAGGTGAATTACTTTCTAGCGATGACGGAGTTGCATCTGATGACGATGATGACATCGGGTTCGGTGAAGATGATGAATTTGGGGAATAACCCAAACAAGTAAACACCAAGCGCCCACAGTGGCGCTTTTTTCGCGTCTATCGTGGCGCTTTTTTAATATCAGCAATTTCGTTATACTGAGTTTATGTTACACGACAATACATGAGGCGATGATATGGCAGCACTAGAGAAAGTAAAGCATGAGCTATTCGCGCAGAAGTGGCATGAGCTAGATAATAAAACTCAAGCATACTTAATAGCATTCCCTGCGTCTAAGCGGTGGAAAATAGAGACGGTAAACAGCAAGGCTAGCACCATGTCAAAAGATGATAAGGTTTTGGCAAGGTACAAGGAATTACAAGAAGAATCTGGCGCACGCCACGGAATTACCATTGACAGCTTACTGAAAGAGCTTAACGAGATTAAAGAGACTGCAATGAACCTTGAGACACCTCAATGCTCTGCGGCTGTCTCAAGCGTTATGAGTAAGGCTAAGCTAGTCGGGCTTGATATTATAAAAATTGAGATATCATCAAAAGAAGAGTTAACCCCATGGGGCGTTATCCGAGCCGCTGCTGATGAGTAAAGAGTTAGACTTTAGGCCGCAAAAGGTATTTGCCAAAGCGTACAACTTAGACACCAATGTGATAATGGCCGAGCGGTCATTTTTCAGCTCACTTTATGACTACTTTGTCGACGTAGGTGGCCGAGGTGGTGGAAAGACAGTTGATAAAATCAAGTCAGTTGTTCTTGAGGCGTCGATCCGAAAAGTGCGCGTATTGGTTACGCGAGAATACCTTGGATCTATCGCTGAGAGTACCAAAGCCGAAATTGAACAGTGCATCACTGACGAGGGGTTAGACCACTTTTTTAAGATAACCGAGAAGCAGATCACGGCTGTTAACGGTTCTAAATTCATGTTTAAGGGTCTTAAAAACAATATCAACAATATTAAATCAATCGCTGCTGTTGATATTGTTATTATTGAAGAAGCTGAGGGTGTTAGCGAAGTTTGTTGGGATAAGCTTTTGCCATCTATTCGCCCAAGGTCGGGTAAGATGATTGTCATTGTTATTTTCAACCCTGATTCAAAACTGGATGCAACCTGGCAGCAATGGATGGTCAACACGCCAGAACGAACGCTAATAACAAAAACGAACTACACTGATAATAAATACTTCCCTGCTCACCTTGAGCGTTTGCGTTTAAGCGATTTAAGGACATTACCAAAGCGACGGTATGACAAAAAATGGCTAGGCATTCCAACGGGTGCAGAAGGAGACATCATTATTGATGAAGCATGGCTTGAAGCTGCACGCTTTGCGAGTCGTCATGCAGATTGGGAAATAGTAGGGCCAAAAGTTGTAGCATACGATCCCGCAGGGCAAGGCAAAGACAGCCATGCCGTTGCATACTCAAATGGTAATTGCGTTACTGAAATAGATGAGTGGCCATTATCACCAGATTTGCGCGTAGCAACTAACCGCGCATTATCTATGGCTCGAAAGCATGAAGCTGATGAGTTCACCTATGATGAGTGTGGCGGCTTTGGTGATGGTGTTAGCGTGTTTGCTAAAGATAATATCGAAGGTATCAGCACTGATGAAGATGGCGTTAACTTTGAAGAGTTTGAGATTAATGTCACGCCATTCAATGCCGGTGACTCAATCGAAAAACCAGAAGATTGGGATGAAAGCAAAAAGATTAAGGGAACCGAGAAAACCCCTTATGAAATTTACTGCAATCAAAAGGCTCACGCGCATGGTGTCGTAGCGCAGCAACTTTACAATACATACCGCTTTATTGAGCTTGGCGAGCGTGGCATTGATTTTAATGAAATGCTTAGCCTGGATATTGAAGATGATGCCATGTGGAAAAAGATAATGCGTGAAATGTCCACGGCATTATGGGTTAAGTCTGAGTCTAACAGTAAAAAGAAAGTTGAAAGTAAAGAGAATATGAAGAAGCGCACAGGGCAGGAATCGCCAAACATCAATGACGCAATCATTATGCTACGCGCACCACGAGCTCAAGAGTCGCTTAACTTTATGGATGTTGATTGGTCGTAGTGTTTTAACACATTGCTATAGCGCTATTGCAATCGCGTGGTAATGTGTTATTGTTACAGTAGAAATTTAACTAATTGGATAAGATAATGACAAGACAAGATTACACCGAATCGCGCAGTGCATTTCTAGCATCAAATAGCAAGCCTATTGCTGAGCCTGTTTTAGCTGGTGACAAGAGCATTGCAGGCTGGACTATCTCGCGTGATGGCGAAGCATTGCCAAGCGCTAGAAATGGCGTTCGAGTATTTAAAACCCTTGGCGCAATTGCTACGCTTTGCCAGGATAATAAAATCGGTTCGTTTGAAGTTGCGGGGCTTTAGTTAGCCTTGGATGGCGGCGGGCAAATCTAAATAGTGATATAATTACAGGTATAAACCAATAGCCGCTATACCACATTAGCGGCCATTACCTATTTACTCATTAAATACTTTTTGTACTCCGCGTCTTGCTGCTCAAGTATCCGCTTATGTTTAATGTCGTGATACGTGCCAATGGCTTTAAACACGATACCAATAACAATCGATACTGCAGTCAGCGTTATACCAATCAATACTGAATTTTGCGTGATAACATCAGTAATGCTAGCTGTCGCTGTCGCCGCTCCCATCGTCCCGCCGCTGTAAAGCCCCACATTTCCAACATCGTTTAGCGATCTCATCGTTTGAAACTCCCTTTACCCCAAAATATATTTGAAGCACTATTATTAAAAATTGAAATATAAGGGCGAACAAAAGTCCATATGATTGGTAAAAATGCTGCAAACTGGCAAGTAACCAATCCATAAATCAAACTCCCGTATCTTTCGCCCCAGACTAAAAAAATAGGCCCTAAGCCAGTATATCCAGCTTGGGCCCATAAATTGTATTGAGCGACATCATAAGCAAGTGCGGCATAGACTGCCAATGTCATTGCATATATTGACGCTTGATAGAAACCGAACAAAGTACGGCGACGACAAAGCGCCACGGCACCTAATGTTGTGATTGCCGCTCGCAGCCAGTATCTTGCATCACCATCTACAGACAAGAGAAAAGCTGATGCTCCGGTCAATAGATAGATAATGGCAATGATTAAACATTCGCGCCTGATAGGTTTATGTATCGAAGCTAATGCAAACAAGGCAGAGCAAGCAATCAAGTACATTATGACGCTTCTTTGTCTGTTTGTTTCTTAGCTGGAACTCGTTGCTGCTGTTTAACAGGCTTGGTTGGTTGTCCGTCGTCAGGCATAATGGTAACTCCGTAAGTGTAATAAATACCGAATTGGCTCTACTAGTTTACATACTGTTTAATTAATTGGCTATTCTGATTTTAAATAGCCTGTCACGCTTACGTTAAACTACTATATAAAAACTGTTGTTGATGATTGATATTTAAACAACGATAATAGCCTAATCGATACATTAAAGAGGTAATATTATGTCATCAATAAGAATAAACTTACCGCAGGGAGTGTGGACAAATATAGTCACTATTGGCGCGGACGGTTGGGTTAATCAGACTCAAGGCGACACGCAGGTTGTTTACGTTATCGCTGAAACAGCTCCAACATCATTCAATCCACAAACGCCAACTAGGTACGAAACAGAGCGAAGACAGGGTTTTGAGTTTGACGGGCTAGCGGCTTTAGAATCAATCTACGCTTATGCAATTAATGATGATGCAGAGGTATCTGTTAGCATCGAAAAAGGCACATCACTAAACTTGGATGCTGGCTATTTTAATGGCCTTGCGGGTATTATATCGCAGACCTATACAGAGGCTAACTCAAAGCTTGGCACTCAGCATGAGGCGTCAGCCTTATTCGAAGATGTGGCAGGTCTTGCATCTAATAACACGATATTTATAACGGGCGCGCTACCATTATCATTGAAGGGTCGCGTAATTGGTTATAGTGGACTAGGGGTTACCGCCGAGATATTTAGGGCACCAACATACACAGGAGGAACTATTGCAGCGTATCAAAACGCCTCAGATATAAATCCTGTCACAGGGCTATCTCAGATCATTACTGGCGCAACAGTTACAGCTCCTGGAACGCTTGTTTTTGCGCCTGACTATCTTATTGGCAATACATCAAATCAAGGCAAAGGAGATCCCGGTAAAGTTCTTGGTCGTGAGCGATTACTTCGAAGAAATACAACTTACCTACTTAGATTGACCTCACTTGATACTCAGCCGCAGGATATAACGTCATTGCTGTCTTGGTATGAGGGGGAGTTAGACTTGCCAAGGTTGTAGCCATTATTAGTGTAATAAAAAGCCCTCTTATTTGAGGGCTTTGTTTTATTCACACGCTGGATGCTTAATGCCTTTACAGGTTAGTATCTTGCAGTTTAGCGATAGTATTTGGTCGATAGTGCCATCGGTTAATATGTCGTCAGCACTGGGATTAATCGGCTCCAAGCCAGTACAAACTGGAACTTCGATATACCTAATCTCTGTTGAACTTTGACAGCCTGTCACGCTTACTAGTAGCGCTAGACTTAATAATATTCGTGTCAATCTCATGGTATTGCTCCTGAATGGCGTTAACCTTTTGCTGCTTTTCAATAACCGCCTCGACCGTTTTAATGTTGGCCTTTTCGGTTTTAACATCTTCTTGAAGCGAGTCAATCTTTTTGCCACGATAAGCAAACATAGCGCCAAAGATGCTCACGAAGATAGCTAGCGCACCTAATGCATACAGCTTAAGTTGACTTAGCATTATCATCCCCTTGGGCGACTTTCTTATCAGCAAAGTTACCCGCAGCATAAATACCAATAAGGCCGGCGGTCAGCATTGCATATGTTGATCCGTCTACCTTATCAAAAACCAGAGCGACAGTGGATACTGCCTGCCAGAAGTTAACCGTCCAAAACTTGCGACTAGTCCATTTGTTTATCATTGTAATCACCTCACTATTTGATTTAAGTAAGGTGATTATAATCCAAAACCTAGGCGAGCATAAGCCAAAGCAAGTAAACCGTCACAATGCCGCAAAAGAAGCCTGATAGAAACTCGATTGCTTTATTCATTTTTTACCTTTGTCGCTATTTTGCAAAATAACATAACTTCTTTTGATGAGTCAGAGTTCAAGACGTTTTTACCTTTAAGGTCGTAAACTCTAAACTCCCAGCATTGACATGTTTCCGGGTGGCATATTCCGTGTCCTGTCTCAATCCTAAAATCCTTAGTTAAAGCGTCTAGTTCATATGCTCTCATTTTTTACCGCCTTATTCTGCAACTCAATAATATAATCAATATCTTCCTCACGCCCAAACTTTGCCATTGGTCGACCGTTCAATTCTAGCCACCAGCCAGTTTTACAGCTGCTTTTTGATTTAGTTAGCATTTATTTAAAGTCCTCAGTATTCGCTAGCGCTCTAGTTAGCAATGAACTTGCTTTATCCATATCTGATTCATTTTCAATTGCAACAACAGCAGAGCCCATGGCTTTCTTTAGTGTTGCAACATCAAGTAGCAGCATCTTGTTTTGTTCGGTTAGCTCATTCGTTAGGCTTAACAATTGCTCTGCTGAATTACATATCTCGCCTGTGCGCTCAAACTCTTTCCACGAATTATCAAGGTGTTCGTTCATCGTTGCATTCCTTATAAATCATTATTGAAAACTCACCAACACTCAATTGCTCATTAACGTAATTTGATAGCGCTAGTCTAAGTATTTTCTTATCTTTATTCGCTGATTTGATTTTACTCAAATCAGCGAGGTTAACTGCTGTCATTATCTCAACTGCTGCGACTTGTTTAAGTTCGCAGTGAGATGGCGGAAGGTCTATTTGTTCCATACGTCATAAGCCACACCAAGGGTTATTGCATCAGCGACAGGCCATTCAGCCAAGACATCATCAACCGCCTTTTGCTTTGGTGTGCGAGTGTCAAAAAATGATAAGTCAGTAATTGCCGCTGTATTTAAAACGTCTGGCTGACAATTAAGCACGATATAGCACACCTCTTCATCATGATTTACGGTTATGTGAATAACCTCTAAATCATCACCATCTTCCCATCCATACTTTTCATCGTGAAGCCTGCTAAACTTGCCATCAATGTCATGATTAAACTTAAGCTTAAATCCAATTGACGGCTCAGCCATTGCTTGTGTGAATACTGGTTTATCATTCGTGTAAGAAACTATTTTGGGCTCATGGCCATTACTTATAATTCTAGTGAGCTTTCCACTAACATGCTCATCAAATTCATAAGGCTTAATTTTATTAAATGCCTCAGCCTCTTCTGGCGTTTCGGTTGGGATCTCTTCGTGCGTAACAGCGTCGTAAAACTTTAGATAATATTCTAGATAGTTTTCGGCAAGAGAGTCCACCCATTGAGTGCCGTTATAGTAAAAGCACTTATTACCGAGCGCTTTAATACGAGGCCACAGAGGAGACTTTCTGTATTCTGACTTGATTGCGTGCGTAGTACCTGTTGGTGCCATCATATCTGTTGAGTTTGTCATATTACTTCCTTAGTAAATAATTAATGCTGCTATAGCAAAAGCAGCGTTGATTGCTGTTATTTTTATAAATGCATTGCCAAAGCTTCGCGCTGTGACAATAACTGCTGATGTCGACACGGCATAAACCGCTATCGCCATCATTATGCAGGTAACTAGGTTCATAATGTGCTAACCAGGTGCGAAGCATATGCTGCAAGCACGATTGCTATCGCGATTAGCTCGCAGTTTTTGTTGATTAGCTTGTGGGTGTTGTTGATGAATTTAAGCATGGTTGATTATCCTGTTTGATGTGATGCACAAATAATATGTCATAAACTAAAATAAGTAAAGCATTATTGCGGAATCGTGTTATAGTAATTGCAGGTTAACAACGGAGATAGAAAATGTTCCATAAAGTATTCGATAGAGTCATCGGCCATGAAGGTGGCTTTCAGAAGATGCCACACGATAGAGGTAACTGGACTAGCGGCGTAGTCGGTCAGGGTGAATTAAAAGGCACTAAGTTTGGTTTGTCTGCAATGACTTACCCAACAACCAATATTGAAGCGCTAACGGTTGATGAAGCTAAGATGATTTATTTTTATGATTGGTGGCGACCGCTAAACATGGATAGATTCCACTCATCTATGCAGTATCAATTCTTTGATGCCGCAATCAATCACGGTGCGCATAACGCCACTAAGATGATGCAACGTGCAGTAGCGGTTAATGATGACGGGATTATTGGTCCTATGACGTTAGCGGAAGTTAACAAGATGGATATTAACGATTTGCTTATGCTTTTCATTGCAGAGCGGATCAAGTTTTTCACACAGGTTTCAACATTCGATGAGTACGGTAAAGGCTGGATGAATCGCATGGCTAAAAACCTAGAATTAGCAGCAGAGGATAATTAATCATGAAATACACAATAGGTGCAAAATTGTTTATAGGCTTTATCGTTGTCATGACCGTATTATCGGCTATGGCTTTAATCAACTTAATTTAACGGGAATAACATAATGAAAATGACACCAGTAACATCAAGCAACATCGCGGCAATTGGCTATGATAAAGACGCAAAAGAATTGTTTGTTGAGTTTAAAAGCGGCAAGACGTTCAAATATGCAGGAGTCTTTGAAGATGAGTATACGTGCTTAATTGAGGCGGTATCGGTTGGGTCTCATTTCTTTAGAAAGATTAAAGGGGTTAAAGTTGGTAGTGAAGTTGTTATAGCTGTAACTGATGATATCAATACCGATGACGAGTTGGTCGCTGAGGTTGATGCGGCCTATGAAAAGGTAAGCAATGGAACAGCAGTGTTTACCAGTAATGCGGAAGTTAACAAGATGATGGAAGAAAAGAAATCAATATTTAAATCCGTTGCAGATGAAAACTTTAAAAACATGAAGCTTGCTATTCAGCAATGCGGGGCTAAAGATAAGGTCATTGCTGAGCAGACAATGCAGATTGAATTTCTGCGTGAAGCTTTAATTAATGTCGATAACTTGCTGTCTGGCTACATTAAGCCGCCAGCAGCCGTTAAGCTAGCTATACACAAAGCAAGAAAAGCACTAGGAAGAATATGCTAACCAAAGTAAAAGACAGCCAAAATAAAAAATGCTTCTGGCTAGAGTTAGACGGCCGCCCGTTGGCTAAGATTTGGCGCGAAGATGACATCGATTACATTTTAGGATTGCAGGATAAGGATTAATAAATAATGAGTATCATTAAACAAATAAAGATTGGCTTTTCAAATAATCCAGCTATGACAATTTTTAGATTAATGCTATATCCGTTTGTATTTGTAGTTATTTTACTTTGTATTTTATTGATTGTATTTTGTGTAACTGCATTTAACCTAAGTATTAAGAGTGGGGTTGATGCATTTGAAGAGCTAATAGGACTTAGTTTTTAGCATAGAATAAAGTCCGTGGATTGATATTCCATTGTAATTTCCCAACCAAACCCCCTAGTGATATACTCAATCCATATCATTAGAGGGTTTATCAATGTCAATAATTAATCGAGTGCGCAACGTCTTTAGCAAGCAAGTGCCACCAGCAACAAAACAGGTAGAGCCAACTATCAGCGACGATGCACCAAAGGCGTTACATGATGCGTTTACTATGGACGGGTTTGACCTTAAGCTTGATGAACTTCGTCATAAATACATTGTCGATAATGCGATCCAGAAAAATGCACCTGTGCCAACTGGTGTGGCTATGGACTCTGTTTGCTCAAGCCAAAATTACCGGGGCTCATTTGATTATGTTAATCGGCAAGTGCTGTCGTATTACGTTGCATCATCATCGTTTATCGGTTATTACGCCATGGCTGTCGTTGCTCAAAACTGGCTAGTACAATTAGCTTGTAGCTCTGCGGTTGAGGATGCTATGCGCAAGGGCTACGAGCTCGTTAATAGTGATGGCGAAGAATTAGAGCGAAAAGAAAAACGCAGCATAGCCAAGCTTGATAAGCATTATCAGTTGGACCAAAACATCATTGAAGCTGAAACATTTAACAATGTGTTCGGCATTCGTCATGTGTTGTTTAAGCATACAGACCCAGATTTTGACTATGAAAAGCCGTTCAATGCCGACTCATTCAAAGGTGGAAAGTATGCGGGTATTTCTCAAGTGGATCCTATGTGGGTAACGCCTGAGCTGGCGGACGGAGACATTACCGACCCTACATCGATTAACTATTACCAGCCAACGTTCTGGCTGATAAATGGCAAGCGATATCACAAAAGCCACTTTGTTATTTTAACGGGCGATCACGTTTCGGATTACCTCAAGCCAACATATCGTTACGGCGGTGTTGGTATGGCGCAAAAGGTTTATGAACGCGTATACGCAGGCGAGCGCACCGCAAACGAAATCCCGAAGCTCGTTATGACCAAGCGTATGAACGTGCGTAAGACTGACTTAGCGAAAGCGCAAGCGAACAAAGAAAAGTTTATTCAATCGCTCAATGCTGCTGCTGAGTTCCGCGATAACTACGGCACTCAAGTTATTGGCAAAGATGAGGACTCGACTCAGCTTGAAACCTCTCTTGCTGATTTAGACAATTCTATGTGGGCTAACTATCACTTGGTGGCCGCTATTTCTCGCCGGCCTGTGAGTAAGTTATTCGGCACTGGCTTTGGTGGCTTTAGCACGGGAGAGACTGACGAGGATTACGACATCGCTATGCTGCAAACATTGCAGTCCGGTAACCTTGAAGATATCGCTTACGCGCATTACGAACGATTAATGATGTCCGAGTTCAGCAAAGAAATGGAACTGGATATTATTTGGAATCCGCTTAAGATTATGAGTGATAAAGATATGGCTGATGTGAACTTTGTTAAGTCGCAGACGGCTATGAATGAATATGGCATTGGTGCCATTGGTGATGTTGACGAGCGTGAGCGCTTATCGAAAGATAAGAATAGCGGTTACTCTGGAGTTGAGATAATGGAAGTCATACCGCCAACTGATGAAGAAATAGCGCAAGCAGAAGCGGAAGCCGCCAAGCTAGCTGGTGAACAATAATGGCGGTAAAGCATCGTAAGATGACGTTAAGCGGACAGCGTAAAAAGTGGGTTGAAGGTCGTGACGCCACTTTGCGCGGTGAGCCTGTGCGCCTTAATCCGCGCACGGCTGAGCAATATGCTGATGAAGTGGTAAAAATGGTTCGCGCTATGCACTTGGATATCAGCAGTCAGGTTGAGAAGTTATTCGCTAAGCCTGTTGCTAAGGCGGCAGTTCAGAAAACTGAAGTTATCTCTATGGATGGGCTACCTGAGTACATGAGAAAAAAAATGTCTGGGGTGGGGATTAAAACTAGTCGAGACTGGCTGGTTACTATAGATGGCGTTGCAAATGACGAATCAATTAGCTCTATGGCCGTTGCGCTAACCGATAAATTAGCTGACAAGTGGATAAAGCGCTTTGCGTCATTTGGGGATAGCTGGACTAAGCGCATGATGACAAAAGCCACTGAGCTATCAGCAAAAGACCTAGGCCGCAGCATGGAAAAGCTGAGCGGTGGATTAACTATCGACACAAACCAGTTAAGTGATAAAACTAAAGACAAAATGATTGCTAGTGCTGACCAAGCATCAAGCCTCATTAAGTCAATCGCGCCGCAGTATACCTCATCAGTTAAAGAGGCTGTATCGCGATCAATCGTTGACTCGTCAAGCAGCTTTAGCCAGCTGCAACAAACAATACACGATAGCTTGCAAGACAAGTATAAGTCACACAAGAACAAAGCGTTTAACGTGGCTAAAGACCAAATGCGCAAGTCATACACTGCTATTACAGAAGGTAGAATGAAGGACTTGGGTGTTGGTGATTACATATGGCGTCACGCAGGGGGTAGCGTTAACCCAAGAGATTATCACTTGAATGTATTGAACGGCCAAAAGTTTAGCTTAGATAATCCTCCCGTGATTGATCCAAAAACAGGTGTAAAAGGTAAGCCGGGCGACTTACCTTTTTGTTCGTGCTATATGGAGCCTGTGATTAGTTTTGATAAGAAGGGTTAACCCCATTGATGAGCCATTGCTTTTGCTATTCCTGTTGGGGTTTTGCTTCTTAATCTTGCCCTGTCTTTACTTGGTGGCATTCTGTGCACCCATGACCATTTTTTATGCTCATCAGTCCCTGGTAGTGGAATAACAAGTTTATTGCTAGCTATTAAATCAGGCAAACCTATTAACTCGAATCCGGTTGCTTTAAACGTTTTTTCACCAAACCACCAAGGTTGCACAACCTGCCGATGTCCTGGCGTTATTAGCTCTCTTGCGTGACAATGCATTATAGGGTTTTCTATGCATTTCATTTTTATTGGTGCGTCACGTAAAGCTTTATAGAAATCAGCTCCATCAAACAATTCTTTCCACATTTGAGTAAGAGTTTTACCTTTTGGCGGAACCTTCATCCATCTAGCTCCAGCATTGGTTAGCCTAGTGCATGGAGGATGAGCTATCATTAAGTCCCATCCATCACAGATAACCTCTAATACATCTTTTTGTATATGCCATTCTGGATACCCCCCGCTACAAGGGTCGATATCACAAGAGTATGCATCGTGACCTTTATCTCTAAATGCCTTGCAAACTACCTGGCTTTCTTCGCACGCCACCAATACTTTCACTGTAAACCTCCATGATTAAAATCAAAACAACAATAACGCGCTATTGCTTTAATGTCAACTTTTATCACACACCTTTGCATCAATACCCAATCTGCAATATACTAGCTAAAACATTAAGGCCATGCTGACTGTATGAAATACACAGAAGATGAAAACGGATACATTACGATACCAAACAACCCGATATCAAAGTCGGGCGTGTTTCAGTATCTTGGCTCTAGCATTTCCCCTGAACTAGATCCTGAAACCGTTTATAATGTGTGGCGTCCAGAAGAAGAGTTAAACAACCATGACACTATCGAATCATTTCGCTTAACACCATGGATACCAGAGCATATCATGCTAGGTACTGGCTTTACGCCTGCCGAGGTTGTTGGCGTTCAAGGTGTTACGGGTGAAACTGTTGAGTTTAACAACGGTACTCTGTATTCTAAATTGAAACTGTTTGGCGAAGATTTAAAGAAGTTGATCCGCGCCGGACTGAAAGAGTTATCCTGCGGCTTTCGTTGCGCATGGGAAATTAAAAGCGGTATGACGCCAACAGGTGAACGATATGACGTCATTCAGCGACAGATACGAGGAAACCATTTGGCCAGTGTCGAGCAAGCTCGCATGGGTTCGGATGTTCGCGTAGCAATGGACAAGGCAGTTTTTGCTCTTGATTCATTAGATTTTAACCCTAAACCAAATGGTGAAACTATGACACTTGAAGAAGCAATGGCTAAAATTGCAGAGCTAGAAAGTAAACTTTCTGACAAGTCGAAAGCCGAAGACGCTGACGAAGAAGAAGAAAAAACCACTAAAGCCGAAGATATGACCGAGGAAGAAAAAGCCTTGGACGCTGACGCCGAAGAAGAAAAGGACAAGGAAAAGTCAGGCGCTATGGATGCGGCTATCAAGGCTATCAAGGCGCTTACCGCTAAGGTAACCAAGCTTGAGTCAGCAGCGATGGACGGCAATGCAATGATGAAAGCTTTCACGGCTAAGCAAGAATTAGCTAAACAGGCTTCTGCTATTGTTGGCGCGTTCGACCATTCCGACATGGATGCTAACGGCGTTGCTAAATATGCGCTTAAAAAAATGGGTCATGCCTGTGATGCTGGTTTAGAGTTAGCCACATTTAAAGGCTTCTTGTTAGCGAGTAAAGCGCCAACATTCACGGTTGATAACGGTCACGCTAAAGATGGTGCCGATGTTACCAAATCTGAAACGCTTGATAAGGCGGGGCTATAATTATGCAAAGTTCAGTTTCAAATAAATTCTTAGCCACGGGTATTCCTGGCGAGTTTTCGCGCTCTGGCAACCAAGAGACTCGCGGCGCTATTTTAGCCTCTGCTGCAGAAGCTAATAACGTTGTTGGCCGTGCAGTTAAAACTGTCACAGGTAAAGACTTCAATGTCGGTGTTGCGGCTAACGGTAATTTTGCTGGTTTACTATCTAGCCCTAAGACCGGTATTCGTGCCAATCTTGATGCTCAAGCATTCTTACCTAACGCTACTCAAGTAGAAGTTGCTGAGCGTGGTTACATGTTCGTTACGCTTCCTGCTGCCGCTGCTGTTGGTGACTTTGTTTACTACAGCAATACAACTGGCGTGTTAGCAACTGCTGCACCTGCTGCAACTGCACCTGTTGGTCATTCTCGATTGCCTGGTGGTTTAGTTCAGGGCCAAAACGTGACCGGCGCTGGCGTTGGTGAAATTTACTTTGATATTGCTGGCTCAGCAGTAGCAACTCCAGCACCATAAGAGGATAAGCGAACATGTCTACTAATTTAAAATATAAATACCCTGCTCAGTCTGTCGCGATGGACTCTGCAGATATCAAGGCGCTATCTTCACGCGCTGAAAGCTTATCGAAACTAGGTATTTCAGTTAGCCCTGAGTTTTTACGCTCATTTAACAAAAATGCGATCAGCGTTGCGTTAGATGCTGGTATCACTCAGCCTGTTACAACTCCGTCAAATGGCACGCCAGTTCAATTCCTTCAAGAGTTTTTACCGGGTGTTGTCAATGTATTAACTACAGTTCGTAAAGCCGATATGGTCGCGCCTGTTGTTACTGCTGGCGAATGGCATTTAGAAGAAGTTGTATTGAAGGTGATGGAGCATACCGCTACCCCTCAGCTTTATTCTGACCATGGTGGTGTGCCATTAGTTTCATTCAATGAAACCTATGAGCGCCGTCAAGTTGTTCGATTTGAAATGGGTATCCAAAATAACCCGTTAGCTGATGCACGTTCAGCAGCTACAGGAACAAGCCCAGGTCAAGAAAAGCGCGTAGCACTTGCGGAAGGTTTTGAAATATTACGTAATGATATCGCGTTCAATGGCTTTAACGTTGGTACTGGTAAAACTTACGGCATCTTGAATGATCCTAATTTACCTGCTTATGTGACCGTAGCGAATGGTGGTGGTGGTAACACTACTTGGGCGAGCAAGACTACCGTTGAAATCATCAACGATTTAGCGACTGCTTTGCGTGCGTTAGAGGTTCAAGCTGGTGGTCACATTGACCCAACTATGAATCGTGTGGATCTTGAAATCCCACTAGCGTTTAACTCATTCCTTACTCAAACTGATGGTTCTATTGCCAACGGTAAGACGGCTATGGAATGGTTAAAAGAAAACTACCCAATGGTTCAGGTTGTTACTGTTCCTCAATTTACTGGTGCTAACGCTGGTGAAAACGTTTTCTACCTTAAAGCGGTATCGGTTGATAACTCTGGCACTGATGGCGGTGAATCAATGATTCAAGTTGTACCCGCCAAAATGCGTGCAATGGGTTCAGTTCAGAATGAAAAAGGCGGCACAACTGAGGGTTATACCTCGGCACTGGCTGGCGTATTCACTAAACGAGCTTATGCAGTTATCCGTTACACGGATATCTAAAGCTGTATTGTGATATAAAAAGGCATCTATATGATGCCTTTTTTATTGGGTTTAATAAATGTGTTGACACGCAAACCCAATATAGCTATATTGATGACTAACCGATCTGTTGATTGGTGTATTTAAAATCTTGACTGGCAAAGTGCTGAATGTCGAACAAAAGTGACCGCAGACGCGGCGACCAATTTAACCCGCCCATCAGCGGGTTTTTTATTGCCTTTTATTCGATAACGATACGGTGTAAACTAACCGTCTATGGATAACCATATATATTACTTTCAACCAACTAATAAAGGTGCATGATAATGTCCAATAAACAAGAATCTGCCGCAAAGCCAGAATCAAAATCTAAAATCTATTCTCAAGCTTCTAATGATTTCGTGGTGCCTACTTACGAAAAGCGTGAAAATGCCAAAACCCAAGCGCCGCATACTATCGAAAGTGCAATCATTGTTAAAGGTGGCGCCAACGTTGCTTACAGTGCGTCAAATAAAACTCAACGTAACACTGATTGGGCTGTCACCGAAGTAACCGCCAAAGAGCTTGAAACACTTAAAGCGCATCAAGGTTTTATGCGACGTGTTAAGCGTGGATTTATTACGTTTGAAGAGCCAACGGAATTAAAAGCAGATTCCTCTGCGCAAATGACCGAAAAGCAAATGAAAGCTAAGGCCCCTGCTGCCACGGCTAAAACTGGCCCTGCTGACGAGTAATTATTATGCCAATCATAAACAACCTTTCTAAATATAGAATAAAAGATGAATACACTCATTATGCATATTTGCATGGGGTGCCAATTTATTTCAATGAACACAATAATGCTGTATGTGTTAGAAACTGGATTCCAGACTTTTTATTAGATATTGGTGAGTTTATGTTTGGTGTTTTTAATCAGTTAATGATGGTTGAAAATCCTATGTACGCCATAAAGATTTCAGCAAGGATTAGTTAAAATGACTATTGATCTCGATATTGCCGCGTTCCGTATTAACTTTCCGCTTTATGCGGATGAAGTTAAATACACTGATGCGCTGTTAAATGCTCAGTACGCGGTAGGCAAGTGCTACATTGAAGATAGTGATTGCACTATGGCAGAGGCTTGCCGTGAATATGCATTACAGTCAATGCTGGCTCACTTGCTCTATATTCGAGATCAAGTTAATTCCGGTAATAATATTGGCGTCATCACAGCAGCTAGCGAGGGGGATGTTAGCGTTTCCCTTGCTACTCCAGTTGTCGAAGATGAATGGCATTACTGGTTTAACTCATCACCATTTGGTCGCGAGTTGGTCGCAATGTTATCGGGCAATGCTGTTGGCGGTTTCTACGTTGGTGGCTCACCTGAGCGTAAGGCGTTTAGAAAAGCTGGCGGGGTGTTTTAATTGAGCCGCGTCAGTGTAGACCTATCAGCCATCAAGCAGCTTCAAGAAGCCTTGGCTCAAGCTAACGGTGAAAAGCTGCAAGTAGGCTGGCTGTCGTCTGCAAACTACACTGATGACTTGCCAGTTGCACAGGTTGCATTTTGGCAAGAGTTCGGTACAAAGACGGCACAACCTAGACCGTTTTTCCGTCCTGCTATTGCTGACAACGAAGCGAAGTGGGCGACACTAGTTGAAAGTGGTGCCAATGCAGTGATTGAAGGCCGAGCGTCCATGGGTGATGTATTCAATGGCCTTGGACTAATGGCGCAAGCTGATGTAAAAAATGCTATCACGGGGCCACACGAAGCGCTATCACCTGTCACCTTGGCATTGCGCAGGCTTAGAAATGAAGGCGTTGAAATTAACGGGACATTAGTTGGTGCTGTTGCTGCGGCTATCGCTAACGGCGAAACGGGCACGGGTCAACTCGGGGCTCCATACGGCAATACAACACCACTTAATGATAGCGGTATGATGATAGCTACTTTAACCTATAACGTGGGCGATCCAGAAGAATGAAGAATTTTCCTATAAACCTGCTAGCCACCGCGCAAACCGTTATCGGCAAGCAGGATTACCAGCTTCGTAAATGTCTAAGCCGTGCGCGTAATGCTGCAGGTTATTATGTAAGCACGTTCAGTGAGCCTATTGATATGCTTGGCAGTGTTCAGCCAATCCGCGCGACTCAATATCAAGCTATGGGGCTAGACTTTAAAAAAGCCTATATCAAGATTTACGATATCAATCTAATCGAAGCCATGACGCGCAACACCAATCCTGACCAAGTTATTTGGGATGGTTACTTGTGGAGCGTTGCAGAAGATACCGCGTGGTTTTTATCTGGCGGATGGAATTATGTAATGTGCGTTAGATTGGAGAAGTACGTACCATGACCGACAATGAAATGATGATCGCCATTATCGAAGAAATTGAAAACCAGCTTGAGCTAGTTAACTTTGGCGTTTCTGGCACTGACTTTGAAGTTGGGCGCAATCAACAGCCTACTAATCAGTACACTGGTAGTGATGGCGACGATTCAGTAAGAACGCGCATCTTTCTTTATTCGGTTACTAAATCCAATGATGGCCACGGGCGATCGTACACTCCAGGTGAAAATTTTACTCGTACCGACTTTCAGCAACGTAGCAAATCAATTCAAGTAAGTGTTATCCACTCGTTTGATGAAACCAATATCAATGCTAAAACACCTGAAGATGTTGCAGACCTTATTCACGACTTATTAGATAGCCCTGATGCTATCAAGAATTTACGCGATAAAGATATTTTTGTGCAGAATGTCGGTGATGTTCGCCCTATCTTTTTTATTAACGATAAAGACAGAAACGAACAAACACCTAATTTTGACTTACTGGTTAACTATTCAAGCTCAATAACCAAGACTACAGGTTATGTTGATGTAGTTGATAGTGTGGTTGTTGGGGTTTAATCCAAACGACTAAAAGATAGGATGATTATCGCGCTATAGCTAGCATTAAAATTCTTGACTACATAGCGCTTGTAATTATCAATCTCTTTGTCGTATTGATCTGCAGTAGATATGGGGTTATCTGTTTTTATTGTTCCAGACTGATGAGCGTCACTGAATTTACTGCAAATAAAATATAAAGCCATCATGTTACTCCTTGCTGACATCGGTTGTTTGGGTTTAGTCTTTTTTAAGGCGAATAGGCATAACAACAAACACTGGGTTGCCGTATTCTTCATTAATGATTGCATTGAGTGACATCATTTTAATGGCGTTATTAATGCCAAACAACTCAACCTTAGCGTGACACATTTTGCTGATGGTAAACATCTTGCTAAATCGTCCGATGTAATCAGGGTTAATACCTATTTCATTAATAGCCGTCTTTTTGTCATCTTTAGGAAAAACACGATCAAAGTCTGGATATTTGCCCTCAATAACGTCGACAACTTGAACGCCGATTAGCTGGCAGAATTGATCGTAATGCTTAACTATAGCTTCTACTTCACCAATCTCAAATATTGAGCTAACAGCCTTAGCGGGTACTCTGCCTTGGATGTTTACAATTCGCTCAATTTCAACATGCTTATCCATGGCCATGCGTACACAGCAGTGGCCATCGGTTGATTCCACGTGATTACCTTTAATGTGAATACCACATAGATATTCACGCCAATCATCTTTTGCTTGGCACACTTGCGCAGCACGTAATAGCTTACTTTTAATTTTCATTAGTTTTGGTTCCTGTTGTGGTAGTTGTTATTAATCACTCACAAACCTTAACACACTTTCGCGATAGCGCAAGCTATTTCTATAAATACACTTCAAGTGATATACTCATCACTGGTTAATCAAACCTTTGCAAAGGACTTTAAACAATGCCTATTTCTAGCAATCGCTACGTAGACATAACAAGCGCGGTTGGTGGCGGCGACGCCTTCCCGACCCGTGAGTTACTACTGCGACTATTTACAACTAACGAGCGTGTGCCAACTGGCTCAGTGCTTAACTTTTCCGCAAGCTCGCTTGATTCGCTCCGTGATTATTTCGGCTCGACTAGCGAAGAATACAAACGCGCAGCTTATTACTTTGGTTTTATTTCTAAAGTGGCAACGTCACCGAAGAATATCCAATTTGCACGATGGGCTGATGCAGCTACAAGCGCACAAGTATTTGGTTCTAAACTGCCATCACTTGACACGCTAAAAGCGTATACCGCCGCAGCATTTGACATTGTGCTTGCGGGTGTAACCTTTAACGTTGCAGCGTTAGATTTTTCAGCCGCGACCACTTACGCCGATATTGCTACCGAGTTGCAGACTCAAATTCAACTAGAAGCTGGTGCCTTAGCTGCTGCGACTGTTGTTTATGACGCCTCGCGTACTTCGTTTGTATTTGATACTAATGGCAGCGCTGACGGTGATATCTCATTCACAGCCGTTACTGCTGGTTTAATTGACGATCTTGGTTTTGGTGAAAGCGCAGTATTCAGCAATGGTATTGCATTGCAAACCGTTACCGATACGTTGTCAGTATCAACCACGTTAAATAATAACTTTGGTTCATACAATTTTATTGATGAGCTTACTAATGACCAAATCCTTGAATCAGCTATTTTTGCTGATGGTCGCAATGTTGAGTTTATGAACCTGGTTAAAGTGACCACAACAAATCGCGCCGCTATTTCAGCGTTGATCGGCGGTTATGCATCAACTGGCATGGTGTTGTCACCATTAGCTAATCAATACCCTGAGTTGTTACCAGCCGCTATTTTGGCATCACTGGATTATGACAAGCCAGCAGCAAGCGCTAACTTCATGTATTACACTGATAGCCGCTTGACGCCATCAGTGACGACTAGTACACAGGCAGACATTAACGATCCGCTTGCAGTAAACTATTATGGCCAAACTCAAGAGTCTGGTGTTAATGTTTCATTCTTGCAGCGTGGTCGTTTAACAGGTGGCGAAACTGCTCCCAAAGCTATGGGTGTTCATGCGAACGAGCAATGGCTTAAGGCTTACTTAAAAAGTCAGTTCTTAAACATGTTCATTGCACTACAGCAAGTGCCAGCAGATTTAGCAGGTGAAGCTATCGGCTTATCATATATTGATGCTGGAATTTCCAAGGCTCTTGAAAACGGCTCAATATCTGTCGGTAAGACATTGACGACCACACAAATTAATTACATCACACAGCTAACCGGCAACGGCAAAGCTTACCTTGATGTGCAATCGCGTGGTTACTGGCCTAGCCTGACCGTCAATGCAACTACCAATACGATGGAATACCTCCTTGTTTATGCTAAGCGTGATAGCGTGGATAAAGTGGAAGGCCGTCACAGCTTAATCTAAGGGGTTAAAAATGGCTGATACTTCACACAATGGCGCGATTTACACGATCCATGCGCCAGTAGGTACGGCAGGATTACCCCTGCCAATCTCTGCATTTCCAAAAGACACCGATCCGTTTGATGTGCCAAACACTGACATCGCGGATCTAGAAATCGGTACTAATGGCGATGCAATAGGATGGACAGTGCAAAATCCTGTTGAGTCATCACTTGCGGTTATCCCTGCAACTGACGACCACGAGATCATGCAAAACATCTACAATGCCAATCGTGCCGAAAAAGGTAAGCGCGGTGCTAACGATGTGATTACCTTGGTTCGTATTTTGCCTAACGGCGAAACTACAACGATGAAAGGTAAGATCACTAGCGGTCCTGCAGCGACTTCATTAGCAAGTTCTGGTAAAATCAAAACTCCAGTTTATAGCTTTAAGTGGTTCAAGATTTTCCGTACCCCGGCTATTAATATCGAAGTTGGTTTTTAGTAAGTAAGTAGCAAACGGTAACTGGCTAGGCATCTAGAGCCGAAGAGGGCGCACCTCCCCTGCCAGATTACTTTTAAAGTGCTAATAGTTTAAGGTGAAACTATGACATTAATGAAACCCAAACAAGTTACGTTGACGAGTAATGTCAACGGGGACAAAGAAGAACGAGTATATAATATTGGTCGGTATGATGGTTATACGGGCCTATACATGATCGGCCTTGGCGCTGAGCTGCTCGACTCAGCAGCACGTAAAAAGATGCTTTCGACTGATACGGTCTTTGCTAAAAAGCTGCAAGACATGCTGAAAGAACAAGGCAAGTATATTGAATACGTGCATGATGAAGGCGTGGCCAATCTTGGTGACTCAATAGCAGTAATGAAAATGTCCGTGCCTGATGTTGATATTGCCCTGCAATTAATGCGTGAAGTACATGATTACAACACAGCACTTTTTTCAAGCGCAAACCTCTTGAGTCGCTCCCAGAAATGGATGGAGAAGGCCCACGAGTTAGGCAAGAAAATATTGGGCCAATTGTCGGATTCATTCTCGGAGAAAAAGCCGCGACGATCAAAGAATTAAGAGAAGACTATGATGTTGAAGATATGCTCAACATTTATGAAGCTTTGATGGTTAAACATGCTAACGCATACTGGGCTTATAAAGATGCTAGCAAGCCAAAGAGTTAGAAAGAAAACACGAAAAGTTGACAAATAAAAAAGCAAGGAATATAGTTACCTTGCTTCCTGTAAAACCTGTTGTTAATTTTTGTTGTGAATCCTGTTGTGATTGCCCTTCTTGCGAAGGGCTTTTTTTGGCTATAAAATAAGTTTGTATCCAATAACACCAATGCTTATCAATATTGATAATGCGCTAATAATAATTGCAATAATTCCAATTTTAATCGTTTGTAAATTAATTTTATCTAATCTGTTTAAATAACCCTCTCTAGATTCATTCATACCTAAAACCCCTCATATTCACGCTTAAGCGCTAATTCAGCTTCTAAATCCTCACGACGTCGACGAACCTCTAAAGCTTTCTTCATTTCCTTTTCAGTCATGCGTGTACGTGTTGGCATTGCTATCTTTGCCAGTTTTCTTGCTGTCATTGGGTTGAATGATTGTTTAGTCATTGGCTGCCGCCTATTAGTTGAATTTAGGGTGATTGAAGCACCAGTTTGGAAATCCAAGTTTTGCTGCAACATTGATAGAAACAACCCCAACTCTTGAGCATGGCTTTTTAACATCCCAAAAGTTAAATCCAGCAGATTTTGAAAACTCTACCTGTTTAGCCGAAAGACTTGCTATCTTTTCTTGCATTGAATAACCATCAGCACGGATTGATCTATACTGACTTCTAAGCGCTTTGAATGTTGATTTATCCATTTTATGTCTCCGTGGTGTTTCGCTATGCTTCAATACAATCAATTTATCATTACCGCGTTAGCGTGTCAACGATATTTTACCATACTAGATAGAAATTGTGCTTGTGATATAATCAAATGCAATAATCATATCTACACTAACGCAGGTCATCAATGAGCCTACTCTCGACGTTCTCAATACTATTCGACACTGACGCTAAGAAAGCGGCTGATGATACTGAAAAATTAGCCGAAGCGCTTGACGATGTTGAAGGCGCGGCCGAAGGTGCTGCAGGTGGTGTTGACGATACAACAAAGTCATATAACGAAAATACACACAGTATTGGTGGCTTAACTAAGGCCATGTTTGGCATGATAGCGGCCTATGTGACGTTTGATGCTATCGCTAGCCGTGTCATCGATAACGCTACCCAAATAGATTCGCTTGGTAAATTCTCGCAGACATTAGGGCTTAATGTTGTTGAGTTAGATGCCTGGGGCGCGGCAGTATCAAGAAATGGCGGCAGCGCTGAGGCGTTTCGTGGCACTGTTGAATCACTTCAAAATTCGCTGCAAGATATGGAAATCACCGGCGGCGGCGAGATGATCAACACGCTAGCCATGATTGGTATTCAAGCTACTGGTGCAAACGGTAAGGTTAAGGACGTATTTAGCTTGCTACCTGAAATAGCCGAAGCCTTTAAAACAATGAGTACCGCCAAATCGTTTGCATTTGGTAAGCGCCTTGGATTAGACCAAGGAACAATATTAACCCTGCAACAATCTCGCTATGAAATCGACAAGCTAATCGAGCGCCAAAAATCGCTAGGCGGCGTGACTAAAGAAGGTTATGAACGTGCAGCAAAATTTAACGACCAGTGGGATGATACAAAGCGCGTGTTTAATTCATTGTGGATGAGCGCAAACAGCACTATTTTACCACTGTTAACAAAGTTTTTTAGCGGCCTAGAAAGTATCGTAGTTTGGGTTAAGAAAAATCAGACACTTGTTGAAGGCTTCTTTATTGGTGTTGGCGCTGCAATCACTATCGCTTACTTGCCTGCCATTATGTCTGCTGCTGCTGCGACTATTGTTGCTATCGCTCCATTTGTATTAATTGCCGCTGCAATAGCGCTTACAGGTATTGCTGTTGCGTTACTATACGAAGATATCAAAGCATGGGTTAACGGATCTAAATCAGCGATAGGTGAGATTGTCGGGGAGTTTGACGAGTTCAAGGATAAAGTGGTAAGCGCATTTGATACTATTTCGCAAAAGTGGAAAGACTTTGTGAAATTCTTCACGGATACTAAAAAAGACATTACTGATTTTTTAGATTTATCAAGCGTGTTTTCTGGTGGCATTGCCATTCAGTCTGGTTTTGTTCAGCAAGGTTTTAATCCAGATAACGCACCAACGGCCACTGATATGGCAATGGCACAAATTGCCACCTACCAAAACACGCAGCTTAACCAAGGCGGTTATAATATGAACCAGCGTACAAACAATGTTAATGTGAATGTTGGCGGGGCGAATATTGACGCTCGCGGAATGTCATCACAGCAAGCTTCGAAAGTGTTTAGCGACGGTTTGAAACAAAACGTTGAAATGGCCATAGGACAACTATCTGACGGGGTGCAACGATAATGTCATTTTTAGATAGCGCTTTAGCGTTTTATTCTGATAACTCATCAGAGCCTGTTACCGCCCTTTTTGACTCGGATGGCAACCAGTTGTTTGAGACTGTTGTCATATTGGAAATGTCCACTTCACCAAGCAATACATTCGCAGAGCATACGCTTGAGGATGGAACCGTTGTTTCTGACAACAAGATTAAAAACCAGACTCGCGTCAACGTTACGGCAATATTAAGCCCTGACGACTTTAAAGAGGCTTATGCCAAGTTAAAAGCGGCTGACAATAATAACACCAAGTTCACCATTCAAAACCGTGTAGACACGTTTGATTCAATGTATATCGAGGCATACCCGTATAGCGAAAGTTCTCGCATTGCCAACACGATTGCCATTAACATTAACTTTGTTGAACAGAAGTTTGCTGATGTAAAAACGGGCGACTTACCCGCCAGTAAGGTTAACAATGCATCAGACGCGGATCCAGTTGATAGTGGCACTAAGTTACCGCAAGAAAAAACAACAACACTGTTAGACATTCTCAAGTCTGGGGGTATTTTATAATGCAGCTAGTGCAAATCAGCGCAGTACCAAGCCAACAATTTAGCATCCCGCTTGGCGGCAACAACTACGATATTAAGATTTATTCAATTGATGGTGCCATGGCTTATGATTTGGATATCAATAGCCAAAGGCTAACTAATAACGGTGTGTGGCTTATTAGCGGCTTCAAGATGTTTAATGATGTGCCGTTACTTGTATATCGCAGCCAAGAGGTTAACGGTAATTTGCTACTGCAAATATCTGAGGACGAAATACCAGATTATACCCGCTTCGGTTTATCTCAATTCCTTTACTACATGACGGCGAGCGAGTCAGAAGCCTATCGAACGGTAACCGACCTATGAGCGAATTAGATCAACGTATCGTTAAGGTTGCCATTATTGTTGGCGATAAAATAACGTGGTATGAAGGGCTAAATATTGAGGCAAAAGGAATCAAAAAATCCAATACCATTATGAATCAGTGCGAGGTGGTGATTTTAAATATAAGCCGCACAGCTCGCGAGCAAATACTGAAAGAAACAAATCCATTTTTACAGCGTGGTAAAAGGATATCGATTATTGTTGAAGTTGGACGAGTTAGCACTGGCACAACGACTTTATATACTGGTACTGTGTTCCGCTCTCAGTCAACGCCAAAGCCCAATGTAGGCGTAAGGCTAACCTGTATTCAAGGTTATGATAATCGCTCTAAAATCGTGTCTAGAAGCGCGTCAGAGATAACTGACATGTCATCGATTGCCGCTTGGGTAGCAGAGGATAACGGCTATAAATTATCGTTTGAAATACCTGATAAGAAAATTGCTCGATACTCTTTTACGGGCTCCGCCCAAGCATCGCTTAACCAGCTTGAAGCGTTAACGGGTGCCGATGTTTATGTCGATAATAAAACGCTGTATATTAAAGAGGCCGAAACTCCTGCCAATGGATTGCCTGTACGCATACTCGACAAGTCTAGCGGTTTGATATCAGCAGAGGGCACTGAGTACGGCGCCAAGATGAAAATGCTATTTGATAACGTGACCAAAATTGGCGGCCAAATAGATTTAACATCAGAAATAAACCCGTCATTAAATGGGTCTTATACCGTTCGAGTGCTTCCGTTCCACGTCACTAGCCGTGATGTGCCATTTTATTACATAGCCGAATGCAACAGGATTGACAAAAAACGATGAGTGATGAAATTGATGACAATGACAATCTAATGGTTGATCTGGTTAAGGACATTTTAGCGGCGGTAAAGCGTGCGATTGAAGTATCAACGCCCTGTATCGTAACTAAGGTTATTAGCCGAACAAAAGTAAACGTTAGGCCATTAATTAAAATAGTGGCTCAAGATGGTGTTTCGTATGAGCGCGATGTTATCGAAGGCTTGCCAGTATTCACTGCCGGCGCTGGTGATAGGTTTGTTTCATTCCCAGTGAAGGTTGGTGATAAAGGTTGGATAGATGCAAGTGATAGAGATATTAGCTTGTTCTTGCAATCTTACGGCAACGTAGAGCCGCCTACTAGCCGTATGCACAGCTTTAGTGATGCTAGGTTTGTTCCTGACATTATGACCAACATAACTATTGCCGAAGAAGATGCCACGGCCATGGTTATTCAAACTCGCAACGGCACGGTAAAAATTGCGCTTGATGATGGTGAGATAAGAATTAAAAATGCTGACGTCAGTATTGTTATTGATGGCAGTAAAGTAACTGGCATTGCTCCAGGCGGTTTTGATTTAAACGGCGCCAAGATAACACCATCAGGTGATGTTATTACAGCGAGTGGTGTTAGCCTTGATGGTCATCCACACAATCAATCTAATGATAGCGGCGGCAATACAGAGCAACCAACTGACGCGCCAACAGCCACGGCTTAAGGATAATTAATGCGAGCAATAAAAATAGATAGCAATCGAAACCCCATTATTAAAAGCGGTAAATTTGTCTGGGTAACCGGTATTGATGTCGTTGCGCAAAATTGCGACCAAGCTATGCGACAACAACTTGGCGAGTTAAATTATAGTGCCGACAAAGGCATTCAATATTTTGATAACGTAATGGGTGGAAATCCAAACTTTCAACGCTTTGAAGCTCAAGCTCGAACACAGATATTAAATGTTGATGGTGTGAGTGGTATTGCTAGTTTTAATTATGAGTTCAAAGGCGGCGTTTTAAGTTACAATGTCTCTATCAATACGATTTATGGGGCAGTGACCGTGGCGGATCAAGTATGAGTTATAATTACATTGTAGACAACGGGGTCATTGTCCCGAATACGTCAAGCATCAAAACAGAAGTTGAAGCAGAGTGGCGGCTCATTGCGGGCGAGGATGCGACCGTTGATCCTTCATCATTTGAAGGTCGGTTAATTGATGCGACTACAACAGCCAGAATTGAGATGGCTCGCAATAATGCAACCTTAGCCAATCAGCTAAACCCTAACATGGCTAACGGCTCATTTGTTGATGCTCACCTAGCGCTTGTTGGTGGAGAACGTGACGGAAAAGAGCAGTCAACTGTTGAGCTTACATTAACCGGTATTATTGGCACTAATATCTTGGCGGGCTCATACGTTGAAGATATTAATAAACAGCTTTGGTTTTTAGTGTCCGATACGGTTATCGGTGCAGGAAACACGGTTACAGCATCATTTAGATCACTAAATTATGGTGCAATACCTGCTGACGCTGGTGAGATAACAAAGATCATATCAGGTGTTGTTGGGTGGGAAACGGTTAACAATGCTGCTGCGGCTACATTAGGCAAGCTTGAGCAAAGCGATGTATCAGCGAAGCGTCAGCGACGATTAGAGCTTGGTGCTAATACTCGATCTGTTGCTGAATCTGTTATCTCTGCGGTATATAAACTAGAAGGTGTTAACGGCATTCAGTTTAGAGAAAACTATACTAATGCCACTGCAGTTATTGACGGCATCACATTAATAGCTAAATCATCATGGTTATGTGTTGATGGTGGAGTGACTTCTGAGATAGCGGAGGCTTATTATAATAATCGTTGGGGTACTGATTTTAATGGTGCTGTTGAGTATGTTTATATTGATCCTATTAGTGGACAAAATCCAACAGTTAAATTTGATCGCGCCATCGATAAGCCAGTCGAATGCAAAATACAGGCGCGTGTTAGTGCATCTCAAAACGCTATCGCAGATATTAAAGCCGCTATCATTGCCTATGCTATTGGCACTTTAGAGGGTGAAGACGGGTTTTCACTTGGGCTTGATGCATCCCCGTTCGAAGTGGCTAGCGCCGTTAATTCTCAACTGCCAAATGTGTTTGTTAAAAAATGCGAGCTAGCATTGCTTGGTGGAACGCTAAGCACTGACACTATCGATATTGATATTAATGAGAAAGCCACAATCACTGAAAATGATATCGAGGTGATATTAGTATGATTGAACTGATAACAGCTTATGAATTGGCTATGGATGGTATTCGATGAGCGATCCCTATTTTTGTGAAATAAATTTATTATCATCGCTAGATTGGCAAAGGTCAGGCGCGGATATTGTCGAAACGCTTGTTCAAAACCAACAAGATTGGATGCAACTAAATTACGCTGACTTTTGGAATAATTGGCAGAAAGATGTATTTACCCTTGGCACTGCTAACGACTTTGGTTTAGCCGTTTGGTCTATTATCCTTGATGAAAATATTTATGGATTCTTAGCAAGATCCCCCGATAATTATCCGGCATGGGGATTTGGCCCTGATGATGAAAACTTTTATAATGGCTCTTTTGCCACTGAAACTGCATTTTCTTATGAGTTCAGCACAAATCAAAAGCGAACATTACTGCAGCTAAAAGCGTTCAAAGTGCTAGCTATGAGTGGGCCTATCATTCAAACTAATATCGCTATGAAAAACATCTTTGGCGATAATGTAATTGTAGCGCTTGATAATCTTGATATGAGTTATTCATATCTATTGCGCGATCCAAGCATAAACGATTTTATCAGTGAGATACAAAGTAGGGACTTACTACCGCGCCCAATTGGAATTGAAGTTGCTGACGTAAGATTTATTGAAGCTGATACATGGGGATTTGCAGAGTTTGACGAAAACTTTGACGATGGTAACTTTTACGACGGCTCTATATAAGCCGTATAATATTCATAAATTATTTAAATAGGATCACTCATGGCTAATGAGACAAAATATTTTAAAACGCCGTTTGCAGAAAGTGGAACCCGCACCGAAGTGCCAAACACTAGTATCGGTGGGCTTGTGGCGTTTAATACAGGCTTCGGCCCTGACTATGAACTACCGCAAGGCGCAGCAGGTCGTAAACGTATCGAGCGCGATAAATATAACGGAATGCTATTTGATGTAACTAATAACCTCAAGCAGTGGCAAGAGGGCTTGTACCCAACGTGGATCGAAGATAACGGATCTGGTGTGGCATACTCATACCCACAAGGCATGGTTGTTAACCACGCTGGTGAAGATTGGTATTCTAATGAAGCAGCAAACCAAGAAGAACCAGGCACAGGTTCAAAGTGGACTATATACGCTACTGCGCTCGCTAATTTCCCAAAACTATCAGTCAATGTATTTAATGAAGTTATCACGGGAACGTCAAGAGACTTGCAAAGCCGCTCACTAGACACGCTTAATATCTTAGATTTTGGCGGTTTAGATGATGATGACGGATCGTTAGCCACGACTAATAATTTGACGCCATTTGCTTCATATGTTGCTTATTTGAACTCGGTTGGCGGCGGTAAGATGTATTTACCAAAAACGGTCACTGGTGGTTACTTTATTAATGGTGACGACCCAACTCCTGTCACCTCGCCAATTGAAATAGTGGCAGACGAGGGCGTGTATATTCGCATAATCTCAAGCGGTGGCACAACTAATAGCCCGTTAGCGAATAACAACCTAAAATCGAATCGTCAAATTTTAAAGATACAACAAAACTTTGGCTTTAGTAATTACACGCAACCAAATACGGGCGCATTGGCTTCATCTAATTTATCGAACATCACGCAAGGTCAAGGCGTTTACTCTGAACCGCGGTCGCTAGTGGGTGATAATTTCGTTGTCATAGATTTAGCCGACCCGAGCAATACTATTACGCCAATCGCGTCTGTATCCGATTCGATATCGTTTAGCGGGACAGGTAAAGATATTGCAGCAGTAAAGGCGGCTCGTGTTGGCGATGAAACGTTTGCTTTAATATCTAACCCAACTGCGGGAATATTCTTTGCTGGCGTACTAACAGCTAATGGACATTCTTATTACTCACAAAATAGCGGCACTCAGGCGGTGATGCTCGTTGACTCAACAGCTGGCTTGTCGCCATTAGTTACTGGCGTTCAATATGCGCTAATGAATCAGCAACGTGATTTATTCAATAGTTCATTGATGAGCGTGCGTATCATCTCATCTCGTAAATACAGTGTTTTGTGTAACGGTTTAGTTATCGGCACGTATAACACTCGCTCAAACATCACGGGTGTTATGTTCGGTACTAGTCAGATCGACGGCACAACATCGGTGAGTCAGTTTAGCAGCGTTATCACAAGCTCAAAAGGTGGTAGCAAACCGTTACGTATCGTTGCGCTAGGCGATTCAACTGGTGACAATGATGTGCAATATTCACCATACAGACTGATGAGCAGTATTTTACAGTCTCAAGGTTTACAGTTAGCTGAGTTAAACAACTTGTCGAAAGCAGGTGAGCTGGCGGCGCAACAGTACGCACGATTACAAGCTATCGGCGTAGGATATGATTACTGCCTTGTTCAAGTCGGTGTTAACGATATTCAAGGGTTAACCAGTTTTGCTAGTTTCTCACAAACGATTGTTAATATTTGTAACTACGCTAAGTCGGTAGGAATGATCCCAATCGTGGGAATACCGACACAGTTTTATTCGCTTGCTGAGGCTAACGCAAACGGGCAAACTGGCGGACAAAATACAGCTAACAACCAACTCGGTTACACTTATCGAGCTTTATTAATACGGGCAGTTGGCGCTGCGGGTGGCTTAGTTAACCTGCAGTCGATTAAAAATCAAGGTGCGTTAACGGCTAGTTGGTTAAGCGCTAACGTAACAGGCGTACAAACTGACTCAATGGTCGTTGATAATATTCACCCGACACCATACGCTGCTATGATGCTTGGTTTGGGTTGGTCTGAGTCTGTATTGGGTGCATTACATCGTTTAGACGATAGCGAGTCGCAACCATTCGAAAGCGTTCCGACTAATTGGATGCGTAACGGTTTTGGCATCACGTCACGCCCGACTATTAAGGTGTTCAAGTTAGCGGGTAAAGTACACTTTGACGGCGCTACATCAGCAGAAGGTAACCCGTTCATGCAGCTACCTAAGCATTTGCGACCAACGGAAGTTAAGGTTAAGGCTGTGACGTGTTTTGCTGCTTCCGGTCTTCCTTCTGGTTTGGCAAGCCTTTACATCGGGGTTGACGGTAACTGCTACGGTTTTAATATTCCAGCGCTTACGGTCTCGCTTTCACTTGATGCGGTTGATTTATCCGATGTGGCTTTTGTGTAGGTCGATAGTATACTAAGCATTAATACCAGAACTAATGAAGGGGCTTATCTTTTGGCTAAGCCCATTAATGACATCATTAAACAAAAAATAGCATAGGATTATTCATGGCTAATGAAAACAGATATTTCAAAACACCATTTGCTGAAAGTGGCGATAGATTGGAAGTGCCAGATGCAAGCGTAGGCGGCGCAGTAGGATTTGACACTGGTTTTGGGCCTGATTATGAATTACCACAAGGTAGCGTCAATAAAAAACGCATAGAGCGCGATAAGTACAATGGTCTGCATCACAGCATTACTAAAAACTTAAAGCAGTGGCAGGAACATCTTTGCCCGACTTGGATTGAAGACGCTGGAACAGGAACACCTTTTTCATATCCTGTTGGCATGATAGTAAATCATGCTGGTAAAAATTGGGTTTCTAATGATGCTACTAATACAGAAGAGCCTGGTGCTGGTATTAAGTGGAGCGTTCACTTTGATGATTGGATGGCTTTTACTGCGGCCTTGTATGCAGATGCAGGTATCACACCAAACGGTCTACCTGACACAGCTATCGCGTCGCAACGTTTGGATGCTTTGAAAGCTTTCAGTAAGCCTGCAAACTCAATAGTTACCGATAATGGTTACAATTTACAGCAGCTCTCAGACTCACTAGGTTTTAACTCTGCGTCTGTCGCTGCCAGTTTTGACGGTGTGAGTAGTATGGTTGGTAAGACTGTATATATTATCGAAAGGGAATCACGATTTTTAGTTAAAGCGGGGAATAGCCCATCGGTACTTGGGGACTACGTAACCATCCAATCAACGGCAGGTGCATTCCACTATGAGGTTATTCCTGTAAATAATACCGTTACCGCACGCGCGATAGGGGCAGACTCCACGGGAGCTACCAGAACACAAGATGCCATAATTGACGCTATTAACTTACTCCCATTAGACACATTTGTTGACCTAGGTGGTTATGACAAAGAGTACCTACTTTACACATCGGCAGATGGGACTGTTACTTTTGGGGTTAACATCTTAGACTTTCATCGCAGAGTACATCTAATCGGAAGAGGTGCGAAGCTAAAGTTAGACGAGGGAGTTAAGGCTTATATAGCGGAAGTAAACGTCCCTGACATAGAATTTGAAGGTATTTGCTTTGACGGTAATAGAGCAAACAATGCAAGTCATCCAACCTCTAACACTTTAGTTAGGTCGGTTAACGTTGACAGCGGTAAGATTGCATTCTGTCAGTTTATCAATGGAGCTAGTGGTGGGTCTGTTCTTGACGGGTGCTCAAGATGGGAAGTTAAATACAACTACTTCAGTAACTTCTATAGAAATGCATTACAGGCCGCGTCTAGTGGCATGGTTAGGACAGACGAAAATAAAATAAATTACAACTACATAGACGGAACTGATGACGGTGAGTTTGCTAACGGTATATTTTTAAGTGCTTCCTCAGCTACAACGAAAAAGAATTTAACATGCTATAGAAATGAAATTGTTGGCAACATCGTAAAAAATGCTGGAGATTGGGGTATTGAGTCAGGTTATCGCATGTTTTACACGCTAATTAGTGGCAACGTTGTAGATCAAGCATATAACATATGCATAGGAGCGAGAGACAATACAGGTACGGTTATAGATGGTAATATCGCAATATGTAATATTGCAGGATCTAATCAGATCAACTATCAAATTGATGGTGCGAGTATCGCTGGTGATGACGTTGCACCAAATACCGACGCTAAAGTTATCTTGTCTAACAATTACGGGGCATCGGCTGGAACAAACGGTATTAACATAAAATACGCTAGAAAGACAAAGGTCATAGGTAATATACTTATAGGGCGAGGAACTGGTCTAGGTGCTGGCCTTAACATTATGAGCGACAATGCCGATGTTACTGACAACTACGTTGAGAACTTCCAGTTTGCATATAGATTCAACAAAGAAGACGCTACACCACTAGCTAATCTTAGACTTAGAAACAACACAGCTAATGGAGTCGATATAGTGTTTAGGCATGAGGGTATTCAGTTGCTTAACAGCGTTATACAAGGCAACGACTCTACCCAGATAACAACACTGTACAGCAGCCACGCATCAGCAACAGTAAGTAACTCTCGCTACTTTGCTAACGTGGTGGCTGACGAGCCGTTCAAGTGGTCAGCGTTTCTAAATAAGTTTATACTTAGCCCAGACGGTCTACAAAGAGCGATGCCAGCGGCTACAAGTACATCCTCAATATTTACTCCAGTCAGGGCTTGTACGCTAAGGATTAAGCTTGACACTGGTGAGGTGGCTTTATTCTTGGTTAGCGGAGAAGCAACTCCAACTATAACTGCAATAGCTGAAAGCACTAATATAGGTTTAGTTGGTAGCGGTAAGAACTTTAGAATAGAAATGCTTGGAAGTAACCTTGTATTTAAAAGGTATGCCCCAACAACAACAATATTAACTTGGTATGCAGAGGTATCATAATGCAGAGCGAAATTGAAAAACTCAAGAAAGAAAACAAAGAGTTAGAGTTAAAGTGCAATGCACTAGAGGGCGCCCTAGCATCATTTAAAGCCATGCATGAGTCTATGGTAGCAGAAAAAGCTATCCCACCGTGGCTTAGGAAGCCTTAACCACCAACACACAGACGGTTCTCAACGAGCCGTCTTTTCCATATCCTAAACCCCATCCCCAAAGCAATCCCAACACTCACGCTCACGTCTTGAGAACATCTCAAGGCGTGGCGCGTTTCCGCAAAGCTTGTCGATTATTTCGAAAGCTTCATCAGGCTTTGCACTGTGAATATATTTGTTATTGTCATCAACTGGCATTTTAGCCTCAAAGATATTGCGAATTGATTTGTTTTTTATCAAGCGACTCAATGACCCGTTATACATGATCATCACTGATTCAGTGCTTGCTCGTGTCCCGTGCCCCATACCAAAGTGGGTTAGCCCGTTTTTGGTAAGCTTGTGCCATACAAGGCCATTCATCGAAAGAAACTTTTTAAACCCCCAAGCCTTACCAAGCTGGATCGCATCTTCTGGCATGGCGTTTAAATACCACATAAACAAAATACAATCATCTTCGAGCAGATAGCGAACTGGCATACAGCAAAGGTCATACGTTGATGTTGTGCGATATTTTGCGCCAGCTCCGGACTTCATTGAGCCACCTGTTTTTACGTCGTTACACTGCCATGGCGGATCAGCAAGTACGAGGTTATACTTTTTATCAGTGTTGAATATGTCGATTTTCATATTATCCACCCATGCTCAAAAATTTGAACCAGTTGCGCGTGGCTGTTTGGTTTCTATATGTTAGTTTATTCATGTTGCCGCTTCCTATTATTTAGTGATATTTATATCACTTTACTGATTCGAGTAACGCCAATGATTTCATTGTATTTAACAATACTGGCGAAAAGGTTTTCTAGCTTTTTTAAGTCTCGGCTAAAGTTTGACTGTGTGACTCCATTGCTTGAAATGGCTAGCCTTTCATCCCACCCATTAACAAGGTGCAGCTTTAACGACGTTATCATGCCCTCACTGCGCAAGCCTGACATTGATATAAGTTGGTCAAACTCTGCGTTGTCCATGTGTCCTGCAAATAGGTATTTCATTTCTATTCCTTATTAAATACCGCAAACCGCTTCTTGATGAATATTCGCAACCTTGTATTGGCTGCGAATCGACCTGCATTCGTTTTTTTATGCTCAAGCGGCTCATTGTTTTCGGCTTGACGAAAAACGTTACTGTAAGCCTTACAAACAGTTTCGCGCTCTTCTTCGTTAAGATATCCAAGCTGGCTATGTAACCATTCAACATCAGCGACATAGCGAGCGTGGGGTAAAACGCTTATTTTCGGTTTATAGAATGCCATTGCTTAACTCCGACATACCCAAAGTAAGCAGCACTACGGGTATCTTCATTGCTTGACCCACTCCAGCCAAGCTGCTTTAATATTTTGTTGCCAACTTTACTATCCTTCCAGCTTTTGTTGATTGGATGCTTGAACACCTTAACTTTGAAGTGTTCAGCTATGCGCTCAATCTCAACCTGTGCTTGCTGGCACATGCCTATTGATCTTGATATTGTTGTTTGTGACCGAGCATTTTTAACGAATGCTTTTGAGAATGTCGCATTAATTGCGCATACGTTCTCAATGTGGATCTCAAAATGTCGAGCATCATCAAGATTTTCAAATAGGTAAAAAAATAAGTCTAATGCTTGCCAATTATGTAACGCTTCAAGTTTTTCGCCGACATAGATAGCAACACCATGTTTACCGCTATCGGGGTCAATGCCGATTATTACTGGAGTTTTATTTAAGCTCATTTTAGATTCTTATTTGCATTGCTAAAAGATAAATACATAGCTGCCCATACTGTGCAGCAGCCTAGAATATATCCGCTAAAAAATGATATAACAGTAACAGTTTCAGTATCCATGATATTTCCTTGTATGCGTCTTGTTTCAATAACTACAATATATCAATAACGCGATTGCGTGTCAATGATATTTACTCACTCCTATTATGAAATGCAGCATCAGCATATATAGCGCCATTTTTTTTAACCATGGTTATTGGCCCCACTCTATTAACCCAAAAACCAAGCTCACCATTTACATATGCAAAATCATAAATACCAAAGTGTGACTTTTCCATTTTTGATTTATATATGCTGCAAATCATTTGTTTAACTTTTTTATTTTTCACTACTCACCTACCTGCTCTGCAATAAACAACACCTCTTTAACCTCAAACTTTGCATAGCCATTTTGACCCAAAGATTTTTTAACCTTAAGCTCATTTGGCGCTACCGACCAAAAGCCACACTGCGAATAATTAGCGTCGATGGCCTCTATGTCGCAGCTATTGGCTCTAGCTAAACGGTTAAATATCCAATGCTGTTTTTTAGTGTGCCATGCTATCACAGCACCAATCTCTGTCGCGTAAGTGGCTTTGATAGACTTTGTGCCAGTTCCGCCAGTGTATGATTCGTAATGAGCATTAAAGCATTGCACGAGCTTTGTTTCACCCGTTGCAATAATTCCAGCTTGTCCAGCCTTTTCGACTAGCTTTTCATTTGGATCAACTAATCGACCTTTACAGCCAACACAATGACGCGCGGCTATATCATTTTCAGCGTAACAGTCAGGGCAAATCTTCATACTGTAACGATGTGAGCATTGAATTGGCTTTCCGCTCATGATGTACGCTTCTGGATTGCTGCATCTACGAGAATAATGCGCGGGAACCGGTATTTCTTTAAATGCACATTCTCCAAACTCATCTTTGGTTGTTGGGTCTAAAACCTGCATGGTGAGCGGTATACCTTCCCACTGGCAGGCGTGGCCGTCATCATCCCAAGCGGTAGCCTTTTCGGTGCCACTAATAATGAAGTTACCAAAAACATCATGCGCTAATCCTGCATAAGCATCATCACTACGGCGCTTCTTATCCGATACGCAATTGCACGCTGGACAGGTTACGCTGATTTCTGGCGACTCACCCGATTTTACCCTGGCGTTTATTTCTGGGGTAAAAATGTCAGACTGCAATTTGTGTCGCTCGATGTTTTCGGCAAAGTCGGAGATTAAGCAATATTCTTTATCATCATGTAAACGCAAACCGCGACCAATGATTTGTTGAAACAAACTGGCCGATTCAGTAGCTCGCATGATCACCACGTAATCAACGTGTGGCGCATCAAAACCTGTGGTCAAAATGTCAACATTAACAATATATTTATAGCCTTGAACCTTAAACCGTTCAATTTTATCATCACGCTCTTTTTTCTTAAGCTTGCCGGTGATCACTTCTACTTCACCAGCAGGTAAGTAGCTTGCTATTTCCTCAGCATGGCTAATGGTGGCAGCAAATATCATCACACCCATTTTGTTAACTGAATTATCAATGACACGCTGAATGATGCGCTCTGTTTTGGTATTACCAGAAAATGTTTTCTCAACTGACTTGGCAGAAAAGCGGCCAAACTTATCAGTCTCTAATGTGCTGGTGTCGTAGCTGTCCGAGCTATCACCGATTTTAACTTGTGATAAAAAGCTTTCATTGACGAGCTCACCCGCTGTGATGCGGTAAAGTAATTTTGAGTAAAACGGTTCAATTGCGCGATCTTCATCTAGGTGAATTTCTTCCTCACCTGTTGCGTCGATGGCATAAATGTAGCCTGTACCCATGCGGTAAGGTGTAGCCGTCATGCCTATTATTCTGCACTTGTCGTTAACTAGCTTATCTTTGATAGTGTAGCTAAGGACTGAATCAATCAATTTTTTCATGGTGTTGGTCATGCCATGCGCTTCATCGATAATGATAGCACTAACGCCCATGTGAGCGATTTTATCAATAGTGCCTAATGCTGACTGAGGGCTTGCAAATATCACCTGAGAGCGCAAACACTTTTTACCAGCGCTTGCGCAATAGATAGAGGCTTGATTTCCATAATCAACTGTGTACCTAGAAAAATTTTGTTCAACAAGCTCTCGGCTAGGGGCTATGCAAAGAACTCTTTTACTAGGAGCTACGCCAGAAAAGAATTCTGCAAGCTCTGCAACTATAAGGCTTTTCCCACTTCCTGTGGCACATTCTATAAGACAAGGAGACAGTCTTTTTTTGACGTGCTTGATAACCGAATCAATTGCCTCTTGCTGATAAGGTCTAGGTTTCATTTTCATTTATCAGTCCTTACGAATTCAAATCCGCATATTGTTTTGTTGTTTTTAATTGCCCAGCTTATTGCCGCTCCCGTTTTTCCTACTGATGATCCAGCCTCTTTAATGGTGTTGAATTTTTTGCCAGTTGTTTTATTTAAAATTGAAACAGAGAAAACGTGCTTGTCACTTTTCATGTATCCTTTTAGTTTTGACGTTTGATCTATGTTATTCCCATAGCAATCAACAAATGAATACATGTCACCCCCTGCAGTCCCGCCATTCCTAACTGCATACGAAACATTTCCAGTAGTTTTAATTTGAGCTTGCCTAATAGATTCGAACACTTCACCGGTAGTTAGGTTTTTCACTGGTTTTGATTTGTGATTTCTAGAGCCAATCATATTTCCAGTCATTGATTTTGATATGTTACCCCTTGCTGACTCGCTTCTTTTAGACCCGAAGTTAGGGCTTTTTTCTCCAGTCAATCCATATAAAGGATTTTTTTCCCCAGTCCTTTCTGACATTAAAATGCTCATGGCTTCTCTTGCATATTTAAAGCTATGGCTGGTATATCTCTTTTGGCTTTCATTTCCCATCTTTGTCATTGAGAAGAATGCGTAAGTCATAGACTTGTTGTTGTGAATCTTCTTTAGAAGCCAGTGAATAATAAAATGCTCTCGAGCAGTTAGGTCAACAAGATTGGATTTACCATTATTACCTCCCATTGATTTAGGTAAGATGTGGTGAGACTCCTTGTATTGTCCTTTAATTAGCCCTCTTTTTTTTGCAGTACTGATAATTGAATCATGCAACTTTTGGTAATTCATAGTGAAATGCCCTTGATTACTTTTTATAGTATTGTAGCACAAAACCATGAAAAATAAAGTGGTAATAAAAAGCCGCCATCATGGGCGGCTAGTCGGTTATGCTGGTTGCTAATTAAAAATCGATATCTGCGTCAGGCGATTCTTCATATTCAGCACGCTGTTCGTCACGGTCTTGTTGGGTTGGCGCATTATCTGGCACATTCTTTACCTGTCCACCAGCTTGAACCATTTTTTCACGCAAGTAACCGAAGCCGCGAATGAAGTTGATTTCACGCGCCACACCGTCTGGCTCGCCTTCTGGGTCTGTCATAAACAAACCAAACTTGACACGGGCTTCTGACTGCCCTACCCAATATTGTTCAATACTGTCAGTGGATAGCTCAACTTGTCCGTTGGTCATTGGAAAGCCTGCTTGTGCATCTAACACGCCTAAATTGCGCATAGCTAGATCACGCTTACCAGCATCCATATCATAAATCTTGGCGTTGTATTTGTACTTTTGACCGAAAAACTCACCCGCCGATGTAACTACTACATTGACCATGCACACCCGCAAGCTTTTACCTTCTTCGATACCGACAAAGCCACCAGTTACGGCGCACGTTAGTTCGGCATCATTAGGAATTGTTTTATTTTGCCCGTCATAAAAGCCGTCGTAATTTAGATCTTCTGGGTTTTGTTGCTGTAAATATAATCCGCTCATTTGTAGCTCCGTTGTTTATTGTGCCCGAGTGGGCTTTGATGATTAACTAACTGGTTTAGATAACTAGACCGATACGACCAAAAAACTTTCTTAGCTTGTCGTGACCGCGTTGCATTTGTTCTTGTTTATGAGGTCTATCCATACGCTTAGCTACTTTTGATTTAACTTTAGTTGAAGGCATTTTTTATTACTCCGTGATTGCTAGTTTAATTTGGCTGTTGCCGCTTGATGTGAACTATTAAATACTACTTTTTTGTTTACATCAACCTTTTTTTTAAGTAATATTCAATTATTCAATCAAGGGACTTAAATAATGAACACTAAAGCACGCATTAAAGATGCCGTTAAATCTGGCGTAAAAATAAAAAGCATTTCAGATAAAGCAGAGGTTAGTTACTTTCGCCTTAAGTCTGTTATTAACCCGCTTAAGTATAAAGGCGAAACCAGTTTTGACCGCTTCGAGGAAGATAGAATAAATAAAGCGCTAGACGATATTAAAGGTTCATTCTAGGGGCAAAATATTCGTCTTAGTCAGCACTTATAACAACAACAGGTGAGCAAATGAAATTCCCTTTAATATTATCTTGTGGCCACACTACAAGAACATCACTAAGCGACCCTGGTTGCGGGTGCCATAGTGGTGAGCGTCAATATAAAAACAATAGCAATGAGCCTAGTCCAGTTGATAAAGCGCTTGATCAGTTCCATGGTCAGTGGTCAACAGTGCTAGGTAATTATGGTTGTCAACTGCCTAGCGGTCGTAAGCATGGGCCTTGTCCAGTTTGTGGTGGTAAAGACCGTTTCCGCTTTGATGATAAAAATGGCCGTGGTACGTGGTTTTGTTCTCAGTGTGAACCGCAAAGCGGTGGTGGATTACTTCTGCTGTCTCGCTTTATCAATAAAACGGTTATGGAAACGGCCAAAGAGTTGATTGGTGATGACGAGCTAAAAACTATCGCGCCTAAGCGTGTGCATATTGTTGATCATGACGCGGTTCGCGCAGCCAATATCGAGCAAGCCAAAAAAGGTGCTGTGTTATTAATGGCATCGGCTGTTAGTAAGGCGCATAAATATTTAGATGACAAAGGCTTGTTTATGGACGGCCTTGTTAATGGTCAGCCGATTTACAGCAAAGATGGCGTTATTCCTGCTGGTGGACTTTTGTTGGTGCCAGTTTATAAAGCGGGTGAGCTAGTCAACGTGCAAAAAATTACTGAGGACGGTGTTAAGCGGCCATTATTCGGTGGAGATATGCAAGGCGTTCACCATATTATTGACGGTACCACAAAAAGTATCGCAGTCGTTGAGGGTTATGCAACTGGCGTTACTGTCAACAAATTGACTAAGTTCAAGACCTATGTGTCATTTAATACCGGCAATCTTGAGGAAGCAGTTAGGCAGGTTAAAATTGATCATCCCGAATCTAACATTGTTGTTTTTGGTGATCACGATGAAATAGATCCAGCGCATAATCGCAGGCCGGGTGAATACTATGCCAATAAAGCGGCTGATCCATTTGCTGCGGTTGTAGCGTTACCGCCTGAGCTTGGTGATTGGGACGACTACCGCCAAAAGCATGGCGATGATGCATGTAAAGCGACTATGCGCTTAGCGATTGGTATTAAGCCAAAGTCGGTTAGTGCGGTACCAGAAACT
>Ga0099851_1000022_pt1 | contig 49140 bp, 49 predicted proteins | sample CB_VirMetaG_6_FD_78176 | JGI IMG/M metagenome (GOLD analysis project Ga0099851, IMG submission 78176) | Freshwater to marine saline gradient viral communities from Chesapeake Bay - CB_1508_2 Viral MetaG | ecosystem: Environmental > Aquatic > Marine > Coastal | place: USA: Chesapeake Bay... | reverse complement strand
TATCCTTTATGATCTTTTTCAATAATTTCAAAATATTTCATAAAATCTGAATTTGTAAATATTTTAAAGAAATTATCTTCATCACTATTTTGTGGTATAGATGAACCACTTGGAGTACCTGCAATTGTTAAGAACTTATTATTTTCTTTTAAGAAGTCACTACTTGTTTCATAAAAATCTAAATGTTCTGTTATTCTAAATTCTGGAACAATAGAATAGTTGTTGCCTTTTGAACGAATATCAGCAAAATAAGATGAATAATTATCATAGAATGGATTTCTAGAAGAAGTAGTAAATACGCTACCTGTGCCAGTATATTTACCGGATAATATTGGAGCATCCCAATGAGCCTCACCAGAACCTATAGCATTTTTTCTTAAAATACTGTAATTATTATAAGATACAGCAACAAAATTATCTATCGTTATACTGTCTCTCATACCCCAAGCAGGAGCAACAGAACCAGTATATGGCATAACATGCTTTCTTGCATATAGAGTTCCTATTCTAAATTGTCCTACCGGGACTGTTCCAGTGTCGTCATCTGGTTGTCTCTGAACAAAGTGAGCATATTTATTTTGTAATTCTCCGGGTTTAAATCCATCTGTATTGTTTGCATCTATACCTCCGGTTGGGTTGGAAGTATTTGTTGTAAAGCTTTCATCAGCATCTAAAGCCCATGAACTTTGGCTTACTGTCTTACCCATAGAATTTGTAGGCTTCTTATCTGCTCCTTTTGTTGTTCTATCGGTTCTCGAATCACGCCAGAAATTATTATCATAATTTGTTCTGCCGCGAATGTTACTTGTATACATATTATCTGTTGCTGGATAGACCGTTTCTTTATATTTGATATATCCTATTCCAACTATCGGATTTGAAGGATCATTTAATTCTTCACCTTGATAATTTTTGAGTAGTTGTTTATAAGCACTATCCTTAAAACTTTCTTTTAGATTTAATGAATCTGATAGGGCTTTATTTTCAAATTTAATCTGATTATTTGCAAAACTTGATTGTACAACAATAGTAGAAGTTTTATCATTTCCTCTTTTATCTTTTCCTGTGCGTACAATAAGTTCATGCACTACTGGATGATATTTGGAAGTTACTACTGATTGAGTAGCTATGATGCTTTCTCCGTAACGTGGTCTTATTGTAGTTGTTCCATTATTTGCAAGATTAACGATTATATCTTCTGTGCCTTCCGGAGTATGAGAATAAAGGTTATTATTTCTTAAATATCTACCTAGTTGACCTTGGCCTATTCTTATCTGTTTCCAAGTAGAATATCCAAAAGGACCTCCACGATGATTTATAAGACTGTTAAGAATCTCCGAATTTGCTAGCGTACCAAATTCGCTATTAGCATAGCTATCAACAGTTGTTTCAAGAGGATATCCCAAAATTTGTGTTGAAGAAGAAACAGGTTCAGTTATTAGAGTATTTAAGTTAACAAAATCAACAAAAATTCCATTAGTAGTAATATCACTACCAGTAACGAAATTTATTGCTCCTACAAACCCAGCAGAAGTAGAAACATAGCCATTATAAGGTAAATAACCATAGATTAAAGTTTCTGTTGAATCATAAGATTCGGTAATCCAGGCATATTGGAAATCTGATTGTGGAATTACATGTTGAACATAATAATTGTCATATACTGAAGCTGTAAAATATCCAGAGGAACCAGATTCGATTCTCTTTAATCCATTTCTATTAATTTTATGATAACTTGCTGTAACACTTGAATAGTCGAGTTCTGAAACAGAAGAGCCAGAACGAAGGCCAAATTGTTCACTTTTTTCAGTCAATAAACTTTGTAGTGGTTGTCTGATAGTTAGATTTCTATAATTTAGATTATTGTAAGGGCTTATTTCAGCAGATTCATAATCTAATCCAGCACCGCCGTTCGCATCTCCAGCCGTTTCAGGTGAACCGGGAGCAGAGAAACGGTTAACGATTACGTGTTCTGTACGGCCCCTTATAGGCTTTGCATAATCAATAAGACCGTCTATATACCCTGTAACATCAGAAGTTATAGAAGCCGTTGAGAAGCCTTCCTGTTTAACAAAGGCACTATTGTTTGTTCTTCTAGAATTCGTATTTACAACCTCATATGTCTTGTTAAAGTTGCCCATACTAATTGTAGAAGAACCAGTTCTATGTTGAATATTTTTAATATTAATAGGTTGTTTTGCGCCTTCATTATATTGTGGGGACGTAGAAGGCTTATTGTAGTTGGCATCATTAGCAGAGAAAACATTTGAGTTATAATTCCAAGCTTCTGCTCTATTTGCAGATGATGTTAATGTTGGATCAATTGTTAAATCTGTATGTCTGTGTCTATGACCTCCAACATGCATTTGTGTGAATGGACCCTGCATTGGAATATCATAATCTTCGCCTACAGAATCGTTATGATACCCAGCAAGCTCTATACCATTTGTTTGTGACCGATAGCCGGTATTACCTGCTGATGAGCTAAATGCTGTGTAAGGTACTATTTCTTTAGCAGTAGAATATCCATTTGTATTATTTGAATCGGTAGCTAGTTGAGAATCATGTTGCCTTTTAGTTTGTAAACTTGGTGGACCTACTTCTTCTATTACTACATCTTTAAATGTGCCTTTTGAGACCGTAAGTTGCGAACTTGCTGAACCTCTTTTAATTACTGAATAAACCGCATCTGGTTTAATAAATTTATTATAGTTGTAGCCTCCACCTATTTGTCTATCTATAAACGTGCTAATTTTAGAACGGTTAGCAAACTGACGAATAGCATATGTAGAACCTGAATAAGTTCCTCCTTCACCGGAGCCATTATTAAATATTTCGGCAGAAGCAGAATTAAAACTTAAAATAATATCTGTTATTGTTTGTCTTGCTGAATCAATCGTGGATGTTGTACCAAAAGTAGAATTTGTACGTTCTGCTCTTTCTTTCCACCAGCGACCACTTGAACTTTGTTCGTTATTTAATGGGGCATGACCAAACTTCCAATTATAAAGTAATTCATCGTTAGTTTTAACAATTGCTTCAAGTTTTGTTTCGTCTCCACCCCATCGATCATTACCCTTATAATCAAGCATAGGATATTGATGACGATATTTGTTTCTTCCTAAAATATGATCTTCTACCATTGTTCTGATTTCGTCTGAAACATTTGCCGACGCTGGAACAAATTGTTGTAAGAAAATAATAATAGATGAGTCAATCCATTTGTAGTAATCAATAAATTTATCTAAATCAGGATCATTTTGAATTTTTTCAAAGAAAAGATTTCTTAAAACATCTAAATCTTTGTATTTATTTCTATATTTGTTTGCTATATTACCTATTAGATTATTAAAATCTGTTATTGTAGCAAACATATTAATCATTTCTTGTGAAATAATTCCATACATACTCTTTTCAAAAGAGAAGAAAACTTGTGATATTGCTCTTTCTCTGGGGTATAAATCATCATCACGAGTTAAGATATTAACAGCATCGTTACTATTAACGACTTCAGGTAATCTTTGTTTAGCGACCGCAATATAATCTTTATTAACTACTGAAATAGAAGAAACCGCATTTGGGAAATATCCTCTACCAGCGTATTGATTCGCTACAATGTTACTTAAATAAGCGGTATTGGGATATCTTGTTCTTAATTCTACTGAACCAGAAGAAGCATCTTCAACAGTAAATTCACCATTCGAATCTGAACCGGTTATTTGTGAGAAGTCCCAATTTAATGCTAATGTAGCTGCTTGTGGGAAATAAACATTATCTATTCCATATGCTCCAACATCAACAGCAAAAATAGCATTTTTAGATGGATTTAAGGTACCAATATTGTCTGGGTCTTTTGCATGTTCGACAATTACACTATTTTCCAGATATGTCGCCCAATGTCTTACAGACGTGACTCGTACATCTGTTTGTGTAATAACAGAGCCAGTATAATTTGTTCTATCGGAGCCGGCATAATATCTTCTACGATTAGACAAATAACTATTATCTAAACTACTGGCTGTTAGAGTAAATTCATTTTTTATTACTCCCAATTCGACATTCACACCATACCATTCTAATTCTAAATCGTTATTAACATTAGAACCAGTAATTCCAGAGGAATAAGGCCAGAATTTATCTTTTATTTTAATACCAAAATTCCACTTTTGGTTATCATAAACATTACTATAAACTGAACTGGTAAGTTCAAAGTTTCCTGCTCTATCTTTTAGTAAGAAGTAACCATCTTTGGAATTTTTCTCTGTTTTCACAAAATAAAGTTGAAAGTTTTTATCGTTTGCAGTTGAAACAAAACCAAAATTTGTTGGATCAGCGGCGGCGGCGTGATGGCCAAAAATAGATGCTGTTACAAATGGAGTATCAAAATATTGTGAATTTTCAAAAGCAAACTTCTTTGGAAAAATAACTTCTATTTCTGCTGTATTAGCAAAAACACCTGAAGTTCCTGAGATATAAGTTACATCTGATGTATTTGTTAAGTTTGCTGAAGAAGAATTTTGATATACTATTCCATCAAATCTATCTGTATTGTTAAAATCTATATAATTTTTTCTTGTTACTGCTTCATAATCAGTATCTTCAAAAGTAAAAGTCGTATTATTACCATACGCATTAAATTTGATTATTTCTTCTCCAATACCATAACAATGAAGAATATTTCGAAATGCTTTTTGTGTTCCTTTTGCTTTATAGAGATAAGTTAAATTATTATAAATATTTTTATAAATAAGGTTTTTAACCTCTGTTATATCAATATCATATTTTCTATCTTGTCTTCTATTAGCAAAATATTCTAATAATTCGGCATCAACAAATATGTCTGGTACAGCCAAACCACGAGCACTTAATAAATTTCTATTAAATGGTGTAGGTTTTGCGCTAGCAGAAACATAAGATAGTTCAGCTAATTCAGGTAAAACCTTTATCTTGGAGTTTAAGGAATCAAAATAAGAACCAATTATTTGAGTTAGATTTTTAAGTTGTTTAGTACCTTTATATTCGTCTTCTTCTATAATCCATGCTGGAATTGAATCTAAAATAGAGGCATTATTTTCATCATCATATACACTACCTGATGTTGATAATTCGTCATATAATGATAGAACATCTGGATGGAAAGAATAAATAATAGGGTCTTGATATTCAGTTGTTCCGGATACGACCATGGTTGAAGAATTTATAGCCGAACCTGTGCTTCTAGCCGAAGAACCTGGATATCCTACCCAAGTACCATTTGTAATTCTACCTGAATAATCTAATACTATAGAATCTACTGAAGAAGTACCTGTAATTCCTTCATTGAATTTATAATAAACACCTAGTTCTGCGTTTGAAATCTTTTCATTTGTTCCACCACGAACTTGTGTCCACCAATTATATTGGATATCTTTTTCGTCTCGTTTTGATTTCCAATAACGGAATTCATCAATTGAACCGGTTAATTTAGCATAGCCAACCATGACTTCGCCGTCATAAACACTACCAGAAGGAGAAGTTTGAAGGGCTCCCATAAAACCTATCAGAGAACCTGTTACTTCTCCAAAATTTACGGCAGATGTTTGTGTTTTGTTTAAAGTTCCATCAATATACATTTTGGTAGTTAAACCACCAGAACCAGATAAAACTGTAACTGCGTAATGGTGCCATAAACCGTCTGCTATCGAACCGGTTGTAATATCACTTGATGCTAATTCCAAATCAACTGCTACTGAGCCAGAACCCATATGCAGTCTCAATGGTTCACTACCGTCAGTAGAAGCAGTCATATAAAGTAGAAAACGACCATAATCAGCAGAAGATGTTGTTGCACCATTCCAAAGGTCAAATAAAACTTCTTTTTCAGTAGAAGCAGAGACCCAAGAATCTTTCTTTAACCAGAATTCTGTTGTTATTCCGTTTGATAGGTCAAATTTTAAGTTTGATTCACGGGTTCCAACTCTATCTAATGGTAATGTTCCATCAGTTGTGTAGATATCTGTATCGTAATAATTAGAACCTGTAAAATTGGTATGTAGCGTTCCAGCCTCCATTCCATTTGAGGCTGTATTTGGGCCGCCAAAAAAAGAAATATATTCTGGAATTGAAGAAGAGCCCCAACCTTGTATTGGAGTTCCTGCTGTCCCCCAGCCATTTGAAGAGAAAATAGCATATCCAGTTGTTCTAGGATATCTTTTATCAAAAAGATAAAGATCTAAATAATTTGAGTCATTGTGGAAGCGTGTAATTTCTTCTTCTGAACCATCATATGGAAACTCTCTCCAGATACGAGACATTGAGTCTTCATAATAAGATTTTGCTAAACCGTATACAACGAAATTATTTGGATCACTAAAGTCTACTTGCGGAATAAAGCGGTTTATTCTTTTAATTTGTTGTCTAACATTATCCGCTGATTCAAGTTCCGGTGCTTTCTTTACAATTTCTTCTTCTAAACTTGTATTTATAATAACATTTTGAGGTTTATTTGAATCAAAAAGTTTTTTAATACTCATTATTTATTCTGCCTTGATTCGACTTTAAATTTAAATAGTTCAGATTCTTCAACCCAGGCTCCTACATCTTGATTATAGAAAGAAAGTTTTATTCCATATGTATATCCAGGTTCGAACATTTTCATATCTAAATCAAAATAAGATCCTGATGAATCATATGACATTAATGTATGAAAATCACTTCCTGTCCCATATGGTATGACTTTAAGGTCATCTATCACTCTATAAACTTCGTATGAACCACTCTCTGCTATTTGTACTTCAGGTGTTGCCACCGCTTTAGTATAAATAGTTGGACTCCAATCTTTTTTGCGCGTATAAAGTCTAAATCTAGCAGTTTCATCATCGCGATAACTCTGACGAAGATTTGTCATTGAAATAAAATATTGCTCTGCTGGTGCTATTTCTGAACCATTCAAAACTTTTGGTTTAAATGAACCAGTAGCAAATTCTGTTCCTGAACCGTTATTCCATACTTCATAAACAGTGGTTAATGGCGCCGCCGCCGCTGTCATAGCAAACGAAGCAGAATAAATACCTGTTGAAACCCAACCTCCTGTTACATATGTAGGTGAATCAGAAGTTACATAAGTTCCATCTGTCACTAAAGTAATAGCAGAACCGGTAGGTCCAGTTGAACCAGAATAAAGATTTAAATAGATTTCTCCTGTTCCAATACTTGGTATATTTCTTAATTTTCCTCTAAAATAATTATAGAAATAAAGTGTCTGTAAGTTTTCTTCTGCTGTTGCTAATGAACTTGAATAAAAGAAGTTTCCTCTATCATCTTGTATTGAAGAGTTCCAACGGGCCTCAATGCATGGTTTCTTAAAGAAGAACTCAGTTCCTCTAGCAAAAAACTTCTTTGTATAATAAGAACGAGTATCAGTAGAATAAGCAGATGATAATTTAACTAAAACTCCTTCATCTTCTTTAGAACCTAAAATGTTTCCGTCACTATTTAACCATTGCTCCACTAAAGATGTGATATTTAATTCTAAATCTTCTGTTCCATTATCAAATGAAGCAGTAAATGATGAAGATGCATCTGTAAAATAATCGCCGCCGGCTGTATTCCATCCTACACCACTACTAGATGAAACCCAGTTTGATACTCCAATATCTCTATAAGATTCCATATCTAAACCTGTACCTTCTGTCCAGGAACCGGATATTGCTGATATATCCATTGTATAAGATTTTGGTAATGTCTGGCCATGTGGAGCATTATGTAAACGAAGATAAAATGATACACTACCGCTCGCTGGTATTACACCTGATGTTCTATCTGCTTTAATAGAATCTGATGAAGCCGTACAATTAAATTTTATTAAAAATCTTGATTCTTCTGTTGATGATGAATTAGCCTGACCATATATAGAAAAAATTTCTAAAATATCAGAAGCACCCATATTAGAACCAGTAGCACGAGTAGAAAGATTTTCTTCAAAAGCATTTGTTATTGTATTGTCTATTGCAGCGTAATATCTTTTAATAGCCATTATCTTACAGTTCCTTTAATATCTATATCTGGGTGTTTTATTTCTAAAATTACATTATCAGGTACCGAAATATAGCGACCATCTAAAGAAGTAAATTGATTTATATTAAACGCTGATGATGAATAGTTGCCACTTGTTTTATTGATTATTTTTACTTTAGCAGTATCAGCAACTCCTCTTACTTTATTTAGTTCTGTATAAACATCTGTTAAATAAAATCTTTCGCCTATAAACATTGTCCGTGAGAATTTATTCCTTAAAGCACGAATTGCGTTATCCAATACCTCATAACGATTAACTTCTTCGTTTGCTATTACTTCAAAAGTAATCCCAATATTTACTATTTTGGCATCTAAAACATCTACGGTATCATTAATCATTCGATATTTATTTAGCCAAATTTTTAAGTTTTCTTTTAAAGCTGAATTTGATTGAATTAATTTTCCTCTAACGTCTTCAGAAATAATATAAAAATTTAAGTTTCTTTTTAGAGAATCTTGATCTCTGACCACTCTGCATCTTTTAATCGAGCCATAATAAGAAGGCATAGCGTAAGCAATTGCTTCATAATCGGTTGATGTTACTGCTCTATTTTGAGAAGGAAATAAATTCATAGCCTGCATTCTTATTTCTTCTACATTTGGTTCTCTTACTGAGCCTACTATTGGCTCTTCGTTAGAGCATTCAATACTGTTGATAACTGTTCTAGCAGTAGCAGAACCGGCAATTGTAGGGTCATTAAATTCTACAATTGGATTATTTATGTTGGTTATAGAATTTACAGCAGCATTCACAGAATTAGAAGTATTTAATCTATAAGTAATTGTTAAAGTTGTATTTGCCGGACCAATTCCAAGTTTATCTGTACCTAATAAATCTGATGGGTCGAATGCAATATCAGTAGTATAATCTTTAGCGTGTCTTTGTAGAATTGTATTTGAAGGTTCTGCTAAAGTAGGAGTAGATATCTGTGAGTCTGAACCATATCCAAATTGAAGAAAAAAGTTTGTTCTAGTTTTATTTGTAATAAATCTTCGCGCTGCAACAAACGGTCTTAATAAAGAAGGTACATTTTCTCTTGTATTTTCATCTTTATTAGGTACTGCTTTATAGACTACATCATGTGTGAGATATTCTACCTCATAATATTCATTTCCTTCAGAATCAAATACGCTTATAATTTCAACTATATTAGCAATACCCAAAGAGACTTTTCGAAAACGCTCAAAAGCTCCAATATCAATGTTTTTTACTCCAAAACGACCGGAAATAACCTGACCTTGTGCTTTTATAGCATAGCTGGTTGGAATTCCTGTTGCTGAATCTACAGTAGCAGCTACAACATCGTTATTTGGATTATCGAATCTTACATCTTCGGTTAAAATATAACTACCTCCACCAGCAGAAGAAACAACGGTATTTCTTTTAAGAATAGGTAAATAAGAGTTATTTGGTCCTAAACCAGTAGTGTTAGCCGGTACAATAACATAAAAAGATACCATACCAGTAGAGGAGTCTGAACCTTTGTGGCGATAGCCCATTTGTTGAGCCAAACGGATAATATTATCATATTCTACCGCTGTATCTATGAAAGATTCATTAACTTGATAATCTAAATAAAAAGACATAATATCGCCTACATAGGCTACTGTATCTAACATTAATGAACCAAAAGAAGCTTCGCTAAAATCTTGGAATGTATCTGGATAATATCGCTTTGCGTATTCAATGAGGTCTGTTCTTATTGAATCAAAGTCTCTACTAGTATAGCGTATAGGTACATTTCTTTTGGCCATTAATAAATTTCTCCACTCTTATTAAATAGTATTATCTATATTTTATCCTATTATTGGAAGCGTTAAAACAGAAGAGCCTCCTGCCGCTGGTACTGTATAAGCAATTTTAATCATAACGATTGTTTTATCTGTGTTAGAGATAGCAGCAGGACTGGAAACTTGAAGGTCATTTAAGACAATATAAGGTAGATATCTTCCAACTTGTTCGCCTATTTTGTTTTTAATTGTTGTTAATGTATTATTTGTATTATTTTCAAATAAATAATTACGAATTCCTACACCGAATTCGGGCTCCATTATTCTTTCACCTGGAGAAGTTAGAACAATCATTTTTAAGTTTTGGGCTGCCATTTCTATAATTCTTTTATTTAGACCATATGCTCCATCTATTTCGCTTATTTGTAATGGTAGCTTAACTGATATTCCTTGTGCCATTTGGTTTCTCCTATTTTAGCATTCTTCACCATCTAGATTAAATGGTTTTTGTGTTATTCTTCTTCCTCTTTGCCACCAACGCAGACCATCTTCAAAGTTTACCTTTGGTCGCAATAATGAACGAATATTGTCTACCGGATTAGTATCTTCATTATTATCTAAACTGTCTCCACTAAAATCTACATCTTGAGTAGCGTCATAGAGGTTTAAGAAAATATTTCTTGCTACTCTCCGCGTTGCTTTAAATGTTCCCGGACCCCTTACCCATTTTCTAAAGCCTTTTCCTCTTCTTCCGCCAGGAACTTCCCACATATCTCCTCCGTCATTGGGATATCCACTATTACCAATTGAATCAAAAAATCCCATAATAGTATATAAAGCAATCATAGAGTTATAAGTAGAAAGTGGGAAAACATATTTAAACATAGTTTTGTATTCTGGTGTTTTAATTAGTTCTTGGATTAAACAGAATACATCATAACTATCAGGTTCAAATAAGGTAAAATCTTGGTCTGGTATTGGTAATTCAACAGAGGCTAATGGAATCATATAAGTCTCTCCTCCTTCTGGGTTTGCTAACTTATAAGCCTTTTGTAGCATTATTGTTTCATTACCAATTGTATCAATCATCGAAGAGAAAATGTTATTTTTATCCTTTTCTGGAACATAACAAATTCTTAAACCAAATTTCCAACCGATTATATCCATCTCATGTGTGTGTAGTCCATTATCACCTTCAGCTTCCTGTATTACACCATTTATAATACGATGATAATGGCATTGTCCGCTTACTCCGCAATATTCAAATGCTCTACCATTACCTTCTTCGTCTATTCTGTATTCATGTGTATGTTCTTGTTCTAATAATGTCTCTCCAGTTATTTCAGGATTACCCCAAAAATCAGAAATAAATCCTTCTAAACCGTCAGATTTTAATTCATCTATATACTCTTTCCAATCATTTATATTGATAATATTATATAAATTTTCTTTTCTTTGTACTTCGGATGGTTGAACAAATTTATCTTCTACCATGATGTATTTTTCAAGAACAAAAGGCCATTCGTCTAATTGTTCTGAGACTGCTTGCCCCAATAAGTCACCAATTTCGCCTAGTTTATCAAATGCACTCTGTACACTTGTAGAAACACCAGTTGTGATGTTGTAAGTTGTAGAATCATTTGGGTTTGACATTACATCGAAAGGACCGCCTCCGAAAACTCCTCCGCGTATCCATGTATCGTTTAATAAGAAAAGATGATGAATATTCGAAACAGAAGATTGTAATTTACCATTAAAAAGTTCAGAAACTGCTTCAAATTCTTCACGAATATATCTTTTGAATAGAACATTTGCATATTGTTCTGTTTCTTCTAACATTGATATAAATTCTATTTCTTTTGCTTTCTTGGCAGCAGTTTTACTAAATTGTGTACTACCTGCTCCTAACCCAACATATTCAGAAGCAGCAGTAGTAGAAAAAGTTCTACGGAACATAGATTGACTTTTAATAGCTGCTGTAGAAAGAGCACCTAAAGCACCGTCATTCAAATTATAGAACTCTAATACTTTCTGTTCTATTATTGTAAATGCTTCTCTTTCTTCACTGTTTAATTCTTCCAATGTAAGAATACCTGATTTAATTTTCCTTGCAATAGTATTTACACATTGTTCTAGAACTTTATAATAATACATATCATCTGTTCTTCCAGAACGAGCGGCGCCGTCGTCATAAAGACCTTGCTTTATTCTATCGGCCATAAATGATTCTAAAACGCCACCAAAATTATCTGAATTTAATGCGAATATTGTAAAAGATGGAATTCCTCTGATAAACACATCTACCAAATAGATGCGGATGATTGCTCTAATTGCACTATCTAAATCTGCTGCATCGGCAGTATTCATTATTTTATCAAATGGAGCTTCTTGAGAACAAAATACATCATAATTCAATCTTTCATCTGGCAAGAGTTGATTTGCTAAATCAGATGCTTTTTGTATCAAATCTTCAAGATTAAAAATTTGTTTACTTGCGGGCTCACAACCATTAACTTCTGGTACGAGAATATTCATAATATCCATCCATCCAGTATATTTTGGTTCTCCGACATAAAAAGGTGGAGGTACCTTATCAGGGAATAATCTACCTAATAAACCACCATAAGTTTCATTATCAAGGAATATAACTTCTGGTTCTTTATATGGGTCATAACCAAAATGGAATGCTGGTGAAATTGCATCTAGATCAATACCATCGGCAATCTTCTCTTCTGTATTAGAAAGCTCTGGTTCAACTGTAGTATCTGGTATTTCAGGTTCTAAAAATCCTGGTTCATTTTCTACTTCTGGTTCCTCTTGCAAAGTATAATCTACTTTACCGGTGGAAACAACTGTAGAAATTCTTTTAATAAATGCATTCGATATTCTATCGTATAGACGGTCTTTCCCACCAGAACCTTTAGCAAAATAATCTCTAAATTCTGGTTGTAATATCTCTAATTTTACAAATTTTTGATCGTCTGTTGCTTCTAAAATACGATTTGCTAAAAATCTATAAAATGTTTCTATTTGATAAGAATCTTTTACCACATCACTTATTTCTAATGAAGAAATATATTTTTCAATTTGTCCATCAATAATGTTTTTTGTTGTTATGTCGTGTTTTGTAAAAACATATTCTCCTTCTTCTAAAATAGAATCTGGAGGTAATTCACCTGATTTCTCTAGTTTTCTTCTTTCTTTTCTTGCTTCTGCACCTCCCGCCCCAGAAGTACGAGAAGTTTCAACAATTTTTAAATTGTATTCGTTTGTTGGTATAATATTTCCTTCATCATCAGTCATGTTATAATCTAATTGAATTTCATATTCCCAGCCCGGCAAAGCACTTTCATCTCCACTATTTTCCGGATATGAATTATATTTCAATCTTATATCTGCCGAAGAAGTATCTGGATATGTTACTAAATCATATTCTTCTCGTGCATCATAGAAAGTTGTGAATATTTCTCCTTCTGTTTCTACGAATGCTTTATTAAAAGTCGACCATTTAGACGGAGTATTCTCGCTAGCATTTGCTATTGTTTCACCGTTTATTTTAACTTTTTCACCGTTTAAAATATTTCTCACTATTTCTTGCGCACTATCTTTTGAGATTGAATCTGGTTGTTTTTTTGGATCTTCACTTTTGATAAACAAATCTGAACCAGATAATGCGACTCGAATATTTTGAACCATACCTAACATGGAAGGATTATTTGTTAATTCAAATTCATTTATAAATCCTTCTACATATCGCGAACGATTTGCTATTCTGCTTTTATTGATTAAATCAATAGTATTATAAGCATTTTTAGCATCTCCAAGAGTTGCAAACCCTTCCGGTGTTATAATTGTTTTGAATTCTGGGTTGAGTTCTCTTAATTGTTTTGCCATCCAAGCACCGACTGTTGGAGGAAATCCGCCTTCTGAATAACCAAAAAAGGTTTGTTTTCCTCCTAAATCACCACTTAATTCTTCACCATAAATATTAATAGGAACATTATCATTTCCTGGTACTGGTCCATCTCCGGTTGGTTTACGAATAGCATCATCGGACCAACTTTCAAAAAAACCTAATTCATTTGCTAATGGAGACCCGAAGAAACGCACCCAAGTATTGTGCCTTTTTAAAGACCTACCTTTCGTATCAGAAAGGATCATATTTAAAACACCAGCCTGTCCAGTAAAGGGATTTATATTATCTAATAAATCATTTAAATGTTTTATTTCTATCTTTTGGAATAAGCTTTCCGTTATACTAGCAGATAAATCAGCCTGCATAGGATCAATAGCCGGGAAAAATCCGTCATTAGCGCATTCCCCTGGTTCTCCAACCAAAGGCGGGAAATTAGCTAGAGGACCGTTCTGTAAATTATTTAATAAATCATTTAAATCTGAAAGTGCTTGTTCTCTAGATTTTGCTAGTTCTTCTCTACATTGTTCAGGTGATAAACCTTTTTCTTGTAGTAGATTACACTTGATTTCGTTTATTCTATTCTTTGCTTCAGGAGGGCATGGGTAGATTGGACGATTTAAATCAAAGCTTCCTAAATTATCTTTTATTTCTTGTAGATTGGGAATAAGCTTTGCAACTGCTGGAAAAAGATTATTAAATGCTGTTCCGTCTCCAAAAACATCGCGAATACATTGTGAATCTGATACAGCAGCTACTTCTTTAGCAAGTTGTAGGGTTTCTTTTGATGGATTTCCTTCTAATAATTGTATTAATTGACCTTGTGTCATCATTAAAGAAACATCTTGTATAAACTTAGCCATTTCATCATTAGCAAGAGTTCTTAAACAATCTGATTCTGGACCGCCAACAGAAGCAAATATGTTTTTTAAGCTGTCATAAAGTTGTTCGTCCGTTGCGTCTGGACACATATTTTCTTTTAAAAGATCTTTAAATTTATCACTTCCATCGATAAGATCTAATAAATTCGCCCCAAGTGTAGATAGAATATCACATGCTAAAGAAAATAGTTTTTCTAATATTAAAATTATTGCTTTAACAACAATAGCCAATGCTGCTTCTAAAATCGCCTCCAATGCCATTTTAGCCAATTTTGCTAATAAATCTAACGGATTACCAATACCAATCCTAAGTAATTTTGGCGTTGTAATATCAGTTGTAAATTTACATTCTTCTAAATTAAAATCTAACGCTAATGTATTTAAAAATGAATCTAATCTTGGATCAAACGCTATTGGAGGAACTGGTTTACAAGGAATATGCTTGATGAAATTAGATACTATCGGTGCTCCAGGAAGTTTATTAATCTGTTCTAATAAAACGTCGGCGCCGACAGCTTGTAATGCGGCATTTCTATAGGCATCAACAATATCTTTTTGTACGTTCCCTAAAGCTGTGCCGTAGGAACCACCAGAGCCTTTCGATTGCGAACCAAATGAAAATTGTCCTGTTTCAGAGCTATAAGAAGTACCAAATAAAGACTGTCCGGCTGCTGACGGAATAGCGTTAGTATTCGAAAGAGCAGTTGATATTTCTGGTTCTTCTCCTGAAGAATCAGAAAGGTATTCCTTTATTCGTTCTCCTACATATTCATAAGGAGATTGTCCTACTTCTGGTCTTCCCAGTAAATCTATAGAATTTAAACCGTTAGGATCCCAAGGAGCAGGTAATTTTTTTAGTTCTTCTTCTAAAGAATCAAAAACAGCTTGTTGTGCTTCAGGTGGTAAACCTATTAAAACACGTTCTACATGAGCAGTTTCCATAGCATTAAAAGCCGCTTCTACCAATGCCTTTTGTGCATCTTCAACACCAAGATTTTGTGATACACACTCAACTGCCTTGAGCATTAATGAAATCCAACCGCACCATTTCAAGCGATCAAAAAAATCTTCCCAAATGTAGTTTTGTAATCCTTTTTTGATCCCTTTTCCTCTATCTTGTTCTGGAAGTGGTGTGACAGTTATAGCCAAAGAAGTTATTAATGTGTTAAAAAAGTTCTGTAAATAAGGATTATCACCAGCAATTCTTTTCTTTGCTTCTTCTAATGCTATTTCTATAGAATCAAAATCTTCAAAAGGATTTTTAAATTTATCTTCTCTAGTTAAACAAGTATTTTGTGAAAACTTATCTAATATAGCATCTGGTAAACTCAAAGCAGTATCAGAAACAAAAGACATAAATTGATCTACGGTCTGGTCAGATTCAGCATTAAAAGTACTAGATGCTAGACACGCTGCCATTGTTGGATCATTCAACATAGAATTTGAATTATCGCCATAAAAAACTTGTAAACCTGGCCAAGTATATTTTGTTATAAATTCAAGCCATGGTACAGGAGTTAAAGCAGTTAAATCAATATCCATTTCTGGTAAAGCACCAATATAATAAAGTGTTCTACTTTCGCCCATAGGTGCTTGTTTTAAGAGTTGAATAAATTTTGCTCTTGTATCAGCATTTACCTCATTAAAAACAATATCTGGACAACCAGGTTTATTTAAAATAATCTCTTTTAATTTTATCCCTTGTTTAGCATCTTCTTTTGGTTCAAATTTTAAAACTATTTTTTCTATTAATTTTGCTGGTTTAAATTGATCTACCGATAAGCCTATATCTTCTATAAAATTCTCTATTGTATTTTGGAATGTATCAATTAAATTGGCCTCTGTATCTAAATTAAGAAATACAGATGGTCCTGGCTCACCATTATCAGTTAATTCTACTAATTTTCCACCTTCTAAAGTAGACCAACGTTGTAGTTGTTTGTGATAAAATCTAAATGCCTTATTGACTCTTCGAAAGAATGGCTTAAAGTCATCGCCATTAATTGTAACTTCCAAATCTGTTTGAAAGATTGTTTTTGGTTCTGTTATTGCTTTATCGGGGCAACGGTCTAAATATTCTACGGGTATTGAAATTAAAATTCTTGATTGTGCTTTTTGTTGAATTGGAATTCTAAATTCGTATTCTGTATATTGTAGGAGTTCTTCAACTACATTTCTCTCCTCAGAAACTAATTGATATCCTGGAATTGGGTTTGGGATAACTGGGATAAATGCGGATAGTGCAACGGCCTGTTCGCCGGCAGGTCCACCTATCACTTGAGCTATTGTATCTCCTGCTCCCTCTTTACTATCATTTTCAACATAATAATAAACAGTTGCTATGTCAGATTTATTATAATAATCTAAAATTAAACGAATACCTTCTGCCTTTTTCGAAAGAATATAAGCTGGATTATTTAATTCTGTATAATCTGGTCCTTCTAATATTGGTGAAGGGACGGTCAAAACGATACTTTGTAAACACCTTTTTCCATCAAAGAAAACTTCACCATTTTCCATCAAGGTAAAATCAGGGACATAAGCAAATGGGTTTTCTTGACAAATCGGACAAGGTTCTGGTTCTTCTCCTGGGATAAGCGGGTCACATTCTAGAAATTTGAAAGCTTCTATGGCCGTTTCCGAACCAGCCATAGGTGCTGCGCTCCGTGCTGGTGGTCTCTGTTTCTCATTATCGCCTTTCGGATTTCCAAGAAATTCTTGTGCTTTTTTTCTTAAACTCTTCTCTGCTCCTCTGTTTGCTATATTTAAACTCTCATCCCCAGCAAACGCTTCGAAGCTTTCCCTACCTTGATTATTTTTCTTTTTAGCCATGATTTAATTTGTCCTATTATGTTTGCTGTTTATATAAGCAGCGGAGCCAGATTTTAAATAATCGCCCGTTACACCTATAATATCTATTCTATGTTTATATAATTCTCCACCAATTGTTCTTAATCTTGTTTGAATATATGTTAACCATGCTTCTACCCAAGGTGAATTATCTACTATTTGTATTGATCCGGCTGGTGCTGCTACACCACCCATTGGTTGTGAAACCGCAAAAGTTAATAAATTGGTTAAGTTAACAACATTGTTTATTTTAGTATTCAACACCATAATTAGTTCATTCATCTTTTCTAAACATTCTTCTAAATTGTAACCTTTTGGAATAGGTTGTAAATAGAATCTTTCATTTTCTGTTAGTTTTTTTCCAATTGGTAAGATAGATTCTTGTTGAATATCTATATTACCAGCTATTAAATCAATACCATAAATTACATCTTTTTTACCATCATTTGCTAGTCTTGCAGTTGTGCCGCCTGTAACTAATTTAATTCCCTTTCTTGCCATGATTCTTACTGAATCTGCTTTCATACCAATCGCGGAATCAGCTATTGAATTCCCTACGGAACCTTCAGCGATATCAAAATAATTATCTATATCGCATCTTTGAGAAATAAAAATTCTTGCTGCATCTCCTGGTTTATCTGCTCTCATTGAACCAAAGTTTTTATTAGCATATCCTGCTATTCGTTTTCCTGTTTTGTCCTCTGAACTTCCTGCTCTAGCATCAAAACCTTGTAAACCAACTATTATATCTATTGCTGATGATTTAGTATGTCCTTTTCCACCATATCCAGTTTCTACACCGATATTCCTATCTCTGCCAAATACTATAATAGAATTAGTTTTTCCTTCTCTCTGGTCAAAACTAGGAATAACAATTTCATTATCTGCTTTATTATATTCTGGTGTTATTTCTGGCTGTAGAGTATTACCAGGGCCAGATGTTATATTTTTGGCTAAAGAATCTTCTCTTGGTTCTATATCCGGACGAGATATTGTAGTATTTATTGATTCTGGAAATATACCCCCTCCTGCGTCTGCTAATTGTTCTAAACTATTATCAGATGAAAGCGATTCATCCATAATCGCTTCTGCTACTTTTATTTCTTTTTTACTGGGCTTTTGTCCAGACCATATATTTGGATCATTATTAGACATTTATTTATACCTTGCTGGTTAACATCAAATTCTTATTCTTCATGAACTCTATATTCCCAATGCCAAGGCTCACTTGGTATGGTATAAAAACCAAAGTTTCTAGAATTTTCAATAAGCTAGTTATTTTGTGGAGTTCCATTGTTATGCCTCACTCAAGTGTATATCCACCAAATCCAGCGCCGACGAGCGCTTCGTTATTTTTTGGAATTCCATTGTTATTAGCATCGTCGCATGAATCTGAAGGTTTAACACCAAGGCTTTTCAACGCCGTCGACAGTTTCTCTATGTGAATGTGCGGGGGGTTCCCCTCCTCGAATCCCTTCGCGCCTAGTTCATTCGCCGCGTCGACGATTTCCTTGATCTGGTCGGGGGTCAGGTTGTTGGACCGCAGGTCTATCGCGTCGGCGCCGAGGTGGCCTGTTTCGATACTGAAGCGTTTGATATTTATGAGGTACCGCACTACTGCCGACCAGCTAGCGAGGGTGTCGTCCGTGCGGGCCTCCACCGCGTCGGCCACCGTTTTTTTGTAGACTTTCTCGATCTCCTTGATGCCTCCACTATCGTATTTATCCCTCATCGCCGCGGCTTGCTCATCTACAGTGCGCGTTCCGCTTGTCACATACAGCGGCGCGTCGGTCTCCTGGCGCAGCGCATCGAGAAATGCTATCTGCACCGTTCCAAGCTTGACGCCAGGGTTAGCACTCACACCTTGTGGGAGGCATTCCATGTTACTTAGAGCCCCCGTTGGCGCGCTATCACGATTATTTACTGCTGTCTTCGCTCCGAGCGGCGCGCCGGCCTGTCCTTCTGTTTCAGTTTTCTTTTTAACTATTTCTACTATTATACCATCTGTAAAATTTGAATTTGTATATTTGACTTTAACAATAGAACCTTTATTAAGTTTTTTTTCATTAATACCAGTAGATAAAATCATTGGTATATAATCAATCAAGGAAGTAAAAAACTGTTGTTTTAAACTACCTTCTGTCATATCTAATGGATTTTCCATCCAATCTGTAAGACCAGTGCCGTCACCGTTAAAAATTCCTACTTGATATTCAAATTGAGACATATTATTAACAGCATTTTCGTCGTCGGCATCATCATGATGAAGTGCAGCTAAAATCGTACCTTCTGCCGCTACTAGTCTACCACCTAAAATTACTCCATAGAAAGACTCAATACCTTCAAAGATATTTATATCTCTTGATTGTCTAGTTGCTTCTGACCAAGCAGCTATTGGGTCATCTTGAAGAATATCTCTTCTAATAATAGGTTTATAATTCGATGCTGCTGGGTAGTTAATGTTTCTTTTTAATGCCATTAATTGTTATCCTGTAAAATATCAAATATTTCTGATTTATCCTCTTCTGTCAAACCAGAATTTCCAGATTGTTGTTTGTGGATTAAAGATGATAATTTTACAAGTTGTTCGTTACTTCTTTGTAGAGTTTCGACATATTTAGCAGCAGTTAAACCTACCTGTGTGTGTCTTTGTTCGTCTTTGGATAAAAAACGGATTACATCATCTAGAAGTTGTCTAGTAACCTCTCTATCTTCTCTTACATTTTTTAATGCTTCTTCTAGATAATGATCTAATTTTTTCATAATTCGCAGTTATTCCATTTTTGTTTGAAAGTATTGTATTTAACACGCATCTTGCTTAAATGATTAACAACTTGTTTTGTGTTTAAACCAGTAATTTCTCTTATATATAAATAAATAGCTTTCTTATTAAAAATTTCTATTTCATCTGCTGATTCAAATAATATCTTTATTGCTTGAAGTATTTTTTCTTCATTTTCTTTCATTTCTGAACTTTCCCAAGAACTAATCTCTTCTTTTAAGAAGTCTAAAAACTCTTGGTGTTCTCTTTCTTTGTGATAAGGATTTATAGTCGAAACATATTTATATTCTAAATCTTTTGGTATTTCCTCTATTAATTCTAATTCTGTTTTTTTTCTATTTGTTTGTTTTTTTACTTTATGAATAAACCAATTTTTAGTTATAACCGAAAAATATGAAAATGCCTTTGATTTATTGCTATCATATTTGGGTAAGACGGTTATTAACCAAATCTTGCACTCGTCTCTTAAAACATCTATATTTGGTAAGGTAAAAAACTTATAAGTATAAACTATCTTATCAACCATTTCATCAAAAACAGGACCTATGAATTCGTTATAAAGATAGGACCTCTCAGAAAAACTTTCAGAATTAACATATTTTATGATTGCATTTTCATGTTCTTTTGTAAAGTAGTTATTGTTTTTTCTTCTTTGTTTTACAGGTTTAGGACTAGGCATCATTAGATACTTCCATATCTTCTGGTTCTTCCTCTTGTTCTTCATCTACTTCTTCATCAGTTATTGCATAAATATCAATAAAATCTGTAAGCATTTCACTCAATGCTTTAGAGTGCTTTAAAAGGCTATTTAAAGTTTCGTCACCATAAAACATTTCCAATTCATATACTTCTTTCAAGTGTCTATCAAACAAAATAATTTCATCAGTTACTTCTTTTAGATTATCCATTGTATCAATGAAGTTAGTTAAAACATTTTTAGTATACCATAATTGGACAAGATTTAAACCAATCGAAACTACAAATACACAAATTAAAATAATTATAGCTTCTAACATTATTCTATTTCTCTCATCATGTTTCTTTTTTCCTCTTTAATAGCCTCTCTTGTTTCCTCTATGTGTTCTTTTACTATTTCACCAGGCTTATTAGTAGTTTCATTGCTGGAAATTGTAAAAGGCACATGTGGTATTCTTTCTAATGAATCCATAGTGCCACACAATTCACAATCAAATAACTTTGTATACATAGAATGAACGGCTTGATAATTTTGTAAGCACGCTTTGCATCTATAAGTATAGCAAGGCATTAAATTATTCCTCTTCTTCTTCTGAACTGTCTTCAAACTTCACCAAAGGTGGGTTAATAACAACCAAACCTTGGTCCGAAAGACGGAACTTGAAACCCTTTAGAACTGGTACAATATCAGACTGTTCCATTAGGGATTTTTGTAGCGCCATCATTAAAGCACCGAGGGCCTGATCGGCCAAATACATATCTGTCATTTTAGTCTCCTTTTTCTATTCTATGACTATCGGAATCAAAATGTTGTGTTGAAAATTCAAATAACTCTGTGTCTTCTAAAGCAATTATTCTATGACGAAGCCCACGAAAAACATGAAAATTATCGCCTTTTTCAAGTACTAGTGATGATGCTTTATCAATATCATCATCCATAGAATATATAACACAAACTTTACCAGATTGCACATAAAAAACTTCATCTTTTAATTTATGATAATGCCAAGAACACTTTTTTCCTTTTACTAGATATAAAAGTTTTCCACAGTATTCTTCACTGTTTACGATCCATTTTTCGAATCCCCAACCCTTGGGAACAAATTTAATTTCATAAGCAGTCATTTTATTCCTTTAAACGCTTCAAATCTTCTTCATATATTATTAATGAACCGAGGGACTGATCGGCCAAATACATATCTGTCATTTTGCTCTTTTATATAATATAACACGCTTTTTTGCTTTGTAAAGTTATTATTTAATTTTTTTAATTTTTCAAATATTTTATAACATAATCCGTACAAATATAATCATATTTTTGTTCATCAATATGCGGGTATTTCTCTGGGAACAGAAAAACTGTATTTTTCCCACTGGTTTTCTTACCGGGATAAGCCCAGATTTGACCTTTAGAGGTTATCGTATAGTCATCTCCTTGATGCCAAAAACAATGTGCCTCACAAGCCAACATTTGCTCTAAAGCTTGCTCGTTCTTAGCATGGCACCAAAGCCCATCTAGTTTTAAAAAAGATTCCTCAACTTGGTATTTAGGCCCTTCATGGCCTAAAAAATACTTTCCATCAATATACCAAACATCTATCTCAACATTTATTCCCATTTCTAGCAATTTTTTAATTTGTGTTGGGTGGTTCTCCAATAGTGTATTTTCTCCGTCTTCGTAGCCTCGATGTGATATTAGGTTCATCAAAAGCCTCCCATATATTTATACCGATTACGACCCCAGTAACAATTTATTAAGTTGTTTGGATGCTTAGTTGAATTGTCCCACGAATCGGTAACACACACCCATTTTAATTCTTCAACCTTAAAAAACGAAAGGTTTTCTTTAATCTTGTCAATATCAGATTGAAAATGATTCATTGTATTGTGAAATAAATTTGTTAACCCATCTTTGCTGTGATTCCATGGCATCGAGGTCCATAATTTATGCATAAACAGCAAATCCCCATAATGAAATAAGTCTCCCATTATTCTGTTTGAAAAACTAGTTTGTTCAGATACAATTAATTTTTTATTGCCTAATTTTAAATCTAAGAAACTTTTAACATCTTCTTCTGCGATTAGATCTTCCGCTCTTGTCTTCAGAATTTTTTGAAATCCGTGCTTCATTGCCATCTCGTATCCTTTTATGCAGAATTTTGGATGGCCGCGGCCTATTTGAGATGCATCTATGCCGTCTTCCCAGTAAAAATCATCAACTTTATCAATGATAGTATCAGGAATCTTTAATTCTCCATGACCCACAACTATAATAAAACAGTCTTGCTTTCTGTAGTGATCTAAGACATAATTTAATATGTCAAATTTATATTTTTCTTGCGCTTTTACATAAAAATGACTTAGTAATATACATAATTTATCATTTTTCATATCCAAATACCTCAAAATCTTTTTCGTATACTTCTTGCATTTTTTTTCGCATTTCATTATCGTAAGCTATTGTATAATGAGGATGCTGGGAGGTTCTTGCAACTGGTAGTCTTACATGCCTTAACCCTAAACGTTTCTCAATTTTTGCAAAATCTTCATTTAAGTTTTCATACCTACCAACAAAATCAGCCCCTATATCATTACCTACCTTCAAAAAATCAAACTGGGGGGCGAGATGTATGAACTCTAAGCACCCAGAGTTTTCTATATCTAAAACAAAATCGCGAAATGTATCGTACTTGTAGATTGGATATGCCCACTCGGAATGTTCGGGCGAGAATCTAAAATTATAATACGCACTTAGTAATCTATCATATGGGTTTCTCACAAAAGCAAATTTATAATAGTCTTTTACCATTGGATATGCTTTTAAAATATCTCTAAGATGCATATGATATATACTAGGTACTGGGTCTCGATAAATGCCAAACCTTCTATGTATAGAAGTGCAGGCAGTTTTAGCTATAGCCACAAAAACAAACTTTTTATCACTATTTATAATCATTTTAGTCCCTTTGTTTATCTTTTCAAGTTGATATAGTGTGGTTCCTTAGACTCTAGCACAGAATCAAATATATTTTCTAACTCTTCTTCATCAGGCCAGTGCTTCTTTAGGTTCTTAAATCCATTTAAATGAAGTCGATCATCTGTTGCCCAATGAGAAAAGCCAGCGGCTCCATAGTCCTTATCTCTACCGGCTGCTGCCAGTATAACCGGAATTTTTTCATGGTCAATATAAGTTCGTATTATCTCAAATGGACGGTACAAAATAAAGGGAGTCATAGAATAACAAACTGGTATCTTCCCTTCTAGCGCCATCCCACAAGCCATTCCTAACATTAGTTGTTCGGCGGCGCCTGGATTGTATACCCTGTCTGGGAATTCTTCTCTGATTTCATCGAAGTGTCCGTAGCCCAAGTCACCGATCACAAAGACTATGTTTTTATTTTTTCTCATTGCTTTGTGCAATAATTATACGAATACTTTTCTAACACTCATTTTCTAATACCCTTAGCGCCTCGTCGTGCTGCTCTTTATCTATCTTCATGTAGTGGGCATCCAATCCATGCAAAAATGAGAATGGAAAAGTCTGCTGTGTGGTCCTATGGAAATTTATTCTCGGTAAAAAAGCTTTGCAACGGCGCTCTAAATAGTCAATATCCATTTCGTCGTAACAAGCGTATCCGTTAGCATTAACATAGACTTCAATATTTTTGACATTCCATTCTTCAATGTATCGCAAAGCTTCCCATACAGAACCCTCTGTGGTTTCTCCGTCGCTAACCATAACATGAACTACTCTGTCGGGGTTTGCTAGTGCTCTGCCAACCGCTATTAAAATTCCCATACCCAAGCTGCCGGTCGAAGCATAGATATGATTTTTTTCATCGCAATTAGGGTGACCGCCATGCTTGGCTACCAGATCATCAGCATCAATATGATCATAATATTTCTCTAATACACTGTATAGTGCACATGCAGCATGACCATTAGACAAAATAAAAATATCATCAATAATATCAATACATGAGAAATAGGAGCCAACATGTTCTTCATTATGCTCATATAACAACTTTAGCAATCTTTTGTGCAAACTTATGTCTTTCACTTTCTTGCTCCGATTGTCTTCTTCATTCTTGTCATATGTCTTCCACCATCAAAAGTTGTATTCTTCCATATTTTAATCATCTTGTCTAGATCATCTTCAGAGACATACTTCTCTGGTATTGCAAAGAAGTTTGTGCAGTTATGTCTAATAGCATGTTCTGCCATGTATTGATCAATTACCAATGCCGATCTAATCCCCTCTGAGTGGTTGGCTAGAATATTTACACCTTGACCAGTTCTACAAAATCCTAACCCAAAATCACAATCTTTATTATTAATGGCATCAATTGCTGCCTTAACATATTCATTATAATCACAATCTTTCTTAACATATGTGCCAAAATCTATGTATGGAACTTGATTTTTATCCAAAAGCTTCTTAGCCAATTCCTTCATGTTAAACCCTGAATGGTCACAACAAAGTGCGACTGGCTTTTGACCAAATCTAGCCATAACATTGTCTACAAAAAATTCAAGCTCGGCGGGTGTACCTAGCACATGCATCTTTTCTACTTGGCCTATTGAAACCTTTGCGCCATCACGGATCATCAAATTATACATAGGGCAAATATAAAACTCATTCTTTGTTCTAATATTTTTATTGATCATCTCTTCAGCGTACTCTATAAACATTTTACCTGTCTTATAGTAATACACTCCGACTGCTGCGTTCTGGCTTATTACTTCTTTTTCAGCAGTTCTAATCGCCATACTATCATCATCAATCTCAACATAGCTATGAGCGGCGCTGTTCGCCTTGAATGTTAAAAGAAAACCATCTAATTGTTCAGAGATAGAATTTGGGTCAAACTGATTCTCAAAGTATACGTCTGGGGTGTAAATAATCAGTGGCAGTTCATTATCAATATGTTCCTTTGCTAGAAGACAAGTTGAAACTGAACCATCAGTTACCCGATCTACCACAACTATTTTTATTTCGTTACCAAACTTCTCTCTTAGAATATCATCAATAGAAAAATTGTTAATATGCTCTAATCTAACAGCAAAAATTATATTACAATCTTCTGTGCTGATTGATTCCATCGCCAAATCAATTATGTGTTTGTCCTTAACCATTATAAGAGGCTTTGGCATTGTATAGCCTTCGTCTAAAAATCTTTGTGCTCGACCTGCTATCGGGAGAAGCAAATTATACTTTTTCATTTGTTAATACTCCTAAGTTTTAAAAATAATGTTGCGTTTTGTAGCGCATATTGACTAGCGTTTTCAATCCTATCATTCTCTATAAAATGTTTTTTAAGAAAATATTTTGCAAAAATATCACCTGCTCCATTTACACTAATGTTTTTTAGTGTTTCACAAAAATGTTCACAAATAATCTTACCGTCTATGACAACTTCACATCCCTTTTCATCATGAAAGATGATTGGTGTATCAGTATTGATGCTATCATATAAGCTTTTTCTTTCCCTAGAATCAAACACAATACTAGCAGCATCTATATAACAAGAGTATGAGAGCCTATCTTTATTCATGCAAAAGTCAATACTGTATGGTTTTGTTATTTTTTTAATATTTTCAATATCTTCCAGATCGTCTAAATAAGCGAAATGAACCCAGTCTAAACAATTTAATTTTTCTGTGAGTGAGTTATCAATTATAGATGGTTTAGAAGTATATGTGTAGCTAGTTCTGGTACTCATTGTTTTGTCTTCGACAATGTATGCTTTCTTAATACCGCTTTCCATCATAATCAAATCAAAATTTTCTTTTTCTGTTGACCGAAAATTATACATTCCACCTAGAGATTCTTCGTGTATTAGGCAGTTGTTGCTTTCACCAATTTGGTTACGCTCAGTATAAAGTTTTACGTCTTCATATCTTTTTCCAACTATACCTATCTTTTTCAAAACATTTCCTTTTTATCTAGATTTTCAACTTCTTTCATTGTGCAATCAGATATGAGCTTTCTATCTAACAAGATATCAAATAATTCACAAATTGCATTGTGACCACCTTTATTTGATAGAGTGTTTGCTTCTCCGCAGAGCATTTTTATATCTCTGCAAGCGTCACTGGGACAATATGCGTGCCCAACCTGTTCCATAATGCTTTTATCAAACAGGTCATCACCAATATAAAGCATCTCTTTTCTAGAAACATTATAATGTTTTTCATATATTTCTACAAATTCTGCCTTGTCTTTTCCACGAGCAGAATAAAATGGTATGTTTCTATTACTTGCCATAGCCTTGTTTACTCTTTCATCACCGGACAAGAAGCACACTTCAACACCAGATCCTCTCATTCTTTTAATTGCTGTAAAATCTTTGTCGCAGTATGTTTTACTATATGGAATCCCGTCTATCCCATAGTATTTTCTGCCATCAGTCAAGACACCATCAATATCTAAAATAACTAACTTGATCATATCATCCTACTCCGTGCATTAATCGTCATGTTTCTATGTCGTTTGCTGTGCCTGACATGTGAATCTGGATTACATATAATTTTAGCCTTTTGTCTGATTCTTAGACTCCACTCAACATCTTCTTCATCTCCAGCTACGAGTTCTTCATTAAATGGATTATCAATCATGAATTGCTTCTTTATCAAGAAGTAGCCGCCACTAATATATTGCCATTTTGTTTTATCCCAATCGGAATACGGAATAGTAGATTGTTTTCGATATTCTGGGTGGTCCCACAAAATCCAGTCAGTGTAATCCCTCGCTCCGTTTATCATAGTAATTGGATTACAGCATACGTCATAATCATTCTCTTTAAAGAATTTATTATAATGAACATACCAGTCTTTGTGAAAGAGAAAGTAGTCATGCATCATTACAACATTCTCATATTTACACTTCTTAACAATTGTGTTCTTTTTCTTCGTTATCCACGCTCTTCTGATGGACTCATCGAAATCAAACTTACGCATATTAAATCTAGAAATATCGCTTGTAAAATTATTTCCTCGCCCACCAATCACTAATATTTCATAATTTGGAATATTCAGATCAAGAATTGATTGTGCCATGTGCACTATTCTTTCGCAAGCTTCTACGCTATTATCAGTAATGATACAAAAACTAAAATCTGTCATTTTAAACTTTTTAATTCCTCTTCATACATCATAATTGCCAGTTCTTTAAAGGTAACTTTTGGTTCCCATCCGAGAATTCTTCTTGCCTTGGACGGATCTCCCCATAGTTTTGGTACTTCACATGGACGATAGAACTTTGGATCTATAATAACATACTTTTCTACATCAAGTCCAGCATAATCAAATATATAATGCAAAAATTGTTTAACTGAATTTGTTTCACCTGTAGCAACAACATAATCATCTGGACAGTGGTGCTGTAGCATTAAATGCATTGCCTCAACGTAGTCACCTGCAAAACCCCAATCTCTTTGAGCCTCTAAATTTCCTAGCCTTAATTCATCTTGCAATCCGAGTTTAATTCTTGCCGCTGCTTTTGTTATCTTTCTGGTTACAAAATCCTCACCTCGTCGGGGCGATTCATGGTTAAATAGGATTCCAGAACAAGCAAAAATACCATATGATTTTCGATAAGTACCCACAACATGGTGTGAGGCCAACTTTGCACAAGCGTATGGCGACACTGGGGAGAATGTAGTGTTTTCATTCTGCGGGCACTTTATATTATCACCGAACATTTCCGAGGTAGAGGCTTGGTAAAACTTTATTTTTGGGTTAGTTAGTCGGATTGATTCCAAAAAGTTCAAACAGCCGAAGTAGTTTATTTGACTTGTTGAAATAGGAGTTTTAAAACTATTACCAACATGTGATTGCGCAGCTAGGTTATACACTTCTTCTGGGTTATATTCAGAAATGATACGTTGAATGGACGCAAAATCGCTAACATCTGCATCTTCCAGGATGAATCTTTTATTTTCTAGTAAGTGGCTGATGTTTTTTCTTTTGTCTGCATTTTCGCATACTGTTCTTCTTTCTAGGCCAACTACTGTGTAGTTATTTTTCAGTAACAATTCAGTAAGGTAACTCCCGTCTTGACCGGTTACTCCGCTAACAACAGCAATTTTTTCCATCATTTCTCCAATAGCTTTTTAAAAAGTTTTGTATTCTGCTTGGCATCTAAGTAATTTGATAAAAATTCTCTAGACTTTTTACCTCTTTCTAAGTAAGTCTCATTGTCTTGTTTAAACAGGTTATATGCTTCTCGCATTTTTTCCATTGTAGAAGACATACTTGACTCTACAATTCTCATTCTAGGCTCATAAAGAGTGTGCGGGGGTTCCGTAAAAGGCTCGTATCTACTTTCTATAAAGAAGTTTTCTCTCGAACAAAAATCCAAGTGGCCACCCTTATCTGGAACGATCACAGGTTTTGAAAAATTTATAAATTCTGCTATTGGTAGCCCAAAGCCTTCGCCGCGAGTACAGGTGACATAACAATCTGAACTTCTATAGATAGAGTTTATTTCTTCCTTTTTCATAAGAGAGTTTATAACAATGATCCTGCACTGTGGTTCTACTTGGTTAAGAAAAAGCTTTGCCTTAATGTCATCTATCTCTTTTTTTATTATAGATGTTTCATCCTTAAAAGTAAAGGCTTTATTAATATATGTTTTTAGGACTAAATCAACTGGATCATCTTGAAACTCTATGAGAAAAGATTTTATCAGTATGTCGAAACCTTTCCTGTATCCCCATTGGGAGACAGAGCAGAAAGAAAATCTTTCGTCTTTAATCTCTGTAAGCCTTTGAAACGTGGATGCATCAAATGTTGTCCCTGACCCTACAAGCGTGTATGGGATTACTACGCACGGAATACCTGTTTGCTTTAGAAATACATCCTTATTCCACGAACATGCACACAATAATGTATTTATATTTTTAAATTCTTGATATGCGTTTTGAACGCCTAAAGGAACCTTTTCAGTCTCCCATACGACACATGGAAAAAGATTTTTTGCATTTTTACAGACTTTATAAAGATTTGGTCTTATTTTTCCAAACCAACCAAAAAATAACTCCTCCCTATCCTTTCCTAGAAGGAGGTTGTCATTTGTTAAAAAGAAAATTACTTCATATTCTTCAAATAAAATATCTCTTACTTGTTGTTCGCTTAAAAACAGATGCTCGATTTCTTTACTAATTTCAACTTTTGCTTTTTCAAACGAAAAGTTAATAATTTTTAAACTGATCTTTCCTTCTGTGTGTAACGCCAAAAGACTTTGCAAATAGCTTCTAGCTGCGTTTCCGTAGCCGGAAATGTCAGTAACTTGTCCTATAAACACAACATTTTTCATCTAAAGTACCATAAATCCTTCTTCCTGAGCAGACAAAGAATTACATTCTTGGTCTAGGAGCGTAGCTAGTCCCTCATGCTTCTTTTCCCATTCGAATTCTTCACAAACCCAAGCCTGAAGATCTTCAGCCTTTGCCAACCACTTGTCATAATAGTTTCTTACTTGACGTAAACGGGTCTTAAAGGAGCCCTCGGCAGGATAACACCACATAGTATCCTTTTCAATAACACCTTGCCATACAGCGCTTTCTTGTACTGGTCCAAGTGTATAATCTACATTAGCGAACATTGCCTTCATCTTCTGTTTCTTTTTCTTAGACTTTGAATCAAAAGGCATATATAGGAAGTCGCATTGGCCGGACCATCCAGGAGCGATTATAGGAAGACCACTATAGGCTGCTTCAAACAAAGGTAAACCATATCCTTCACCATGCGTAAGTGAAACCATAGCCTTTATTTTTGGATGTTTATAGAGAGCGTGCATTTCTGCATCTGTCATATCTCCATGTAAAAGATAGACACTACATTTACGATCTGGAATATTCGGAATAGAATTTAATAAACTAGTAGTTGTAAAATCTCTATCTACAATAGCATTATTTTTAATACTTGTCTTAACTACTAAACCTACTTCTTGATCATAATTTTCTTCAACGAACCATTTGATTAAATTTTGTAGATTTTTTCTAGGGCCCATCTGTGCTACTACAAGATAATTAAAATCATGTTTTAGTTCTAAATTAATATCTGGTAGTGATTCAAATTTCTTAACTGGATAATGACAAACCTCGATTGGAGTATTTGTTGAAAGTTGAATTGGTTGACCAGTTTGTGGATGTTGTCCTGTATATACTACATCAAAACCAGTCTTAGAATGTTCAGAAATAGTAATAATTTTATCCATTAAATTTGCTTGTTGTAACCATACCGGTGAGACTTTGTTTGTTTCTATGCCAGCAGTAACACCAATATTAATAGCAGCTAGCTTCTGCCATTCATTCGGTATTGTTACTTGTATAGATATATCATATGGAATTTTATTATGCAATTGCACTGTCGCCGCATTAATCCTAGTATCTACCCAAGTTCTAAATTCATCGTCTATTGCTAACCATCCAGTTTCTCCCCAGCGAGTAGGAAGAATATGAATATCAAACTCACCCTCGCGAGTTCTTAGGGCACGAAGCACAAAACGGGTATGCTCTCCATAACCAGATTGTGTTAAAACGGGACCTCTAACCAAAATTGTTTTTTTCATACTATTTCCTTTAATTCCCAAGATTGATAATTTTGTCTTGTATCCCAAGAACCTAATCTTACAGTAACATCATCTATTAGTTCAATCCACTTATTAATAAAAGTATTGAAATTATAATTTTTATTAACATGTTCTATGCCAAGATTACCCATTTCGTCTCTTTCATTTTTGGATGTATTGTAAAAGGTCTGTAAAGCATCAACAAATTGATCTTCGTTTAATCTATCTTCGTAGATATAAGGAACATCTTGCGAACCAATCATGGATTTAGAAGTAGGTTCTAAACCAATACCAAACCAATTATTTCCGTCTGTTACTTGTTCTTGTAGGCCACCAGTCATATTAACAAAAATAGGAGTACCACATGATAATGATTCTAAGGTACCTAGTCCAAAACCTTCGGCGTCAGCAATATTGATTGTGCAATCAGCCATGTTATACATAAGAGCTAAACCTTCTGATGGCATTTTATCTCTGGAAATAACAATTCTTCCATCATCTATATTGAAATTTTTTAGTATCGCTTCTAAGTCTTGTCCGCTTTGATCTTTTGGATCTGTATGCATTATTAAACAAACATTATCAGGACCTACTCTTTCTGCAAATTTATTAAACCAATGAATTAATGTACCTGATTGTTTTCTTCTGGCATTTCTATTGTTCCAGAAAAAGATCATTCTATTATTATGCTCTGGAAAGTTATTTTCCTTGAATTGTGCAACTACCTCTTCTGGTAGTTTCTTAAATATATCTTGATTAACGGCATGTGGAATATAATGATTTTCAACTTCAGGCGCTACTTTATTAACAATATCATATGTAACTTTTGAAATAGAAGCAATAACATCTGTTGAACGATACCATTTTGAATTAAAATGTGGAAGAGGATAATTATCCCAAACATGATAATAAACCATTGGAACTAACGGTCTGACCTCATTTTCAATCTGCCAAAGCCAAGTATAGAATCTTGGGTCTGTCATAAACCAAAGTAAATCTGGTTTTTCTGTCCATAGAATAGAACGGATAATGTCTGGGGTTCCATAGCCATCAACAGGATAAACTACCCAATCTCCATCGTCCCATTCTTCTCCCTTGATAATTTGTGGTTCGTAAGAATGATGTTTAACCGCGCCACCTAGGCAAACGGCTTTATATCTTCCGGTACGCAATAAAGCGCTTATAACATAATTTGTTTGTGTCCCAACTCCAGAAGGAGCCAATGGGTGGTCAGAAATGACCAATATTTTCTTTTTTTCCATTTATAATCCTTATTTACAATGCTGTGTTTTGTAAAACGGACAATATGTACAAGATAGTCTATTTTTTATAACAACATTTCTAATAATATTAGTAACAGCCTTATTTAAAAATGTCAAGGCATTTTTTATCTTTTTTTCTCCGCTTGTAATACGAAATATTTCAACGTTATCTTTTTTGGCGGTTCTCTTCAATAAACCAAAATGTGTTTCTATTTTGTTTAAAGGTATATTGTGTTTTTTAGACCAAAAATACTTATACAATATTAACTGATAGTTAATTATCGTATCCGCTTTCTTTTTAGCATTCCAACCCCAAGAGCAAGTTTTCCAGTCTAAAATATGATATTTATCATCTGTTTTGGTTTTAATAACAAGGTCTATAAAGCCTTTAAACTTTTTATCAAAACCTTCAATATCTTCATATAATTCTTCTTCTGTATTTATTATTTCATATGGACCAAAATAATTCTCTAATTCATTACTAAAAGAAGAAATGATGGGTTTATATTGACCCATCATTTCTTCGATAAGTTTATAATTTAATGTAACTTCTTTTTCTTTTAAATCATTAATTCCTTTTTCAAATTCAGATTTAAAATGTTCTTCTTTGTCTAAATTCTCATTAAGTAAACCATGCTCGCAAACACTATGAATAGCAGTTCCAAATACAGTGTGTTCATTACCAACAAAACCGGATATACAATCAATATATTGTAGTTTATGTTTATAAGGACACTCATGCCAAATCTTTATCTCTGAATATGAAACGTGCGACAACTATTCCTCTTCTGTTATAAATTGCTCTAATTTTCTTCTTCTATTTCTTCTTCTTGGAATCTCTTCCTCTTCTAGTATAACATCATGAGTTTCATTGTCAAGTATTTCTGGTTTATTAAAAATCCATGTTCCTTCTCTTGTAAAGTTTTTCCAGTTTTTAAGAGTAACAGATTGGATACATGTGCCTATTTTTATATTTCTTTTCTCTAATTCTTCTATAACTTCGTTAGTTTCTATTGTAATTCTTCCTATTTTATTAAATGAGTTCATTTCTAAAACAGAAACAGATACTAAAACTTGTTCTTCGGTTATTGTAATTTCAAATTTATTATACTTCATATACTTCATCAATATCTATAATTTTTTGATATAAGACTGGACTTAATTCTTTTATAGTTTCTACCTTTTCGCTGAGATAGTAATCCTCAAACCCAGACGCCCAATATTCTCTTAGGCTTGTTAATGAGTAAGGGCGAAAAACAAAACTGCTCGTTAAGACTCTTAGATTGATATAACCAACTTCTTCGTATAGGAATTTATCAAACTCTATATCATATTCAGTTTCTTCAAAATCGTATTTACTAATATCAAAGCCTTTATTTTCTAATACTCTCTTCAATAACTCTCTTTTAACAAGAAATTCTCTTCTTAATAACGAATCACCATAAATTAATAGCACATTTGGTTCTTCTAAAGAGTGTGCTAATTCATGTACAATATTTTCAATTATTTCCTTTTCAGAATATATGTTTGGACTTAGATAAATTGCTCCTTCGTTATATAACGCATCTAAACTTCTTTTTGTAAGAAAATCATATTCTCCAACCATTATCATATCTACTTCATTAAATAATCTTTTTGGTATTAAATTCTCTATCTTCTTAATAACAAAATCTAGATTAATGTCTCCTTTGAAAGCTTCTTGAATATAAAACATAATCCCATTTAATAAAAATTCTTTTCTAAATTGATTATTTTTATTTAAAGATTCACGAATGATCTTTCTTATAGTTTCATCTTTATCCATGTTGTAATTCTTCTTCTAAATTATTTGTGTATTCTATATCAAAGAGCGCTTGTTTATATCCCCGGATAAAATTCTCTTCCGCGATTGCTAAAACAAATTCAGGAAATTGTTTCATCATTACTTCAACAATCATCTCTACTGTTACAGAATTATCAAAATTTGTGTCTTGTCTACTTTCAAATTCTAATCCAACGTAATTAACCAACCATTTTTTAATAGGCGTTTCTGTATCGACTCTTTGCGTTAATGTGTCATTATTTTGCATATCAAACTCCATAATTTTTATATATAACAAGTTTTCTATGTTGTCAAATAAATTATAATACTTTTGCTGCCAATGTTGCTACTTCTGATCTTTCACCTTTCTTTAAGGTAACGTGTCCAGTTATATCATAAGATTTCATTTTTTCTACTGCGTGTGTTAAACCAGAAGACATTTCATTAACATAGATGTTATCTATTTGTTCTATATCGCCTGTCAATACTATTTTTGTCCCTTCTCCCACTCTGGTTAAAATTGTCTTAACTTCGTGTGCTGTTAGATTCTGCGCCTCATCTATAATTATAAACGCATTTGCAATAGATCTTCCTCTGATATATGTAAGTGCTTCAATCTCTATTAAGCCTCTTTCCATATAATCATCGAGCGTAGTTTGGTCATCACCAGTTAAGAACTTCAAGTTATCTTGTATAGGAGCCAACCAGGGTGCCATTTTCTCTTCCATAGTGCCGGGCAGGAAGCCGATATCTTTACCCATAGGCATAACGGGTCTAGAAACAACAAGACGCTTATAAGCCTTCTTTTTGGAAGGCTTATTGTCATAGTCGACTAAACCATATTTAGCATCTAGTTGTGAGACTACTTGTTCTAATCCTGCCGCGATAGCAATTAAAGTTTTACCTGAACCAGCTTTTCCAACCAAGGAAACAACTTGTATTTCTGGATCCATTAATAGATCAAGTGCAAACATTTGCTCTTTGTTTCTTGCTTTAACTCCCCATACACCTTTTTTAAATTCTTTAATAGGTTCTAAAGGTTCATTATAGGAAATAAATTTACAAACAGCAGATTTCTTTTCATTTGAAGAAGATACCAACAATACAAATTCGTTATGTGATAAATCTTTCTTATCTTCTTTAGAAATTTTTATCCTTTCACCATTATAAAAATGATCTATAGTCTGATCATCCACTACAATTGTAGAAAAACCAGGATATAAACCGGTTTCTTTCTTAATAATTTCATTTTCAGCGTAATCTTCACTAGTAATACCAAGCGAATCACATATAACTCGCATATTAATATCTCTGCTAACAAGAATTACTTTTTTAATATTTGGAGTTTTTTGTGCTTCGCATATAGCTACAGAAATAATCTGATTATCAGGAATCGTTATATCTAGTGAATTTGGAAGAGATTCAGGGCTGGCAGAGGATACTCTAATTATTCCCTTTCCTTTTCCTAATCTTATACCATTTTGCAAAGATCCTTTGGCTCTTAACTCATCTAGAGACCTTATTATTTTTCTAGCGTTAATACCTACACTATCTTGTCTTTTTTTGTGTTTGTCTATTTCTTCTAATACTTTAATAGGAAGTATAATATCATTGTTGCCATAATTGTATATGCTATCAGCATCAGTTAGGCAAACACTAGTATCAAGGACATATGTTTTTTTAGCCATTTAATTTCCTGCCTTTATAGATCTCGCAGATCTATAATAAGTAGTATTACTCATCAATAATATTTGCTTGCAAACATTTCTGCACGGCTAAAATATCTTTTGTTTTTGGTTGACCATACAATATACTAAATAATCCATAGGTTATCAACGTGGCCACTATAGATCCATAAAGCATACCAAAAATAAAAAACATGTTTTTCTTGAATAGACTAATTATTATTTTTTTGATTTTCTGTATCAACAATCAAATCCAAACATTCTTTAGGTAAATTGCTCTTTGGCTCTTTCTGATAATCGCACAATTCTGGTTGAGTCCAGCTAATTTGTGGATAACAGAATTTTTCATAAAGAGATTTATCTGTTAAAAACATTTCTAAACCTAATAATTTATTTCTTAATTCTAATGTTATCTGTTCTGTTTCTTTTACTTCATCTGAGATATCTATTTCATCTTGATTGTCGATATTCGAATAAAATTGTGAAACCTCTTGCATGGTATAAGAATATGTTTTAACTGGAATAATTGTATCTGGTTCTTTTTTATCTGCTTCTGTACCACTTAAAAGTAAAGTTAAAATTGCATAACTAACCATTTGCTATAATCCTTTCAATACGTTCTAATGAACCCTTCATATATTCTATATCCTTTTCAATTGAAATTATTGATTTTGTATTATCATCTGCTTCTTTAATTTTAGTTTCAAGATTAATAATTACTTTTTCAGCGTCTCCTAGATCATTATTAAGTTCCGCTAAAGATGTATTTGTATCCCAAACCCATGCAAACAATGGTAATATAATAACAGATAAAAATAATGTTAAAATCTTCCATATTTTATCAAAATTTATAGGATTATTTGTATTTGATGGCATTCATTATTATTCCTTTTAATAATATATATCATAAATAGTTATTTTATATAAAAAAAGAATTAATTAATAAAATATATTATGGAGATGGTGGGAGTCGAACCCACGTCCACAGCGATATCTAATTTAAGTCATTCACAAGCTTGTCTAATTAAACCAATTAGAAGGTATGCTACAAAATCCCTCTTCTTATGTAGCCTAGGAAGCCCACCTCTACATGTAGTAATAGGATTAAAACCTATATGTGTTCAAGTATTCCTATAATTGACTCTTATTTCTAGAACCGGGTCGTTTATTGTCAGTAGAACCCTGTGTAATACCACCTTACTACTTACCATGAGGGTAACCATTTTTAATTTTTACAACTTATCTGTTGTTTTGAATAGTTTGGACAGGAGGTACTATTCAACCTCCTCGATTATGCTGCTAAAGCTACTTCGAAATGTGAGTTGTTATTGGCAACTAATTTGTTTTTGATTTTTAAAGTCATCATGACTGCTTGCACTTTCCTCTTCTATTGCCCTGTCGAAGCCGTTGCATCCCCTTTATCGTTTTCAAAATAAGAAATAATAGAATATCTTTTTTTATATTTTAAGAAATCTACTTCTCTTAGGCCCAAGAACCTCATAGCTTCTAGTTGTGAACGAGTAGCTGAGTAGGCATACCTAAACATAGCATCCTTAACTATGTCTGTCAAGTTTTTCCATATGGGAAATCCGTAAAGTCTTCCATTAACAGGTTTGCTAGCTAATTCTAATTTTAAAGCAATTATTTCTTCTAAAGATAAATTAGCTAACATTACTTCAAATTCATCATTTGATTTTTGTTCTTGACGAAGCTTTGTGCTAATGCTATAGTAGGTATTGCGACCAATTACTCTTCTTTTTCTTTTCCAAGACATTATTAATCTAATATTTCAATTATATATTCATTTTTTTCTTTTATTACAGATGATTTTTCTTTTTCTTTTTCGTATTCGTCAGTAGTAATTTCTTCACCTGCATTAGATGTTAAAATTTCTTCGAATCTATCTTTCCATAATAAAATATTTGTTAACAAATAATCATAATACATTTCTCGATCATCATCATTAGCCAGCAAACTAAAATCATTTACAATTTGATTCTGTATTTGTTTAAATGTTTCTAAAGCCGTATTTCTTCCAGTTAAATCATTATCAGAAGCTTCTAAGCCAGTTATTATCATTTTTTCATCATCAGAAATTTCTTCTTCTTTTTCATTATTTGGTATTATATTATCACCAATGTCAATAAATTTATCTTCTTCTCTGTTAATAGAAATATCGATTTTTTCTTCTAGTTCTTCTTGCTTAGATCCAGCATCGATGTTAATATCAATAGGAGCTAAAAGATTCTTGATACCATTAATTAAGTGGTTAATATAGGACACTCTTTGTTCTCTATCAGTAGTCAAATCTAGATAAGCATCGCGAATTTGTGGTATGATCTTCTTAAGCGTATCTCTTAATTTATTAATTCCAGTATTTACATGAGGAGCTTCATCACCAACAGCTATTTTTTCTACTAAAATATTACGAATTATTCTTCTTAAAGTTGCTTCTTCTAAATTTTCTTTTTTAATTTCTTTTTTTCTATGAATAGATAATATTTTTCTAATATTTTCTCTTAAAACAATTTCTTCAATAATTTCTATGCGATTTTTCATTATAAAATATCCTTTCTACCTTTACTTAATAAATAGTTTAATACTTCATTAATCAACTTTTCTTCTAGCTTGCGAGAAAAACCAGATATGGCACCATTAGATACGGAAGAAGATTCATTTAAACTTCCAAGAATTGATAAAATTTCATTAGGGTTTGTTTCATCAGGTATAAAATTCATTAATTCATTTTTAGCATTTTTATCATTTTTGGCTTTATCTAGTGCGGCTCTAAAATCTCTAGCACTTAAAGCATTTTCGTTATCTGCTATAAATGCACAACTCAAAGGATCTGAAATAACTACTCCTTCTCTTGCATATTTATTAAAATCTGCTTTAAATCTTCCTTCATCGCCTCCTTTTGTACTACATCCAGGTATAATTCTATCTCCTGGTTGGGCCATTGATGGATCATTATCTTTATTCTCAACAAAGGCATATGTAGCAGAGACAGGAGAATTGACAGGAGAACGGATAATATCAACTTTGTTAATTAAGCCAGCATTTTTTAAATATATTTTCCAAATAGCTTTAGATACTTCGTACCCTATTTCATCACCACTTGGAGTTTTCCTAGAGAGAGGTGATATCATAATAACAACTTTATCAGCCATATCTGCATAATGTTTTACCATATTAAGGTGGCCTTTATGTGGTGGTTTAAAAGCACCTGGTACAAGAGCAATTGTTCTCTTTATATCTGGTTGTTCTAATTCATCGTCAATAATTTCTACTAATTCATCGTCAATAATTTCTATTTCTTCTTCATTTAAACGTTTTAAAGGTGGAATATTTCCACGACCATATTTAAATAAACCGAGTAATTGATTCATAGGAGCAAAATTGCCAGTAAATTTATATGTCACTCCTTCATAATCAAAAACAAAGCCTTCTGCGGCTGTAGAAACATTTTCAATTGTTTTTAGTTTTTCCATTTGTCTCGAAAGGATATCCATAGCTTCATCATTATTGCTATCTTTTATAGCAGCGATAGCCGTGTCGAGTTCATTGCGTAACCTTCCTACTTCTGATTTGTTATCTAAAATAAAAGCGCTTTGTAACCCTCTGAGCATTTCTACTGCAAAATCATGAATTATGGATTCTATTGGAGCAATTGCTTGTTTAAGAAGATTAGAAGCATTTGCAACAATGTCTTTTACTTGCATATAAATTTCTGGTGTTGTAGACTTTTTAATAGTATTTAAAGAAACTGATGAAGAACTTAAAATTCTTTTCATAACCATGGTTTTTACTTGTGGCTCAAAATCATAAATTTCCAGCAATTTATCAATTCTAGCAACAAGATATTCGGCAATTGTTTGATTATCAGATATTCCTTCATTTGAAATAGCTTTTTCTAGAGAATTAAGTGTTTTTGAAAGTATACTGCCATCTGTAACAGCTTCAAGATTTCTAATTGCGTTCATTTGTACAAGAAATTTTCCACTTTCTCTTTTATTTTGTAGACGGTCTAGAATATTTTCTAATTTTATAGCATTTTGTGTGAGATCTCTATTAGTTGGTTTACCTGTTTCTCTATCATATTCTTTATGACCAACTCTATGAATAACTAAATTAGGTACATCATAATTAATTACATTAGCATTTCTAGGATCTTGAATTTCTGCATTGTAATAAATATTAACATTTGGTCCAAATAAATCTATTTTCTCTTCTTCACTAAATTTAGAAACAACTTCTTCAAAAGCAGCAAAAGCCTCTGTAAATGCAGCCTCTAAAGCGCCTCTTCCTCCAAACTTTTCTGCTAAAGATTCCGCGTCCAGGCCACCTGATATAATATTGCCCTTATTTCTTGCAGCACGCGCGGTGCCTGTTTTAACGTCATATGACAGCTGAATATTTTGACCGTCTGTTTTTTCAGTTCCGTATAATTTACCAGAAGCAGCAGAAATCAAAATATCTTTTATTTTTTTAAATGTCAATTCAGGATTATCATAGAGATGATTCATATGTCCTGCGACACCACCCTCCAATAAAAAACTATTCATTTTTGTTTACCTTTGAGATTATTTGAGTGCTTTTTATTGCTGCGCGTATAAATTTACGAAGTTGCGCTTCTGATATTTGATTTTTTGCTTTTTTCTCCACTATTGGAGGACACATACATGGAGATTTACCACATTGTTTACAGGTTTCTTCGGTATGTTCAATATTACAAGAACATGGTTTTTCTCCACAAACAAGACACATACCTTCTTCCATTACGCAAGCGCATGGTGTTTCACCACAAACAGGACATATACCTTCTTCCATTCTGCTTCCACAGTTAGATTCTTGCATATTATCACCGCAAGATGATTCTTCTAAATTGTTAGAACCATACCCAAATGCTTCCGATAAACGTGAAAACATTTCATATGACTTCCATTCGTTAATTTTCATTTTAGTTTCCCCTTTATTGTAATAAATAGATTCTTTTAGTTGTTTTCTATACTTTTCTTCCCAATCTCTAAATGTCATATTACCTATTTCATAAGCTTCACGTTCCAATTCCTTCATTTCATCATTATTTTGAAAATAAAATTGTTCTAATGGTTTGTTATCTACAAATTTATTATTGCAATTTTGGTTATGATGAACTAATTCATGTGAAATAGAACGTAAAATGTCTTTTGGGTGTCTATTAGCTGTAAAGACCGTGATTGTTTTAGAAGAAGGTTCGTAAAAACCTGTTTTTCCAAGATAATTTGAAGCATTTTCATCATCATGAGACAATTTTATGCAAACTGAGTGTTGAAAACCTAATTTTTGACGAGCAAAATCTAATAAACTCCTTAAAAAAGGAGAAAATTTATCAAAATCAACATCAGAGTTGTTTATTATCTTATTTTTCATGCTGAAACCCCATTATTAATTAGTTTCTTTGTGATGAAATTCGCCTTTTTTCATAAGTGAGAGATTTAAACACAAAACCTCGTAAGATTTTTCATTTTTAAAGCAAAAAACAGAGGAAAATGCTATTTTTCTTCCACCAAAATTTTCTAAATAAACCTGTTTTACTATTCCGATAAAATTAATAGATAATCGGGACCAGGTAACAAGATCTCCAACCTTAACATTATTAATGTTTCCGAATATTTCTGTTTTAGGTGTCATTAGAAATAATGTTCCTCACACTCATAAAACATAATTTCTTTATGTAATAAACCAGAAGTAATTTTTGCTACATTTTCTCCATCTTTATTGATAAAGATTAGTATAAATATATCCATTTCTTCTATATAATACCCTCCATCAATTCTATCAAAAAAAGTTAAATAGTAAATCTTATCATTTTCGTAAGTATAAACAAAAATCTTACCATCTTCGTTTTCTTTTTTATCTACAGAATTATCAAAAAATATACAATTATCTTCTAATTCCTGAACATACCACCAATGATTTTCAAAATCAGTTACTAATTCTTGTGGAGTAAAATAAATAAGTTGTTTTGAGCAAGCTATTAAAAAGAATAAAAAGGCAAATAATAATAAATTCGTTATTTTATTCACTTTTTATCTCCAGTAGCCACAACAGATGGAGTCGGATCATTAAAAGAGCCTCTTCTTAAGGAAAGGGGCCCTGGAATTCCCATAATAAATGGAACTTGCTCTGGTGAAACAGAACCATTTCCTTTATATCTATCATATTGTACACTTAAACAGTTAACATTAAAACGCTGTATATTAAAATCCGAGGGTCTAATTAATGAATTACAACCGGGAGTTTCTTGCAATTTAGTACTAGATCCTCCTTCGTATGTTATAAAAGGTTTATAGGTTGTATCATCGACATAATACATACCGGTTTTTTTAGATGTATTAGGTGGTGCGCTATTTGCATAATCATATTGAGTACCCACGAATATAATACCAAAAGCATCTTGTGTATACATATCTGATAGAGCAGTACTATTAAGAGTAATTTCATTTGGACTACTAGTACTAGTAGACCAGCTATTAATAACATTAGTATATGCGGTAACATTACCGCCCATTGTGTCCCCAGGTACAAACCCATATATAGCATCAAAATCCTCTTCTGTAAAATTACTTGAAACACTACCGGTAGAGGCATTTAAGTCATATTTTAAACCAACAATACCAGCGTTTGTAGTTGAGTAACCATAGATTTTAAAAGTAGCTGATGTAACTTCACCGTCTATACCTGAAGTATCAAATATAAATACCGTTCTTCCTATTGTGTATCGATTAACAGAAGAGGAAAATTGTTCTAATACTGATAAAGCAGAACGATTGTCTGCATTTCCAACAGTGGTGGCAATACTGGCATCTCTAACAGACCCCCAAGAGCCAGCAACAGCGCCAGTTTTTCCAAAAATAGCGTCTTTTGATGGATAAACGATTGTAGACATTAAATTACTTCTCCACCATCTATTTTATAATTTTGTATTAAATCTTGTGAGGCCGGAAATATAAAAGTATAAAGATATTCTTTTAATGTTTCGTTACAATCTAATATAGATAATCCAATATTATTTTGTAATAATTGTACTATTTCAAATGGATCATATCCTTCTTCAATAGATACTATATTACTAATATTAAATGAATAATTTATCTCTTCGTTAGTAAAGTGTAACTTTATTTTATTCATCGTGTTATAAATAGTAATAAGTTTTAAAAAGCTGTATCTGCTGTATCTTCTTCTTCGTCATCTTTTGTTTTAACAGCTTCTACAAATATTAATTTTGGAAACATATTATCATTAAATAAATCAAACATTTGATTATAATCTCTTTCCATAGAACAAAATATAAAATTTTCTTCTTCCCACATATCTACGGTACATTCACCACATAGTTTATAAACATCAATAAATAAATAATCTGCCTTTTCATAATAATCTTCACCACAAGTTTCATTTATTAAATTTTGAAATTGTAGTTTTTCATTAAAATAAAAACCATATTCTATTATACCAACTAATAATATTAATAAAACAGGTAGAATTAAAGCAAATTCAATAGAATTAGAACCCTTATTGTTTTTCATTTTTTTCAACCATAATCTTTAATGTACCGTTGCCTTTGATAACTCTATGAAATTCATAGGCTGGTATGCTGTAAACAGTTCCTTCTTTTAATAGAACAGGAAGTTCATTATCCATCTGTAACATCCATCCATTAGATTCAATAACTTTAATCCTTCGGTCTTCTCTGTCCTGATGCCAAACTAACTCTTCTGAAGCAACGTCTCCTTTGAATTCTCTTAAAAATAATATATCACTAATCTTCTTTTCTGTAAATGGAAAATCCATTATTGCTGCTCAAACCAATTAATAATAAAATCACCAGTAACAGAACCATTACCTTTTATAGCAAATAATACCTCTCCTCTTCCAAGGCCGAAAGTAAATTTTAAATCTGATAAATCAATAGTTTTTGATTGATCTCCTCCAATTGTAACTTCGTAGAAAGGTTTAATATTTGCTAAATTAGATATTGTATTTGTTGCTGGATCCAACGTTGCTATTGATGCTATGCTATCAGTCTCATTAACATACTGATAATTTACATCTCCACTAATTCTAAAATCTCTGAAAAAACCAATTGAATAATACTTGTTATTGACTGTATTAGCCAAGGATATATTTAGAAGATCAATTTCACCAAAACAACTTTCATTATTAAAAATTCTATTTACTTTTATAGCCCCTAATGGTTTATAAGTCGATGATGTTGATACAGAACTTATTAAAAAAGAATGTGAAAATTTTGGATCTAATGCAACAACATTGCCCTCGGTAAAAGCAGCTAAAGATCCAACCTTTACTGTTTTGTTGGTTGTACCTCCAGTATTAGCACTTGTAACCAAAACAGAAGTATTAGGATTCTTTAAAACAGGTATTATTCTAGAATTTGCATTTTTTATAATATGAAAATCAAAAAACTTACCTGTATTTGGATCTTCTATTTCAAAATTTGCATCTCCAAAACCTAGATATTGAAATTGAATACCATATACATTTCCTTTAGTTGGATCCAAAACCATTTCAGAAGGGCCATAACCATCTAAAGTATCTTTATTAAAAGAAGAAGATGGTATAAAAGTGGTTGTTGCTGCTGTACCATCTTTTACTTGTGAAAAAGTACCTGAGATATTAGAACCACTTACTGAATATGTCCCATCTAAACCTTCCGCGGCCCGCGCGGAAATAAAATAAACATCAGAACCAACAACATCGACTAGCCACCCACCATCTCCAATTTGAGAATAATCAGCTATAGTTAGTTGATATGCTGTTTGAGTAGTATCAGAACCACCGGTTACAGGAACAACAATAGAATTTCCATTTAAAGTTACAGTTACATTTTCTGTTCCTGCTCCTGTTGTAATATTTACTTTTCTTACTTCTCTTTGAGCTTTTTGATTGTGAAGAATACCAAAATAACCACCGAAATAGCCAATAAAATAACCAGATTCAGCCGATCCTGCTCCTATAAACTGAGCATTGTTAGCATCTGGAGTATCAAATATAGCGGTGCCACGCATTAAAGAACCTTGTCCTGGTCTATATTTTAAGTTTCTTCTCAATTGTACCGTAGCTGAACCAGTCTCATTAACACCACTGTCTAAAACACATAATCCGTCAGTTACGCTTACAGTTCCTCCATCAAAAGAAGATGTGGTAAAAATTTGTTTGTTAATACCATAAACAAAATCACCTTGAGCTTGTGGTACATTAGAAATAATCTTTAATTCACCAAATGTTGATGATGGTCCATCGACATAAACCTTATTTGCTCCATTTGCTGAAGTATTTGTATCTGTAATTTTAGTAAAACCCATCTTATCCTACTCCTAATGAACCAGACCAATTATTACTTAAATGATTAGATTCTATACCGGTTAAACCTGCTATAACTGACGCAGTTGCTTGGTTGATTGTATCTGACATTAAATAAATTTTTGTAAGTTTAAATTCACCTTCAAAAGATTGTCCGTTTTGTAAAATACCATAATTACTATTTTCCAAACCTTTGACACCATTAGAAGAAGCTCCAAAACGAATCGGTACAGAAGGACCAGAAATAGAAGTATTATTTGTAACAACGATAAATCTTGATATTGAGTCAAAAGGAATTTCTAATGGTTCTGAACCTGATGCTGGAACAACCAAAGATGATGTAAAGAATGGCCGACAAGAAACTTGATAAGAAGGAACATGACCTAATCCATATGTGTATTTAAAATTACCAGACATTACCAGAATCTACCTATTCCTGGGCCGAAATCTTTATGTGCTCTGCAAGCCCAATAGCCGGCCGTCGTCTTATCTTTTTTATTTATGCAATCATGGCGAGCAGCAAAAGATTTGCGTGCTTCTGCACTATTCCAATTCCCTTTAAGACCACCTTTGGCATCGCCATAAGTTATCTTTTTAATATTTCCGGTTTTTGGATTACGAACATAAACTTTCCATTTCTTACCAGAACCAACATTTTTTGTTGGCTTATTTAATGGAGGATCTTTTTTCTTTTTTGATTCGTCAAGTGTTTCATCTTCAAACATAGGAAAATCAAGTGGTACTCTTTCTCCTTCGAATATCGACCATTCACCAAGATCAGAATTTTCAAGCAAATTATATTCTTCTTCGTTTAAAGGTTGATAATAGCCTGCTTTAAAAAACTTTCTTGCTTCTTTAATCACATTAAAATAACATGGAGAACCAGGACGATAGATATTTTCAGTAAGAGGAATTTGATTTTCAAAATGATATTTAAAACCAGGGTTAGAAGTAGATATGATTATTTCTTCTTTAATAATTTGTTTTAGATATTCTTTGTTCATTTTTGTTTCCTCTTTCATATTAGATTTTTTGCCCCAGGATTTACCTTTTCCCTTTTCTTTGCATGCTGCGGGTGTTGGTCTACAAGCAGGATATTTTGATCGTTTTTCGTCCTGTTCTCGCCCACATGCTTTGCATTTGGTTCTTCCTGTTTTCTTGTCTTTGCGGCAAGTATTACAATCTACCCAGCCACTTTTTTTACCAGATTCTCCTTTTCTTTTAAACCAGTCGTGCAAACTTTTTTCTTTGGAAGATTCAGAACCTGCTTTTTTTTGTTCTTCGAGATGAAGTTCTTCATCTAGATATTCTAAATATTCATTTTCTTCAAGACCAAGTTCTTCTTGCTCTTTTATATTTTTCCAAATTTTTCCTTTTCTGCAACGCACTACTGCACCTGATGCGTAAGCAGAAGGCCATTTTTTATATTTACGCTTGGCTATTTTAGTACATCGATCATTGGGCATAATATAAATAGTTTAAAAAAACATAAATATAATAAGACCAGTTAAATTAAAAGATATATGCGATACTATACCAAACCATATATGATTATGTTTTTGTCGCAAATAACCCAAGAATAAAGAGAATATAAATATAAAAGGTGCATCCTGAAATCCGTGCAATAAAGCGAATATTAACGAAATTAATAAAACAATTAATTTTTTATTTTTTGTAATCCTTGTTTTAAAAATACGCCAAATATATCCTCTGAATATAATCTCTTCGATAATAGGAGATATTAAAACAGTAATAATGATAAATATAATTTTTTCAAAATTGCTAGATAATGTTAAGAATTCTACAATTTCATTATTACCAGAACTTTGTTTTGTAATTAATAAAATTTGAATTAATGTTAAGGCTATATTAAATAAAATTCCACCAAATACAGATATTATGGTATTTTTTATTTTTCCTATCATTATTTTGTTTTGTTTATTGCAATAGCAGAGTGCATTTTATTTGCTTTATCATATGATAAATTTTTTGCTTTGTCATTAATAGGCTTACCGATTGAGCCTTCTTTGTGTCCATGGACAACTTTCCATTTTCTATTTTTTTTCTGTTCATGGAATTCAGAATTTGTAATATTATTCTTTTTTTTATAAGACTTCCAAGCGGTCAATGAATAACCCATTGGTACCACATATTCGTTTATAACTGAAGAATTTGAAATTGTTGTTTGCGGGATTTTTGAAATTGTTTCAACGTCCTCGCCGGAGCTATATTCGCCCAAAGAAAAAAGTCCCAAGTCTACAATAACAAATTCATTTGTATTTGGTCTCATCATGATGTTTTCTCCGTGGAGATCGGAAGCATAAAAATTTTTTCCTTTCAAGTATTTAATAGCTTTCAAAATTCCTTCTGCTTCTGTGAATTTTTTTTGATATTTTCTTGGAACTTGCTTATGACTCCAAGAGCTATCAATAGTAGAAAGAGGAAGTACAGATATGTTTAATTCATCTTTAATATATTCTATTGCTAATTCTTTTAATTTAAATTTCCATTCTTTCTCTTCCGGAACATATGGGGAAATTATTTTCGCCACAATAATTGCCAATTGTTCCAAACGATTTTTATTTTTTATGTCATTGCTTGAAATCATAAAATCACGAATTATTTCTTGTTTTAATTTATCAATTAAATCATACAGATCTTGTTTTTTAAGTTTCTTCGCCCGTGGCTTTTTTTGCGCGCCATCATTGCCCAAAGAACCAGATTTATTTGCAAAGCCAGATAAACCTTGTTGTTGTATTACAACATTTGATTGTAAATCTAATATAAAAAATATATTATAAAGTAAGGTATCTAAAGTTTCATAAACAAATTCCGGATTTTGAAGAAGATCAGTTATTCTTTTTGATGGTTCTCCCATTCTCGTATGAATAGACTGAGGTGGCAAAACCAATGTTTTCAACTCTTCTTTAGGTGGTTTAATCAACTGCTCCATAATAATAAAACCAAAAAAGGGATATTTTCTTTCTGTAGGTATATGAATATCATAAACTACAGGAAGAAACTTTGATACTTCTTTTGGCAAAGAGTCATAATTATCTTTAACCCACTTATAATTTTCAAATTCCTTAGAATCATCACCGCTCAAAAATTTTGCAGCCCTTCTTTCACCAGTTTTTTGATTTTCAATGGTATATACTACACCATAAGCTCCCTTGCCAAGACGATCTGTTAAAATCCATTCTTTTGGGTATCCAGCATTTTCCAAAGTTATATCAAAATTTGTTTTTTCATCTTTGACTTCGTTAATTGGTCTTAAGAACTTTCTAAAATTCTCGAATAAAAGTTTCATCATGTATTAAATAGTTATATTAAAAGAATCTGAAATTTTTCCTGAGGAATTTTTCTACTACCAAATATTATAAATAAGTTTTAGTTTATGGAAATATAAGGATAGCAAAGGGATAGCTAGGGATAGTAAAGGGTTAGCAAAGGGATAGCTAAGGGATAGCTAAGGGTTAGCTAAGGATAAGGTTATATTCTGGGAATTTTCTGTGTGTGGAGCGGGTGTATTAGGCCGCCTT